>MDTA01060905.1_pt1 | contig 10902 bp, 11 predicted proteins | sample 811151 | NCBI WGS metagenome assembly MDTA01 (sample SAMN05326648, study PRJNA326480) | marine metagenome | isolation source: seawater | place: Indian Ocean: South | collected 2010 | reverse complement strand
TTGAAGGTAAAGGAATATTAAATAATAGAATTTCAGAACATATTTTATCTGCTTTAAAAGATGTTGGTATAGAAAATCATCTAGTAAAGCGTCTTAATATGAGAGAACAATTAATTGATTTGGTTGATATTGTTCCAGTTGAGTTTGTTATAAGAAATATTGTAACTGGTTCATTAACAAAAAGACTTGGGATAGAAGAAGGAACTATTTTGAATAAGCCATTAATTGAGTTTTGCTACAAAAATGATAGTCTTGGCGACCCATTAGTTGCTAGAGAACATATCTATGCTTTTGAGTGGGCTTCAGTAATGGAATTAGAATATATAACTGAGCAGTGCCTGCGTATAAATGATTTTTTACTTGGAATGTTTAAAGGAATTGGTATCAAATTAGTTGATTTTAAATTAGAATTTGGAAAAAGAAAATCTGATGGAAAGATTATTCTAGCAGATGAAATTAGTCCTGATACTTGTAGGTTATGGGATGCTGATACAGAAAAAAAATTAGATAAAGACAGATTTAGAAAAGATTTGGGAGATGTTGTTGAGGCTTATCAAGAAGTTGCGAGAAGACTTGGAATATTACATGAACAAACAAGCAATGTAAGACCAATCAAATTTCCTAAACCCACTGCTGTAAAAATTAAGAAAAAATAATGAAAATTAAAGTAATAGTCACTTTAAAAAATGGTGTCTTAGATCCACAAGGTAAAGCGATACAACAAACATTAAATGGAATGAGTTTTTCAAATATAAAAGAAGTGAGACAGGGTAAATTTTTTGAAATAAGCATAAACGAAAAAGATGAAACAAAAGCTAAAGCACAAGTTGAAGAAATGTGTAAAAAACTATTGGCTAATCTTGTCATTGAGGATTATAAAATTATTAAATAATTAATGAATTCCTCTGTAATTATTTTTCCAGGATCAAATTGTGACATAGATATGGATGTAGCTCTCAATAAATTTGGGTTTAAGAATACTATGGTTTGGCATAATGATCAATCAATTCCAAAAAGTGACTTGATAGTTCTGCCTGGTGGTTTTTCTTATGGAGATTATTTAAGATGTGGAAGCATCGCATCAAAATCAAAAATTATTAAATCTGTAATAGATTTTGCTAATTCTGGAGGATTGGTTCTTGGTATTTGTAATGGGTTTCAAATTTTAACAGAAACAGGATTGTTACCTGGAATTCTTCAACAGAATAAATATCTAAACTTCATTTGTAAAAATGTCTTTGTAAAAGTTAAGAATAAAGAAAATAAATATTTTAAAAATATAGACAAAGATATATTGGAATTACATATTGCGCATAACGAGGGAAATTTCTTTTGTACAGATTATGAGCTAAAATCATTAGAGGATAATAATCAAATAGCTTTAACTTATTGTAATTCTGAAGGATCAGAAAGTGAGCATGATAATCCAAATGGAGCAATAAAAAATATAGCAGGAATATTTAATAAAAGTAAAAATATTTTAGGAATGATGCCGCATCCTGAAAGAATGATTGATAAACTCCTTTCTGGAGAAGATGGTTCCTTATTCTTCAAAAATCTTTTAGGAAATATTAAGTAATGCAAATTACAGAGTCTGTAGCAATTGATCATGGTTTAAAAAAAGAGGAGTTTGTTAAAATTTGTAAATTATTAAAACGTATTCCAAATATCACTGAACTTGCAATATTTTCAGCCATGTGGAATGAACATTGTTCTTATAAATCATCTAGGAAACATTTAAAAAAATTATTCACTAAAGGTAAATATGTTATTCAGGGACCAGGAGAAAATGCAGGTGTAATAGATATTGGAGACAATGATGCAATTGTGTTTAAAATTGAAAGTCACAATCACCCATCATTTATTGAGCCCTATCAAGGTGCTGCTACTGGTGTAGGCGGTATAATGAGAGATGTTTTTACTATGGGAGCAAGACCAATTGCAAATTTAAATTCTATTCATTTTGGGTCACCGCAAAACAAAAAAACAAAAAACCTTCTAAGAGGAGTCGTTAAAGGAATTGGGGGTTATGGTAATTGTATTGGTGTCCCCACCATTGCAGGACAAACTTCGTTTGATGAGTCTTACAATGGCAATATTTTAGTTAATGCAATGACACTTGGGTTGGTTAATAAAAATAAAATATTTTACTCGAAAGCAGCTGGTTTAAATAAGCCTGTTATTTATGTTGGATCCAAAACTGGTCGTGATGGGATTCATGGTGCGAGTATGGCGTCTACTACATTTGATGATAAAATTGAGGAAAAAAAACCAACAGTGCAAGTTGGTGATCCATTTACAGAAAAACTTCTATTAGAGGCTTGTTTAGAATTGATGGCTGATAAATCTATAATCTCAATTCAGGATATGGGTGCGGCTGGACTTACTTCTTCAAGTGTTGAAATGGCTTCCAAAGGTAGCCTTGGTATTGAATTAGATTTAACTAAAGTTCCATGTAGAGAAGACAAAATGACTCCTTATGAAATAATGTTATCAGAAAGCCAGGAGAGGATGTTGATTGTTTTAGAAAATGGAAAAGAAGATTATGCTAAGAAAATTTTTGATAAATGGAATTTAGACTTTGCTATTATTGGAAAGACAACTGACACAAAAAAAATTGAATTAATTTTTAATAATACTAAAGTAGCAGAGATTCCAATTGATCTATTGGCAGAAAATGCTCCTGTATATGACAGGAAATGGAAAAAAACAAAATTACCACAGAAAATAAAATTTAACAAAGACAGTTTTAAATCTTTAAGTTTATCTGATTGTTTAAAGAAAATTTTAGGAAATCAAAATATTTCTGATAAAAAATGGATATGGGAACAATATGATCACACAGTTATGGGTGATACCATACAAAAACCAGGTGGTGATGCTGGTGTTGTAAGAATTCATGGAACAAAAAAGGCTGTCGCAGCTGCTGTCGACTCTTCTGCTTCTTATTGTTTTTCTCATCCTTTGACTGGTGGAAAACAAGTTGTTTGTGAAAGTTGGCGAAACCTTATTTCTGTTGGGGCAAAACCAATTGCAATTACAAACTGTTTAAACTTTGGTAATCCAGAAAAAGAAAAAAATATGGGTGAATTTGTTGAGTGTGTAGAAGGTATCTCGGAAGCTTGTGAATTCTTAGAATTTCCTGTGGTATCTGGAAATGTATCATTCTACAATGAGACTAAAGACAAAGGTATTAAACCAACTCCAACTATTGGAGGTGTTGGGTTAATTAAAGAATATAAAAATATGATTACAATGGATTTTAAAAAAATTGATAACCCCGTTTTTGTAATAGGAAAAACTGAAGGACATTTAGATCAAAGTATTTTTGCTAAAGAAATTCTTAACGAAAAAAAAGGACCCCCGCCAAGTATTAATTTATTTAATGAAAAAAATATAGGTCAAACTATTTTAAGTTTAATTGAAAAAAAATTAATTGTAACTTGTCATGATGTATCGTTGGGAGGGATATTAACTGCCGTTTCTAAGATGTGTATAAAAGGAAATAAAGGATTGAAAATTAATAGACTTAAAGGATTAACGAATAAATACGAATATCTTTTCGGAGAAGATCAGGCTCGATATATTATTGAAATACCAAAACAAAATATTGAAAAAGTAGTTGAAATTTTAAACACTAATTCAGTCCATTATGATGATTTAGGCATTATTGATAAGAAAAACTTGATTTTTAATGATGATATAAATTTACCTATTGAAGAATTATCATATGCGAATAAACATTGGTTAAAGGAGTATATGAATAACTAATGGCTATGAATTTAAAAGAAATAGAAAGTCTAATAAAAGAGGCTTTGCCTGATGCAACCATTGAAATTCAAGATTTGGCTGGTGATGGAAATCACTATTCGGCTATAGTAACATCTTCTCAATTTTCTGGAAAAAGCAAAATTGAACAACACAAAATGGTTTATAATTCATTAAAGGGTAAAATGGGAAATGAACTTCATGCACTAGCAATTAAAACAAAGGAGAATTAAATGGATCAAGAAATAAATAAAATAATTAAAAATGAAATTGATGCTAATGAAGTGTGTCTTTTTATGAAAGGTACACCTGATGCACCACAATGTGGTTTTTCAATGGCTGTAACAAATATGCTTAAAATTTTAGACGTTAAATTTAAAGGTGTAAATGTTTTAGAAAATGAAAAATTAAGACAAGGTATTAAAGAATTTAGTGACTGGCCAACAATACCTCAGCTGTATATTAAAAAAGAATTTGTTGGGGGATGTGATATAGTTAAAGAAATGTTTGAGAATGGTGAGTTAAAAAATTTTTTAGATTCAAAAGGAATAGAATATAAAAAGTAATTACCTAGAATAATATTCAACAACCAAACTTGGCTCCATTACAACTGGGTACGGAACTTCTTCGAATTTAGGTACTCTTACAAATTTTACTTTTTTATTTTTTTCATCTGCTTGCAAATATTCAGGAATTTCTCTTTCTTTGCTAGCCATAGCAACATCTATGATAGAAAGCTGTTTTGATTTATCTCTGATTTCAATAGTATCTTCTTCTTTAACCTGATAACTGGAAATATTTACTTTCTTTCCGTTAACTTTAACGTGTCCATGATTAATCAACTGTCTTGATGAAAATATTGTATTGGCAAATTTTGATCTATAAACAACGGCATCAAGTCTTCTCTCCAATAAACCTATTAGATTTTCAGCAGTATTGCCTTTCCTCATAATTGCTTTTTTAAATAAATTTCTAAACTGTCTCTCGTTCATGTTTCCGTAATATGATTTCAGTTTTTGTTTGGCTTGCAACTGTACTCCAAAATCAGAAGGTTTTGATGATTTGGATTGACCATGTTGACCTGGAGGATAGGCTCTAGAATTAAAAGGGCTTTTTGGTCTACCCCATAAATTAACTCTTAATCTTCTATCTACTTTGTGTTTAGAATTTAATCTTTTTGTCATTGAATATTCGGCTTTATAAGCAGAAGTTTAGTTTTGTCAATCAACCTTTTTTTTACTTAAACCCGCAAATACACTTGATAAAATGCGAGTTTCCTTTTCTGATATATTTAATTTAAAAAAAATACTTCTTAAGTTTTCTAACATAATAGGTTTTTTCTCAGGGGGATAAAAAAAGTGCTTTTCCTCAAGATTTTTTATACACAAGGAAATCATATCATTTATATCTTTCTTTGATGCTTTTTTAATTTTTTTTGACTTTTCAAATTTGTTTTTATTTGTCGATATTAATCCACTTACAGTTTGTGCAATAATTATTAGACTATGAGATAAGTTTAATGATCTAAAATTTTTATTACTTGGTATTTGCAAAGTATAGTCTGCATAACTAACTTCATTGTTGGATAAACCTGATGCCTCTGATCCAAATAAAAAACCAATATTTTTTCTATAATCTATTTTATTTAAATCTGAAATAGAAATATGTTTTATATTCTTATTTCTAAATCTTGCAGATGTTGCTATTAGAATATCAATTTTGCTAATAGAGTCTTCTATTGATTTATAAACTTCAGCTTTCTTTATAATATTTTTTGCTCCTACAGAGGTGGCTAAAATCTTATCATTAGGAAAAGTTGGTTTAGGATTTACTAATAATAATTTATTAAAACTAAAATTTTTAATAGCTCTAGCACAGGCTCCGATATTTTCTGAAAGCTGAGGTTTATGTAAAATAAAAGATATATTATTATACATTATGTGCTGGCCGGCGCATTATCTTTAAATAATTTATAGTCTAAACTATCAACTAGAGCTTTAAATGATGCATCTATAATATTAGGAGATACACCGATTGTGAACCAATTTTTTCCTTTTGAATCTGTGCTTTCAATCGAAACCCTGGTTGTTGCTTCCGTTCCTGTATTAAGAATTCTAACTTTGTAATCAACAAGTTTTAAATCTTTTAAATATTCAGAATATTTTGCTAGTTTATCAATATTATTTCTTATAGCATTATCAAGTGCATGGACTGGACCATTGCCCTCACCTTCACATAATATTGAGTTATTATCAACTACCAATTTTGCTTTAGCAAAAGAAACTATTTGATCTTTTGATTTTTTTTTGACTGTAACCTCGTAGTCATTTATAGAAATATATCTTGGTATTGTACCAATAATTCTTCTTGCCAATAATTCGAAAGATGCATCAGCACCATCGTAACTGTAGCCAATAAATTCTCTACCCTTTACTTCTTCTAACAACTTTTTAATTTTTGGATCGTTTTCTTTAAAATCTATTCCTATAGAATTTAATCTAGAGATAATATTAGATTTTCCAGATTGATCAGACACGACTATATTTCTTGAATTACCAACAAGCCCTGGTTCAACGTGTTCATAAGTTTTTGGATCTTTTTGAACTGCTGATACATGTAAACCGCCTTTATGAGAAAATGCTGAAGCACCTACATATGGAAGATGTTGGTTAGGCTTTCTGTTTAATATTTCATCTAATAATCTTGAACATTGTGTTAAGTTCTTAATACTTTCTTCTTTAATGTTTGTTGCAAATTTCTCGTTAAAAACTTGTTTTAAATGAAGGCTTGGAATTATTGACATTAAATTTGCATTTCCACATCTTTCACCTAAACCGTTTATGGTTCCTTGAATTTGTCTTGCTCCAGCAAGTACTGCAGAAAGTGAATTTGAAACAGCATTTTCTGTGTCGTTATGAGCATGAATTCCTAAATTTTTCCCGGGAATAACTTTTGATACCTCTGATACTATATCGAATACTTCGTTAGGTAATGTACCTCCATTTGTATCACATAATACAATCCATCTAGCTCCATTTTCATAAGCTGATTTTATGCAAGATAGCGCATATTTTTTATTATTCTTATATCCATCAAAAAAATGTTCCGCATCAAACATAAATTCTTTTTTTTGTTTTACAAAGTGCTTGGTGCTTTCAGAAATATTTTCTAAATTTTCTTCTTTTGAAATGCCTAATGCTACATCTACATGAAAATCCCAAGATTTACCCACTAAACAAACCGCAGGTGAATTTGTATTCAACAATGCAGACAGACCAGGATCGTTTTCAGCACTTCTTCCAGTTTTTTTTGTCATTCCAAAAGCTGTTAGTGTAGAGTTTTTAAGTTTTTTAATCTTTTGAAAAAACTCTGTATCAGTCGGATTAGCTCCAGGCCATCCTCCCTCTATATAATCAATACCTAAAATATCTAAAGATTTGGCAATTTTTATTTTATCATCAATTGAGAAATCAACACCTTGGGTTTGTGCACCATCTCTCAAAGTTGTATCAAAAATATATATTTTTTCTTTACTCATTTATATTTCCATGATGTTTTATCATCTTTATCTTCAATTAGAATGCCATTTTCAATCAATTCATTTCTTATTTTATCCGCTAGTTTAAAATTTTTGTTTTTTCTTGCTATATTTCTTTCTTTTATTTTTGTCAGTATTTCATTTTCTGAAATTTTAATATTTACTCTCTTATATGAATTCCATTTATTATTATCTTCTAATAATAAGCCAATAAAATTACAAGCTTGATTAAATAATTTTTTATCTAAGTCGTTACCTTTTACTGCAAAAGAATAAAGTTCATGAAGTTTAGCAATGTATCCTGGTGTGTTTATATCATCTAACAATGGTTCTAAAATTTCATCTGGGATAGAGATATTTTGATCTACTTTTTTATAAACCGAATACCATTTATCTATTGTATTTTGGCAATTTTTAATTAGTTCATCATTCCAATCTAAAGGTTGTCTATAATGAGAATTAATTAAAGCTAATCTTAAAACTTGTCCGCTTATTTTATTTTTAAAATCACTTATTTTTATAATATTACCTTGCGACTTAGCCATTTTTTCATTTGACATTGTTATAAACCCATTGTGCAGCCAATATTTGGCAAAAGATTTGGTTTCATTTGCGCATATTGATTGAGCAATTTCATTTTCATGATGAGGAAAAATTAAATCCCTTCCACCTCCATGAATATCAAACTCTTTATCTAAATATTTTTTTGACATAACGGAGCATTCTAAATGCCAACCTGGCCTACCTTTCCCCCATGGGGATGACCAGGAGGGCTCATCATCATTTGATGGTTTCCACAAAACAAAATCAGCAGGATTTTTTTTATTTTCAGAAATCTCAACTCTGGATCCTGCAACTAATTCCTCTAAATTTTTATTTGATAGTTTTCCATAATCTTTAAATTTTTTAACTTCGAAATAAATATGTTTATTTTTTTCATAAGCAAATCCTTTTGAAATTAATTCAGTTATCATTTGTATCATTAGATCTATATTTTCAGTAGCTTTAGGTTCTTTAGTAGGTTTTTCGCAAAATAGATACACACAATCATCATGAAAATTATTTGTAACTTGATTTGTTAATTCCAAAATTGATATTTTTTTTTCTTTTGATGATTTAATAATTTTATCATCAACATCTGTGATATTTCTCACATATGTTACTAAACCTTTATTAAATTTTGTTTTAAGTATCTTAAATAAAATATCAAAAATAACTAAAGGTCTCGCATTACCTATATGTGGATCATCATATACTGTAGGACCACACACATACATGCCTATTTTTTTTTCATCAATTGGAATAAATTTTTCTTTTTTATTTCCATATGAATTTGTTAAAAATATATCTTTGCTCATTGTTTCTAGGAATATACTGAATTAAGAGTTTTGTGAATCCTAGATTATCTAGGAATTTTACAGATAGGTATAGGCTCCATTTTATGAAGATTTGAAAGCCTTATTTTTTCATATTTTTCTCTATTTGGTGAGTTTGGATCATTCATGGCAGACTCTATATCTTTATAGCTCATCCCAAGTTGACCTTCGTCCGTTCTTCCATCATCCCACAAACCATCAGTGGGAGGGGCATCAATTATTTCCTGTAAAATATTTAATTCTTTACCAATCTCCCAAATTTCTGTTTTGTTGCAATCTGCAATTGGAGAAATATCTACACCTCCATCCCCATATTTTGTGTAAAAACCAACTCCAAAGTCCTCTACTTTATTTCCTGTACCCACGACAATACCATTGTTTGCTGCTGCAACTTGATAAAGAGTGGTCATTCTGAGTCTTGCTCTAGAATTTGCAAAACCATGATCATTTTTAAAATTTGATAAATTTTTTTCAAAAGATTTAAATAAATTATCTAATTCAATAACATAACCTTCTACATTTTTAAAATTTTTAATAAGCCAATCTTTATGTTTAATACTTAAATCATGCTGAGATTGATGTTGTTTGATAGGCATACATAAAACTATTGTTTTTAAACCTGTCATTGCGCTCAAGGTGCTGGAAACAGATGAATCTATTCCTCCCGAAACACCTATTACTAAAGATTTTGCACTAACTGGCATATTTTTTACATAATCTCCTATCCAGTTAGAAATATATTTAATTTTTTTATCAACATTCATATGATTAATAATAACGATTTATTATTAAGATACAGCTTGTATTTTTGTCCTGCTGTAAATTGTATTTTTTTTAATTTCGTCAGATATTAGAAAAGCCAATTCAAGGGCTTGATTTGAGTTAAGTCTTGGGTCACAATGAGTATGATACCTGCTAGACAAATCTTGATCAGATATTTTTTGAGCTCCTCCTGTACATTCTGTCACATTTTGACCTGTCATTTCTATATGAAGGCCTCCTGCAAAGGTACCTTCTGCCTGATGGACAGCAAATACATTCTTAACTTCATTTAAAACATTATTAAATGGTCTAGTCTTAAATCCAGTTGTTGATTTAATTGTATTACCGTGCATTGGATCGCATGACCAAACGACATGAACACCTTCTTTCTTAACTTTGCGTATTAATTTTGGTAAAAATTTCTCAACTTTATCGTACCCAAATCTTGAAATTAGAGTAATTTTACCTTTTTCGTTATTTGGATTTATAACATTACATATCTTTACTATCTCATCTGGATCTGAGGTAGGTCCGCATTTAATTCCAATTGGATTTTCTATCCCTCTACAAAATTCAACGTGTCCACCATCTATCTGCCTAGTTCTATCACCAATCCAAACAAAGTGTGCAGATGTATCATGATATTCACCTGTGGTTGAATCAACTCTTGTCATACTTTCTTCAAATGGAAGAAGCAAAGCCTCGTGAGATGTCCAAAAATTTACAGTTTTTAATCTTCTATTGAACTCAGCAGTTATTCCACATGCCTCCATAAAAGCTAATGCATCTGCTATTTTGTCTTCAAGTTCTTTAAATTTTGCAGCTTGTGGACTATTTTTTATATATCCTAAATTCCATAAATGAACTTTTTTAAGATCTGCAAATCCACCATGACAAAAAGCTCGTATTAAATTTAATGTTGATGCTGCTTGAGAATAGGCTTTAAATAATCTTTTTGGATCTGGCCTTCTTGCTTTTTCTGTAAATTCTATCCCATTTATATTGTCACCTAAATAACTAGGTAGTTCGATATCTCCCTGTTTTTCTGTTGGGGCACTTCGTGGTTTTGAAAACTGTCCAGCTACTCTTCCTAACTTTACAACAGGTAAAGAAGCAGAATAAGTTAAAACTAATGACATTTGCAACATAGCTTTGAAATAGTCTCTGATGTTATCAGGATTAAATTCAGCAAAACTCTCTGCACAATCTCCACCTTGCAATAAGAAAGCTTTTCCATCAACAACTTCAGCTAATTGTTGTTTTAAATGTCTTGTCTCACCAGCAAAAACTAACGGAGGAAAAGATTTCAATTTATTTAAAACTAAATTCAATTCCTTCTCATCCTCGTAATTTGGGATGTGTTTAACAGGATAATTTCTCCAACTATTTAATTTCCATTTTTTCATATTCAACTTGAAATTGTTTTAACAGAGTTTTTCAATTATTCAACAGTGACAG
>MDTA01224569.1_pt1 | contig 10903 bp, 10 predicted proteins | sample 811151 | NCBI WGS metagenome assembly MDTA01 (sample SAMN05326648, study PRJNA326480) | marine metagenome | isolation source: seawater | place: Indian Ocean: South | collected 2010 | reverse complement strand
CACTTGTTTAATAAGAGCTGTAACTTCTGAAGATGGTATGACCGCAGATTATTTCAATTTTCCAAAAGAATTTTTAGATAAAATCTCTAATAAAATTGTAAATAATGTTAAAGGAATTAATAGAGTAGTATATGATATTAGCTCTAAACCACCAAGCACTATTGAATTAGAATAAAAGTTTTTGAAATGAATATAAAAATAAGAAATATTTTGAAAAAAAAAAATAAATCAAAAATAGTTTGTTTGACTGCTTATTCAAAAAATATTGCAAAAATTTTAGATAATCACTGTGATATAGTTTTAGTAGGCGACTCTATGGCTAATGTTTTATACGGACTAGAAGATACCCATAAATTAAATTTGGAAACTGTAATAAATCATACATTAAGTGTAAAAAAAGGAATTAAAAAGTCACTCTTAATAGTCGATATGCCAAAAGGAACTTACAATAACAAAAAAAAAGCAAAAAAAAATGCCAAATTAATTATGAAACTTACAAAATGTGATGCTGTAAAATTAGAAAGTAACAAAAAAAATTTTAATATAATTAAAGAATTAGTAAAATCTAAAATTCCAGTAATGGGTCACATAGGCTACACTCCACAATACAAAAAAAAGTTTAAAATCGAAGGACAATCAAGTTATGCAGCAAATAAACTTTTAAAAGAGGCAAAATTAATTGAAAAGGCTGGTGCATTTTCGATAGTACTTGAATGTTTGACGCCAAATTCATCTGCATTGATTACAAAAAATATTAATATTCCAACTATAGGCATAGGATCATCAAATCAATGTGATGGTCAAATACTAGTGACAGACGATATGCTTGGAATGAGTGGTTTTTACCCTAAATTTGTAAAAAAATATGCATTACTTAATAGAACAATTGAAAAAGCTGTGAAAAAATATACTAGGGACGTAAAAAAAGGAATATTTCCCCAAAAAAAAAACTTTCTTAATGGAACAAAATTTAAATAATAAAATTGAAATTAAAACAAGACTAATAAGCTTTTATAAAGAGAACAAAATTAAAATACTAATTTTTTTTATATTAATATTAGTTTTAGTAGTAGTTACTTCTTTTTTAAAAATTAATAATGAAAAGAAAAATAACATTATTTCTGAAAAATATATTGAGGCAGGTATACTATTTACAAACAATGAAAAGGATAAATCCAAAAAAATTTATGAAGACATATTAAAATCAAATAATAGGTTTTATTCATCTTTAGCTCTCAACATTATTTTAGAAAAAAACTTGGAAAAAAATAAAGAAAAAATTTTAGAATATTTTGATAAAGTCGAAAATTTACAAAACAATAAAGAGCAAAAAGATATTTTGAAACTTAAAAAAGCTTTATTCTTTTTAAAAAATTCTGAAAATGAAAAAGCAAAAATACTATTAAACGAATTAATAAAATCTGAGTCAAAGATTAAAGATCTAGCTGAAAAAATACTAGTTTATAGATAAAAAGGTGTTATGAGAATATTTTTAATTTTAATAATCTCTATAATATTTCAAAGTTGCTCATTTGATAATAAATCAGGTATATGGAAAAGAGAGTCTGTCTCGGAGAAAGAGGAAAAAGATGACTTTTCACAATTTGAAGAACTTTCGAGTGTTAAAAATACTTTTAATGACGAAATAATCATCAAAAATGATTTTAAGTTTAGTTTACCTCCATCATTTAATAACTCTGAGTGGCCTGATATTTTTTACAATAAAACAAATAATTCTAAAAATTTTAGCTTTAGTGAATTAAATCGTAAATCTTTTAAAAGTAAAAAGATATCTAATCAAAAAATAAATGATTATATTTTGTATGATAATGAAAATATAATTTCAACTGACACAAAAGGTAATATAATTGTTTATTCATTAACCAACAAAAAAAAAATTTTAAACTTTAATTTTTATAAAAAAAAATTCAAAAAAAATATTAAAAAACTTAACATAGTCATAAATGAAAAAATTATATATGTATCTGATAATTTAGGTTATCTTTATTCGCTTGATTATAATGATAACAAAGTTTTATGGGCAAAAAATTTTAAAATACCATTTAGATCAAATATTAAAATATTTGAAGATAAATTAATTTTATCAAATCAAAATAACCAAATTTTTTATGTAGATAAAAATAATGGTAATATTTTAAAATTAATTCCAACTGAAGAAACAACTGTAAAAAATAAATTTATAAATAATATTTCTCTGGACGACGACTCAACCTTTTTCTTAAACACTTTTGGATCTTTATACTCTATTGATAACAAAAAAATGCAAATAAACTGGTTTATAAATTTAAATCAAACTACAAATGTCGATCCAAGTAATTTATTTTTAGGCAATACATTAGTAAAAGCACAAGATAAAATTGTTGTATCCACTAATCATTTTACTTATGTCTTAGATAGTAATACAGGAACAATACTCTTCAAAAAAAATTTTTCTTCATTTATTAAACCATTAATAATAAGTAAATATTTATTTTTAATCACTAAAAATGACTTACTCATCGCTTTAGATTTGAATTCTGGTCAAATTATTTACTCTTATAATATTAATACTAAAATCTCAAAATTTATAAATACAAAAAGACGAAAAGCCGAATTTAAAAATATTTATATGATAAATAGTAAATTATTTATATTTTTGAAAAATTCTTATGTAATAGTTTTTAATACTAATGGAAATATTGAAAAAATTGTAAAATTGCCCTCTGAAATTAACTCTCAACCGATATTTATAAAGGACTCTATTATTTTTATTGACAGTAGAAATAGAGTTTTCATTATTAATTAACTGTTAGATTTTCCGCTCAAAAGAGAAAGTTGTTTTACTTTCAAACCTTCTAAATTATCTGATGGTTTAACTGGATAGTCTCCAGTGAAATAATGGTCACTAAATTGAGGATATACTATATTTCTCTTTTCTCCAATTAAAGCTTTATATAATCCATCCAAACTTAAAAATTTTAAACTTTTTGCTTTAATGTATTTAGTCATCTCAGAAATGCATCTATTATGGGCCAATAACTCTTCTTTAGTGGGCATATCCACCCCATAAAAATCAGGAAATTTAATTTGAGGACAAGCAATTCTAACATGAACTTCAGCAGCACCAGCTTCATAAAGCATTTTAACAATTTTATGACAAGTAGTTCCACGAACTAAAGAATCATCTATCAAAATAATAGATTTGTTTTTTACAATTGTTTTAGTGGAACTAAGTTTAAGCTTAACTCCTAAACTTCTTATATTTTGTGAAGGTTCAATAAAAGTTCTACCAACGTAATGATTTCTTATTAATCCAAGCTCAAATTTTTTATTTGATTGTTCAGCATACCCCAATGCAGCTGGAACTCCCGAGTCAGGCACCGGTACAACCATATCAGCTGAAAGATCGGTTTCTTTCGCTAGTTCTTTACCAAGATTTTTTCTATATTCATAAGCACACTTACCACTGATAAGACTATCTGGTCTTGCAAAATAAATGTATTCAAAAATACATGGCCTAGGTTTTTGTTTTGGAAAAGGCTTTATACTTGAAAGTTTTCCCTTCTCAACTATAACAATCTCACCATTTTCAATTTCTCTAACAAATTCTGCTCCTATAATGTCTAAAGCGCAAGTTTCAGATGCAAAAATATATGATTTTTTTAACTTTCCAATCACAAGCGGCCTAATACCAAATGGGTCGCGAACCCCAACTAATTTTTTGTTTGTCATTAAGATTAAAGAATAACCTCCTTGAATTTGAAAAAGAGCCTCAATCAATTTGTCTATAAATTTCTCTCTTTTTGATTTTGCTATCAGCTGCACTATAGTTTCTGTATCGCTAGTAGTTCTAAAAATAGCTCCATCTTTTACCAAACTTTCTCTTAGATAAAGTGCATTAGTTAAATTTCCGTTATGTGCTAGGCTTAATCCTCCCATGTGTAAATCAGCAAAAAACGGCTGTATATTTCTCAATGATGTTTCACCTGTTGTGGAATATCTATTGTGTCCGACAGCAAATTCTCCTGGGAGTTTTTTTAAAGTTTCTGGATCTGTAAAGTGATCACCTACAAGACCTTGCCTCTTTTCTGAGTGATAATTTGTTCCATCAAATGAAACTATACCACAACCCTCTTGTCCTCTATGTTGCAGGGCATGAAGTCCTAGAGCTACTAAAGCAGAGGCATCTTCGTGATTGGAAATACCAAATACTCCACATTCTTCATTAAGTTTATCCAGACTAGATTTTTTCAATTTTTTCTTTCGTATCTATAAAATCTTCACTAGAGGGGAATTCCTCTATAAGTATTTTACTACTTTTGTTTATTAAATTAAAACTAAGAGCACTTTCAGCTGATATACCCCAATTTTGATATGGATAAAACCAATTTAATATAGAAAATATACACACAGAAACAACATATCCTTTAAAAATTCCAAATAACAAACCAAAAGTCTTATCAATTGAACCAACACCAGTCCATGTCATTGCTTTTCCTAAAGCTTTTCCAATTATAATAGTAAAAAATAGAGTAAATACAAATATCACTATACCAATACCTACGTTATTTATGAATTCAGATTTTATGTAATCACCTACCAAGGGTTGAGTCTTAGGAACTAAAATAATTGTAATAATCGTAGAAAAAACCCATTTCATGAAAGAAATAAGACTAAGAGAGAAACCTTTTACAAAACACTGAATAACGAAGTAAATCAAAATAATTATAAACACTAAGTCAAAAATATGAATTTTATTAAAAATTTTTAAAAATTCCTCAATCATAATTTGGAGTTCTAGTTTCTTCCCCAAATGGCTTGAAAATCAAAATTAATTGTGGCAAAAGAGTTAAGACCGAAATCATTGCAAGTAACATCGCTATTCCAGTAAATATACCAAAATAAATTGTAGGGATAAAGTTTGATAAAACAAGGATTGAGAATCCAAAAACTATTGTGATTGAAGTATTTAAAATTGCTATACCAACAGTTCTATGACACCTGTCTAACGTTTTTTTATAATCTTTAATTTTTTTAAATTCTTCCTTAAACCTGTAAATATAATGTATGCTATTATCTACTGCTATCCCAATAGTAATTGCTGCAATTGTTATTGTCATCATGTCTAAAGGTATTTTAGCTAGACCAATTATTCCTAAAATAAAAAAAGCTGCAATAAAATTTGGAACTACTCCAATTAATGATAATTGAATATTTCTAAAAAGTATAAAGAACATAATGATTATTCCCACCATTACTATTCCTAGGGTAAGTATTTGAGACTTGAAGAGACTCTGTAGCAAATTGTTAAATAGAATAAGAACTCCAGAAAGTTTATATTCTTCTTTACTAAACCCAAGTTCTTCATTTAAATCTAAATTAATTTTATTAATAAGATCATCTCTTCTTAAATTTTCCAGAGAGTCTTTTATTCTTACACTTATTCTGGCTTCATCTTTCTCTACAGAGATGTATGGAGATATGATTTCTTTTTTTATTTCGGGAGGTATTTTACTATAAAGTACAGCAATTTCTAAACTTTGTAATTTTTTATTATTTAAATCCTCTGCTACTCTTAAAATTGACCCAAAAGATAAAACTTTTCCAATCTCAGGTAAAGAGTCTAAATAGTCATGTACTTTTAAAATTTTATCCATTTTATCTCTAGTGAACCAATATTTAGCTTTATTTTCTTCCTCCTTGCTATCATTTTCCCATTCTGAAAACTCATCATCTTTTTCATCACCCGTTTTTTTTATTGGGAACTTGATAATAATGTTTAAAGGTGTAGTACCGCCTAAATCATCATCAATTTTTTTCATACCTTTGTAAATTTCTGTTTTTTTATCAAAGTAATTAATAAAACTGTTTTCGACTTCTAATTTTGAAATTCCAATAAAACTTGCAATGATAATCAATCCTGTAACTAGAAAAATTATATACTTATATTTTTTTGCAATTGATCCCAGAATTGAGGTGATTATCGATTTTTCTGTATCTTTAATATTAATTTCATTTTCTGATGAAAATATATTAAGAAGTGAAGGCAAAAGTAAAAAAGTTATTACAAATGAAACAATTAATCCTAAAGTCATCATCCAACCAAAATCGATGATCGGTTTTATTCCGCTAAATATTAATGATAAAAAAGCACAAATTGTAGTCAGCACAGTATAAAGAATTGGCAACATCATTTTTTTACTTGAAATTAAAACCGCTTGTGACTTTGATAAATCGGGAAATTCTTTTTTTAATTGAAGAAATCTGACGGTTACATGAATATTCATCGCCATATTTAAAATCAACATTAAAGCAATAAAATTTGAGGAAATCACAGTTACTTTCCATCCAATTAATCCTAATAGGCCAATCATTACAATTACTGAAGTCAAACATCCCACTAAAGGCATTAAAACCCATTTTATATTTTTAAAAATGAACCAAAGAGTAAAAATAATAAAGACAAACACCCCTATACCAAAAACGACAATATCATTTTTGATATAACTCATCATATCGTCAGCGATCATAGGAATTCCCCCTAGATGTATTTTAGCATTTTCACCATATTTACTTATTACATCTCTAATTTCTTTAATATTCTGATGGTTTCTTAAGTTGTATAAATTTTTATAGTCTTCGTATTCTTTAATAAATTTTTTATAATTTTTTTTTTCTTCTTTAGTTAATCCTGTCTCCTCTGATTGAATAAAATATTTTTCTTTAATTTTGATGTATTCGGCCAATCTTTCATCTTTTTTCAAATAAACAACTATACCAGATGTTTTTCCATCCTCACTGATGACATAATTTTTATATATAGGACTATTTAAAATTTCTTCAAACCCTCTTTTTCTATCAATTTCTGGATAGGCTAAATTTTTATAATTTTTTAATCTATCCATTAAATTTTCGTCAGTGCTTTTTAATAATGGCACGTCAATAACAGTTATTACGCTATCGACCCATGTGAGTTTTTCAATTTTTGATTTGAGTAACTGTAAATTTAAAATAGTTTCCTTTTCCATAAAACTAGAAACCGGCGCATAAGTTAAAACTAAAAATTCTTTTGAACCATATCTGTCATTTATTTCTCTTAAATATTTTAAATCTTTGTCACCTTCTAAAAGAAGTGCGTCAGATGAAGCGTCTAAATTGAAATTTTTTGAGTTATATAAAGAAAAACCTATTAATAATAATATTATTATTAATGTAACTTTTGAAAAATCTATAACTAACTTTTTATAAATATTCGATAGCATCAACAATTCAGATATAACTGAATTTTTTTATAACTAAAGAAAAATTAAGTCTAATTTTTGCTTAAATCTTTGAATTTTGTATAAATTCCTTCAAACTCGACTTTAATAGTGCCCGTTGGGCCATGTCTTTGCTTACCTAAAATTATATCAGCTAAACCATTAACATCATTCATTTTAGATTGCCACTCTGCATGCTCAATAGATCCAAGCTTAGGTTGTTTTCTCTCTAAATAATATGCCTCTCTATATACAAACATTACTACATCAGCATCTTGTTCTATTGACCCAGACTCTCTTAAATCTGCTAATTGAGGCTGCTTATCGTCTCTTTGTTCAACTGCTCTTGAAAGTTGTGATAAAGCTAAAACAGGTACCGAGAGCTCTTTTGCAATAGCTTTAAGTCCTTGAGTAATTTCTGAAATTTCTTGCACTCTACCGTCATTTTTATTTGAGCTAGACCTCATTAATTGAATATAATCTACAACAATTAAACTAAGGCCATTCAATCTTTTAATCCTTCTTGCTCTGTTACTCAGTGTAGCGATGGTGATTGCTGGTGTTTCATCTATAAATAAAGGTAAATTATAAATATTTCTTGAAGTTTCAATATATCTATTTATCTCCTCCTCAGTAACATTTCCTTGTCTTATTGAGTCCGACTTAATTCTTGCTTGCTCAGACAATATTCTAGTTGATAATTGTTCAGAGGACATTTCTAGAGAAAAAAAAGCGACAGAAGACTTTTCTTGTCTAGATAAAATATTTTGCGCTGCATGATATGCTATATTAGTAGCTAACGCAGTTTTACCCATCGAGGGTCTTCCTGCTAAAATTATTAAATCTGATTTGTGAAGCCCTCCTAATTTTTCATCTAAATCGGTTAAACCCGTGGGAACACCCACAATACCGCGGTCGCTTTGCATGGCAAGAGTTGCCAATTCAATTGTTTTATCTACAGCTTTTTTAAACTCAATAAATGACTGTGAAAAACTTCCTCTTTCAGCTAAATTAAATAGTGATCTTTCTGTGCCTTCAATAATACTTTCTGCATTTTGCTCCTGAGTATTTGCATTTAATGTGTCATAAGAAAGTTTTTCAGAGATTGATACTAATTCCCTTCTCAAATACATTTCATGAATAATTTTAGCATAATCTATCGCTTGTTTCGTAGATCCAGAAAATCTTGTAAGCTTCACAAGATATTCAGTACCCCCGACCTCATTTAACATATTATCTTTTTCAAAATAATTTTTTAGAGTAATTGGGTTAGCTATCATTCCTCTATTATTTAAATTTTCAATTACCTCATAAATCTTAACATGAGCAGGATCATAAAAAATTGCAGGTTTAATAAATGTTGAAACTTCATCTATAATATCATTATTTACCATAACAGATCCAATAAGAGCTTGTTCTGCTTCTAAATTAGACGGCTGTTTATTTTGCGAGTTATTTTTTATCGATTGAACTTCTTTCACTCATAAATAATAGTTGAACAAGATATAATTTGGTATCAAAAAGTTACACACTTTTTTTTGTTTTCTGTGGAAAAGTTATTTTGATTGAATTTTATCTATTTTAATAGAGACATACGCTTTTACCTCAGAGTGAAAATTTATGTCAATCTTATAGACTCCAATTTTATTTAATTCATCCTTGATAATAATTTGTGAGGGGCTTACTTCTGCTTTTGCTTGTTCTTTTATAAGATTTGTTATTTCTTTAGGTTTTATTGACCCATATAGATCACCATTTTCTTTACTTTCACGGTTAAATACGAAAGTTTTTTTATTAACTAATTTTGCAATCTCCTTAAATTTATTTTTGACCTCAATATTTTTTTTATTTAACTCTTCTTTTTTACCATTAACGTAACTTAGGTTTTCTTTACTAAATCTCAATGCTTTACCTTGTTTTAGTAAAAAATTTCTGCCATACCCATTTTTTACTTTAACTTTATCGCCTATATTCCCTAAATTAAAAATATTTTCTAATAAAATAACTTCCATATTATAATAGTCCTAGAATTTTAGCTCTCTTTATTTCTTTAGTAAGTTTTCTTTGTTTGTTAAATGAGACAGAAGTAATTTTCGAGGAAATAATTTTCCCATTTTCTGATATGTATTTTTTTAATAATCCGATATTTTTGTAATCTACAACTGGTGCATTTTTTACTGAGAGAGGACATTTTTTTGAAAATTTACCTTCTGCTTTCTGAAATAAACTTAATTTATTTATAGAGTTCGCACTTTTTTTAAATTTCTTTTTATTATTTCGTTTCATATATTAATTAGCTTTTTTGAAAAATTCACTTTTAGTATCAAGCTTTTTATATTTGACAGTCAAATGTCTTATTATAGAACTATCTAACTTAATTCTCTTTTCAATTTCATTTAAAGTGTTTGTATTTCCCTCAAATTTAAAATGTATATAAAATCCTCTTTTATAATTTTTAATTTTATTTGCTAAATTTAATAAACCCCATTCTTCTATTTTAACAACCTTTCCAGAGGATTTGTTTATGATTTCATTATATTTGTCTTTTAATATTTTTAATTCTTTTTCTGCTAAATCTTGTTTAGCAACTATAGTGTTTTCGTAAAAAGCCATAAAATTTTGTTAACTTAGGTTTATTATTTATTTATAAAAGCTGGTTTATACTATAATAAAGAATTATATCAATACTAATAATGTTAATAATTTAGACTAAATGAGCGCTTTGATATTTCCAGGACAGGGATCACAATTAGTTGGTATGGGATCAGAATTTTATAACAAATTCGAACGGGTTAAAAATATTTTTAAAACAGCAGATGAAAAATTAAATTTTTCGATTTCTAAATTGATACTTGAGGGCCCGACAGACAAATTGCAATTAACTAAAAATACTCAACCTGCTATTCTAACTGTAAGTTATTCAATTTTTGAAATATTAAAAAAAGAATTTAATTTTGATTTTTCATTTTTTAAGTATTTTGCAGGACATTCTTTAGGTGAATATAGTGCTCTGGTTTGCTCTGAGTCTTTAAAATTTGAAGATGCTCTTTATTTATTACATCAAAGAGGCTTAGCAATGCAAGATGCTGTCCCAATCGGGACTGGCAGTATGGTAGCTGTTTTAGGAACAAAAATAAATTTTATACAAGATTTAATTCGAACTAATCTTGATGAAAAAGAAATTTGTGAAATTGCGAATGATAACTCAGAAGGCCAGGTAATAGTTAGCGGAAGAAAAGAAAGCATAGAAAATTTTCAAAATATTTTAAAAGAAAAAAAAATTAAATCTTTACCTCTTAAGGTCAGCGCACCATTTCACTGTTCACTAATGAAACCCGCTGCAAATTATATGCAGGATAAAATTGAAAAAACAGAATTTAAGAAACCAAAGTATGAAATTATAAGCAATGTAACTGCCGACAAGATATCACAACCAGAAAACATAAAAAAATTACTAGTAAAACAAATTTACTCAAGTGTGAAATGGAGAGAGTCTATTTTAAGAATGTCAGAAGAAAAAGTAAGAAATTTTATAGAAATAGGTCCTGGAAAAGTTTTAACTGGCATGGTGAAAAGAACTATCAAGGACGTAAATTGCTTTTCAATCAACTCAATTGCTGATATTAAAAATTTGCAAAATGAAT
>MDTA01217721.1_pt1 | contig 10903 bp, 10 predicted proteins | sample 811151 | NCBI WGS metagenome assembly MDTA01 (sample SAMN05326648, study PRJNA326480) | marine metagenome | isolation source: seawater | place: Indian Ocean: South | collected 2010 | reverse complement strand
CTTATGGAGGTACGCGCGACCGGTGGGTCGAGCGGAAAGACCGCGTTTTATACCAGCTTAGTCTCGGACGCTCAAGTCGAACCGCTCTACTGACCACCTCAACGGTGTCGTTAACACAGGGGCGTAATCAAGACAGGTGGGGCGCTAATACACGCCGAATAGCCAAGCGCGACGCCGTTACAACTTCCGTGAAGTTGGTGCATCACGACCAGCCGCTACAACATCCCACGCTCGGCCATCGAAACCGGCGCCCCATCGCCAACAAGGAAATGATCCAGCAGCCTGATGTCCATCAAGCTCAAGGCATCGCGCAGCCGCCACGTGATGTGCTGGTCTGCCTGGCTCGGTTCAGCCTCACCGGACGGGTGATTATGCGCGACGATCACGGCGGCTGCGTTAAATGCCAGCGCCCTCTTCACAACTTCGCGTGGGTATACAGGCGCCGCGTCAATTGTGCCGAAGAACAACTTCTCGAAGCGATTGAGGCGATGTCGCGTATCCAGGAACAGGGCGGCAAATACCTCGGCCGGGTGATGTTTGAGCTCCGCGACGAGGAACTCTGCCGTTACGTGGGTGCTTGTGAAAGTGGTTCCCTGTGCCCGGATGTTCGCAGGCGGCGCCTGCAGATTTGGTCGATGGCCGCAATTGCAGTGGCTTTTGCGCTGCCCAGGCCATTCAGGTTCAGCAGGCGTTCAAGTGGCGAGCGTAACACTCCATCAAGCGAGCCGAATTGCGTCAGCAACGCCTGCGCCAGCTGAACGGCGCCAGCATGTGGCCTGCCCGTGCGCAGGATCAACGCCAGAAGTTCGGCCTCATTCAGTGCCTGGGTGCCGTGGGCGAGTGCCCGCTCGCGGGGTTGCATAAGCTCAGAATGTGCGGTTGCTGGCATTTGGCGTGGCGATAGGGGCTCGGTCCGCCTCCGTGCGCGATCAAGTGCCATAGTTACTCCATACTCGTTGCCCGGTGTTTGTCCTAGAATGTGCGCATAAGATGCCGGGAGCACAATATGAAAATCTTGCTTGGCGTAAGTGGCGGGATAGCTGCCTACAAAGCCGCAGATTTGGTCCGACGTCTGCGCGATCACGGCGCGGAGGTTCGTGTGGTGATGACTGCGTCAGCGCAGGCATTTATCTCTTCATTGACGTTGCAGGCCTTGTCCGGGAATCCTGTGCACACGGAAGTCCTGGATGAAGCCGCCGAAGCTGCCATGGGGCATATCGAACTCGCGCGATGGGCCGACCTTGTCCTGGTTGCACCCGCAACAGCAAATACGATGGCTCGCATCGCCCACGGTCTCGCTGACGACCTGCTGACAACGTTGGTGTTGGCCACCACGGCCCCGTTGGCCGTTGCGCCTGCGATGAATCAACAAATGTGGCAAGCGGCCGCGACGCAGGCCAACTTGACCACCCTGCGTGCACGCGGCGTCTGGATTCTGGGTCCAGGCGAAGGCTCACAGGCCTGCGGTGAAGTAGGCCCCGGTCGCATGCTGGAACCGGCGGAGATTGCCCTGCGCGCCTGTTCGCTTCTGGCGTCGGGTGTATTGTCTGGCCGCCGCATTGTCGTGACGGCTGGTCCTACGCGAGAAGCTATTGATCCGGTGCGCTACATCACCAATCACAGCTCCGGGAAGATGGGGTATGCCGTCGCCCGCGCGGCGCGCGAGTTGGGTGCAAACGTTACGCTCGTGAGTGGTCCCACGTCGTTGCCTGAGCCGGCCGGGGTCGCTCGCATTACCGTCCAGTCTGCGGCTGACATGCACGCCACTGTCATGGCTAACGTGGCAGGCGCCGACATTTTCATTGCGGCAGCCGCGGTAGCCGACTACGCGCCCGCGACGGTCGCGGACGCAAAGATCAAGAAGAACGCCGAAGACATTCGGCTGGAGTTGCAGCGTAACCCGGACATACTGGCAGATGTGGCGCGGCAGGATAATGCGCCGTTTACGGTTGGTTTTGCCGCCGAGACCAACGACGTACGTAACAACGCGCTCGCCAAGCTCAAGCGTAAAGGTCTCGATATGATCGCGGCGAATCAGGTTGGCGAGGGCAAGGGATTCGATGTCGACGAAAATATGCTGACGGTGTACTGGAACGATGGTCACCGACAACTTGGTCCGGATGACAAGTTACAGGTGGCGCGTGATTTGATGGCGCTGGTGGTGGAACGCACAGCGCCGGCCTGAACATTCCCGATCTCTTGCGTGGCGCAAGACGTCGCCGCCACCAGTTCTGGTAAAAGAGACTCATCCACTACAGAGACTCATTCATGACCGCTATTGAATTAAAGGTGCTGGACCCGCGTCTCGGCACCGAGTTTCCGCTGCCCGCCTACGCGACGGATGGTTCTGCAGGCATTGACCTGCGTGCATGTCTGGACGGCGAGCACGTGCTCGCGCCAGATGAGACCTTACTGGTCCCAACGGGCATGGCTGTGCATATCGCGGATCCAAGTCTGGCGGCGGTACTCTTGCCGCGTTCAGGATTGGGGCATAAGCACGGCATCGTGCTAGGCAATCTGGTTGGCTTGATTGATTCGGACTATCAGGGACAGGTTTTTGTGTCGTGTTGGAACCGCGGCAACGACTCCTTTACCATCGCCCCGGGGGAAAGAATCGCGCAGATGGTGTTCGTGCCCGTGGTTCAGGCGAGTTTCCGCCTTGTCGACGAATTCACGCCAACCGAGCGCGGTGAAGGCGGATTTGGACACTCCGGTCGCCAGTAAATTGCGCGGCACCAAAGACCGCTGATCGCACAAGCAAATCATGAAAGCACCTTCGAATCTGACCAAACGACGGCGGGAGCTGGAGAAGCTGTGGTTGCGTTTCCGGGTACCCGCTGTTGCCGTGCTGGTACTGTTTCTGTTGCTGGGTGGTGGCAACTTCATCTGGGAGCAGTTCGCCGAGGCAAGTAAAGCGTCAAACGAGGCTGAGGTGAAGGCGGCTGTTGAAAACTACGCCGCGCAGTTTGGAAATCCTGTCAGAGCGCCTGCAAAAGCACTGGAAGCAGCCCTGGCGACGCTGGACCTGGAGGCCGCGTTGACTTCGGGCGATCAGGCGCAGCAACAGGCGGGTGCCGAACAGCTGCTGGACAAGGTCCCGCAGGCCAAGGCCGTCAGGCTGATTCCGAAAGGGACGCGAAAGCGCTCCATGGAAGGCCCGCTCCCCATTAGTTACGCGACGCTCGACATGATGCGTCAGACGATGGCTAATGAACGACCGCAGCGCGCCGAAGTGCACATGGTCGGGCAGCCCGAAGAACACATTGCGATCATGCGCCGGATCGGTTCGGTTGAAGACCCGGCTGGCGTCGCGTTGGTAGCCCTTCCGGTCGAATTGTTGCGCAGTGCGGTCTCGTCCGTGCCACTGAGTCAAGGTTATGTCGAGGTGGTGCAGCGCGCGCCCGGCAGCCCGCCCGTGGTGTTAGGCAGGCAAGGGGATGCAAGCCTCAAGAATGGTGTCGCGATTGCGCGTAGCCTCCCGGGCGCTACCTTGCGGCTGATGTTCTGGATGCCGGAGGCGGCGAGCGAAGAGCTGGGTGCGTTGAGTGGCCTGGTGCTAATCCTGGGCGCTGTCGTGTTGCTCTTGGTCGTGGGCATCCTCGGCGGGTTGCTGGCGCTGCACAAAAAGCGGCGCGCCGCAGCGCGGGTCATGTTGGGTGGGGCGGCCTCTGTGATTGCGGTCGAGGACGACGACGCTGAAGGCGCGCTTGCGGCCGTGGGCATTAAAGCCAACGCGCCCGCGCACGCCGAAGAGAGTGTTTCTCTTGAGGTGCATGATGAGCCGACGACAGAGGAGCGCGCCCCTGCTGCTCCGGAGTCAGATCCGTTTGCACCCTCTTCCAGTCCACCGGGAACGGGAGGGCTGGACTTGGACTTGGTTGACGAGGAAGAAGATGCTCCGACGCCGCCGCCGCTACCGCGGTCTGCCGGTGGCGGAGGGCAATCGAATATTGATGCGACCATTTTCCGGGCGTACGACATCCGCGGCGTTGTAGGCGCGGGGTTGGACGAGGCAACGATGCGCACGATTGGCAAGGCGATTGGCGCGGAAGCCTACGAACGGGGACAACAAACGCTGGTGGTCGCGCGCGACGGCCGTACCAGCGCGAACGCGATGCGAGATGCGCTGGTGGAAGGGCTGATCAGCAGCGGTCGCGATGTGGTAGACATCGGTCAGGTACCTACACCTGTGTTGTACTTTGCGACCCACTTCCTTGATACCGGCAGTGGTGTGATGGTGACGGGAAGCCACAATCCGCCGAACTACAACGGGCTCAAAATTATGCTGGGCGGCGAGACGTTGTTCGGCGATGCGATTCAGAAGCTCTATCAGCGGGCCGTCGCGGGCGAATTCCCCGATGGCAACGGTCAACTGCGGACCATGGATCTGCAGGCTGATTACGTGCGATATATCAGCGAGGACGTTCCCGTTGCGCTGGGGAACGCCTACAAGATTGTCGTCGACTGCGGCAATGGTGTGGCCGGGGGTGTGGCGCCCAAGCTGTATCAGGCGCTGGGTCACAATGTGGTCGAATTACACTGCGAGATCGACGGCACGTTCCCAAATCACGCGCCCGATCCAACCCAACCGGAAAACCTCGAAGACCTGATCGCCTCCGTGCGCGACCATGAGGCAGACATTGGTTTCGCGTTTGATGGTGACGGCGACCGGCTTGGCGTAGTGGATGGACATGGCAATATCATCTGGGCCGACCGGCTGATGATGCTTTATGCCAACGATATTCTGGGTCGTCACGAAGGCGCCTCAGTGGTCTTCGACGTGAAATGCTCCACGTTGTTGCGCGCGGTTATCGAGCGCCGTGGCGGCACGCCCATTATGGCCAAAACCGGCCACTCTTACATGAAGAACAAAATGGAGGAGACTGGTGCGCTGATGGCTGGCGAGCTTTCCGGGCATATTTTCTTCAAAGACCGGTGGTTCGGGTTCGACGACGGTATGTACGCCGGAGCGCGGCTGCTGGAAATCTTGATGAATCTCAAGCGTAAGCCAGCGGACGTGTTTGCGCGGGTACCGAATGGAGTCAACACCCCGGAGATCCAGATGCCTCTGGAAGAAGGTCGACCATTCGAGATCATGAACAAAGTGCTCGAAAATCCGACCCTGGCCGATGCCAAGATACACACGATCGACGGCCTGCGTGCCGAGTTCGCGGATGGTTGGGGGTTGATGCGGGCGTCCAATACGATGCCGATGCTGATTTTTCGCTTCGAAGGTAAAAGCCAGGATGCGTTGACCAGAATTCAGGGTCAGTTCCGCGAGTTGCTGACCAACGTGGATGCGTCGCTGTCGCCGCCGTTGTGAGCCCGTTTCCTAGTTCCATCTGCGCGTATTGATAAGTACTCGCGCTCATAGAGTTCACACGATGTCATTGGATTCAAATCAGGCGCTTAACGTCGCACAGGTTCTGACCGACGCGCTGCCATACATTCAGAAATTTCAAGGTCGTACGGTTGTCATCAAATATGGCGGCAACGCCATGGTGGACGAAGATCTGAAGAACGGCTTTGCGCGCGATGTCGTATTGATGAAGCTGGTAGGGATGAATCCGGTGGTCGTGCATGGCGGAGGCCCGCAGATTGGCAATCTGCTGGAGCGTATTGGCAAGGAAAGCCAGTTTATCGACGGGATGCGTGTTACCGACAGTGAGACGATGGACGTCGTTGAGATGGTACTCGGCGGACTGGTCAACAAGGACATTGTCCGGCTCATTAACCTGCAGGGTGGTTCAGCCGTTGGGCTGACCGGTAAAGACGGCGATCTGATTCACGCGCGCAAGATGACCGTGACGCGCAAGACGCCAGAGCTGGATGCGCCGGAGATCATCGACCTCGGACACGTCGGCGAAGTGGTCAGCGTACGCACCTCCGTTATCGATATGCTGGTGTCGGGGGATTTTATTCCGGTAATCGCACCGATCGGCGTCGGCCAGGACGGGCACAGCTACAACATCAACGCCGACCTGGTTGCGGGCGCCGTTGCCACGAAGCTGCAGGCTGAAAAACTGATCCTGCTCACCAACACGCCCGGGTTGTTGGACGGAGACGGCAACGTCATGTCTGGCATGGATGCGCGAGAGGTCGAAGACCTCATTGAACAAGGCATCATCCACGGCGGTATGTTGCCCAAAATCCGCACGGCTCTGGACGCTGTGCAGTCTGGCGTTGAAACCGCTCATATCATTGATGGCCGTGTTGCCCACGCGGTTCTGCTGGAGATTTTCACGAACGAGGGCGTGGGCACGCTCATCCGCAGGCGCGGCGGCGGCTGAGGCGATAACTGATGGCTCGCCTGCCTGCCGGACAACGCCGCGTACAGATCCTGGAGACTCTGGCGCTGGCTCTTGAGACCGAGGCGGGTAATCGCATCACGACAGCCGAGCTGGCCGCTAAGGTAGGCGTGTCCGAAGCGGCGCTTTATCGCCACTTCTCCAGCAAGGCCGATATGTTCTCCGCGCTGATTGAGTTTGCGGAGGAGAGTGTGTTTGGTCTGTGTGCGCAAATCACCAGGGAAGCGTCGCCCATGGACCATCGGTGTCGGCGAGTGGTTGCGATGGTGTTGCAATTCGCGGCGCGTAACCCAGGTATCTGCCGGGTGTTGATCGGTGAGGCGCTGGTTGGTGAATCCGCTACTCTACGGGCCCGTGCGGCGCAGTTCTTTGCGCGCCTGGAAGCCGAGCTTCGCAAACTCATTCGGGAAGCCGAGTTGCAGCCGGGCGTCCGTGCCGCGGCCTCTGCGACACAGATCGCCAACCTGTTGACCGCGTTGGTGGAAGGGCGCATCAGCCGGTTTGTACGTACGCGCTTCGCGGAATCCCCCGTGGATGAATGGGAAGTGCAGTGGCGCGTTATTGAGCCTGCGTTGTTTGGGGCGGCGCCGTGAGCGATGCCGCGGACCGGCGCGTGCATGCGTTAGGCGAAGTGATTCCGTACCAATGGGTGCGGTCCAAGCGACGACGCCATACGCACCTGGTAATGGATGATGTGCATGGCTTACAGCTGCGCACACCCATGTGGGTGCAGGCCGGCGAAGCTGACCGCCTTGTAGCAACGAACGCCTCGTGGGCACTGGAGGTCATCGCAAGGCGCGCGCGCGCGGATGCGGACAAACAACCACTCGCGAGCGGTAGCCGGCTTCCGCTGTTAGACCGCGACATTGAGGTGGTGATACGTCCCGCGAACAAAACGCGCGTATCGCTGCGAGGCGATCAGTTGGTTGTTGCCGGCCCTGAAGGCGTACAGTCGCAGTTGCGAGATCTGCTGGAGCGCTGGTATCGGGGACAGGCGCGCGGATTATTATGGGACAGGGCGCTTGTCCTCGGCGCGCCGCTGGACCTTAAGCCAACGGGTATTTCCATTCGTGCGCAGAAGACCCGCTGGGGCAGTTGCAATCGAAACGGTGGCTTGAACCTTAACTGGCGTCTTCTGTTGTTGCCGGTGGAGTTAAGCGATTACGTGCTGGCGCACGAGTTATGTCATCTGCGCCAGATGAATCACTCGCCTGCATTCTGGGCCCTGTTGAGGGAACTGATGCCCGACTACGCGGCGCGCGAGGCGCGCCTGAACGTCATACGGGGGGCAAATTTGCCGCTTTGACGCGGAATGCCGCGCGTGGCGATCAGGTCTGCGGCGGTGCGCCGATTTCGCCGCCGCTCTTCAGGAAGCGGTAGCGCCCCAGATCAGTCGTGTAGACATGTTCCAGCTTGTCCATTTCGCGATACTGGCCGCGGATGAAAGACTCGCTGTCGTCGAGCTGTTTTTGCACATCGTCGATTTTGGCCAGGGTCTGCTCAGACACTTTTTTGCCACCACGTTCCTTGTTGGCCGCAGTCCGCTGGTGCTTGCTCAGCTTCGTCTCCAATTTGGAGATGTGCTTGCGCCGATGGGTGATCTGCGACTCGATTGCTTGCACCTTACGTTGGTGTGCCAACACAAGGTCGTTTTCCGTCACGAAGGTGTCTAACAACACGCGGTCCGCAGTAGCCTGTTTTCGATGGCGCTTCTCTTCCTGGCGCGCGCGCTCAGCCTTGGCAATTTCCGCCGCCTTTTCCGCCTCGCGGTTTTCTTTGGTCCGCGCAGCTTTTTGTGTCTTGACAGTCAGGCCCGACTTGCTGACCTCTTTGTGGCCCTTCTGCGCGTACTCAGGCGGCACGGCATTGCCGCATTCACGGACGCCTTCGTTGTTGGTCCAGCACTTGATGCGCACGGCGTCGCTTAACGCAGGCGTCGCAATCAGAATGCAGAGCAATCCAAAATAAGTAACGAATTGGCGATGTTTCACTGGTCCAACCTCCGCGACTTCTGAGTCCGATCTCATCTGTCCGCTGCCAAACCCCGAGTGGCCTGGAAGGATGCGAGTCCCCGAGCGACTACTGCAATCCTAAATCCCGTCTCGGGCTACAGCAATTGCCCGCGAGCAGGCTATCGACTGCACGGGTGCTCAGTCGACGCCGTACTCTCTCCTGTATACCTGCATCCGCTCCAGTTCGCTCATGTACTGGCCGCTCATCTGTAAATACTCGATGACGTCCGTCAGCGTTGCGATGCTGATGACCGTCAGTCCGAGCGTGCTGGCGACTTCCTGCACGGACGATAACGTTCCCTGTCCGCGTTCCTGCCGATCCAGCGCAATCGCCACACCTATCGGCTGCGCACCGGCATTATTGATGATGGACACGGATTCACGCGTGGACGTTCCAGCTGAAATGACGTCATCCACAATCAGAACTCGACCTGCCAGCGGCGCGCCGACAATCATTCCGCCTTCGCCGTGGTCTTTGGCTTCTTTGCGATTGAAACTGTAGGGAATGTCGAGATTTCGGTCGTTGGAGAACTGGGTGGCAACGGCAGCTAACAGCGGAATACCTTTGTAGGCAGGGCCGTACAGCAGGTCAAATTCGACTCCGCTTGCTGCGATCGCCGAGGCGTAATAGCTTCCTAGCCGGGCCAGACATGCGCCGCTGTTGAACAGCCCGGAATTGAAGAAATAGGGGCTTTTGCGTCCGGACTTCAGCGTAAATTCGCCAAACATCAGCACTCGCCGGTCGATGGCGAATTCAATGAACTCGGCCTTGTAGCTTTGCATGGGTATCCTCGCGATAATTTCCGGAAACTTACCTATCTTACCGAGCCTGCAACATGCGCATCATTTCGCTGAACGTCAACGGCATACGCGCCGCCGCGCGCAAAGGATTGTATGACTGGCTTCCGAAGCAGAATGCCGACTTCGTTTGCCTGCAGGAGGTGCGCGCCAGCGCGGACCAGATCGATGACCCGATGTATCACCCGGATGGCTACGAGTGCCACTACGAGGAGGCGCAGAAGAAAGGCTATAGCGGTGTTGCAGTGTATTCACGGCGCCGTCCGGATGCCGTTATTCGAGGTGCCGGGCTACCGGAATTTGATGCTGAAGGCCGTTATCTGGAATTACAGATCGAGAATTTGAGTGTCGTTTCTTTCTATTTGCCTTCCGGAACGTCCGGGGGCGAACGCCAGGCGTTCAAATACCACTGCATGGATTTTTTCGACAAGAAGTTCCGGAAAATGATGGCCAGTGGCCGTGACGTGGTGATCTGCGGTGACTGGAACATCGCGCACCGCGAGATTGACCTCAAGAACTGGCGCGGCAACCGCAAGAACTCCGGATTCTTGCCGGAGGAACGGGCCTGGCTCGACAAGCTTTACGATAAAATAGGCATGGTGGACGCCTTCAGGCAATTCGATCCGGCTGAGGACTGCTATACCTGGTGGTCCAACCGCGGACAGGCCTGGGCCAAGAATGTGGGTTGGCGCCTGGACCTGCAGGTGACAACGCCAGATATCGCGAGCACGGTCACACGCGCAAAAATCTTCACGGCGGATCGGTTTTCCGACCACGCGCCACTGACGATGGACTATGAATACGCGCTCAAAACTCGACGTATTCCCAGAAGACGCAAGACATGACGCGGCGTACTAAAATTCCCACACGTCTGGACTACACTGTGGCGTAAGTAGAGAGCCGGCGGCCTGAGGCCGATACCTTTGGTATCAGGGCGAAGGAATCGAAAAGTGAGTGGGCCGACAGTACTGTCGGGCGCACTGCGGAGCAAGAGTCCTGAGCTTTCTTGACGAACTTAAGAAAGAAGCGGAAGAGATTAAAGCCAAGCAGAGTCGCGACAACGACTCGACGCAGCGAAAGCGTCATGAGGTTATCCGCACCATTCGCTCAAGGATGCAGTCATTACATCGCTACCTGAAAGAGGCCTGTGAGCAGCTGAGTGTCGTGGACCCGGATATCCATATGACCTATGAGCTGCGCAACTACGGCCGGCTTGGGCCTTTACGCCAGGGCGGCTACAAGATGACCGTCGACGACGGCCGCCCGGTGGACAAGTTCACGGTCAGTTACGTCTGCTCCCGGGCCGAGCAGTTGAAGATCCAGATCGAGGGCAAGGATGCCGTCGACAAGCAGAAGGAATATATGTGGAGCAAGGTGACCGCGGACGGGGATGGCGTCTTTTTTGTGGATGCCTATGTGCCGATCACATTCGAATTCGAATCGGACTACGAAAACGCCAAAATCAATCTACGGCTCCGCAACCGGGATTCTCTGGGCTCCGACCGCGTTACGTTTGAGCCGCACCGGATCAACGACGAACTCATGGAAGAGATGGCGAAGATGATCGTACGCAAAGACAATCGCTTCCAGGAGCTTGCAGGCAATATGGTCTCGGAAGAAACCCGCATGCGGCTGCGCCATCAGCTCGCGCAGGCGCAGTACAAGCGTCAGGTCGAGGCGACCAGCACCAGGCCTCAAGCACTAGCGAATGGCGACCGGCACGAGCTGATACAGCGGTTCCACAAACAGAATCAGGACCAGCTGTAGCGCGATTAGCGCTGCCAG
>MDTA01181656.1_pt1 | contig 10903 bp, 8 predicted proteins | sample 811151 | NCBI WGS metagenome assembly MDTA01 (sample SAMN05326648, study PRJNA326480) | marine metagenome | isolation source: seawater | place: Indian Ocean: South | collected 2010 | reverse complement strand
TGGCCGTCTGGGAAAGCCGGATCCGATGGATGCAAGAAACGCAGGGCCTGCGTGCCCTGAGCGTCGAAGAAGAGGCTGCGATCCTGACGTATCTATCAACTAACTACCCGCAAAAGGCTTCTTCACGCCGCGCTGGTCTCCCTGCACACCTACTACCTACCAATCCCGCTGAGGCTTCAGACTGATGGCCACCGGCCAACTGTCAATGTTTGGTGCGGGAGAGAACCTTAAAACCAAGGGTGGCAAAGCAGTCAGTTTCAATCTGAGCAAAAGTATCAATGGTTCGCAGCAGTCCGTTTTCGATCACTGGCTGATTCCAGTGTTCATTGGAGAATGGATGTTCGGCCCGAAGATTCAGGCCGAAGAAATCATCACGCTGAATAACATCGTGCGCAAGAACGGAAGCTTCGAATATACGGTGAACAGAGCTGGCAAAAAAGTCGTGAGCAGCGGCGAATTCGTGGAACTTGATATTCCCAACCGTATTACTGTTACCTGGAGGGAGACACCCAAAGAAAACCTCGAGTCTCAGATAACGGCTAGCTTTTTGGGCGATGGCAGCAAAACACGGTTAAAACTTACCGTAAAGCTGCCTGCAGAGCTGGAGCCCCAGAAGGACTCCATACGAGAAGTCTGGAGCATCCGCTGCAAAGCCCTCGCGGAGCGGTTTTCGAAATAAGAGCGCCTTAACGGCCGATGTCGCGGACCCGCGCGTCCTCAATTGTCCGCTCGGCAGCGTAAGGCAAGATATAGCCATCTGTCAGATTTTCCTGCACCACCCTGGTCACCGATTGAACGTATTCCTCCCGGGAGGAATAGAGGCTTCGGAGCTGCGCTTCGCTGAAGGCTTCGTGTGAACCGTAGAGGAAACAAAACCGACTGCTGCCGGTTCCAGAGTTCATGCCCGTATTTTTAGCAGTCGGCACGGCATGTTCTGCCAGTCGTATGCCCCCCAACACATTACCGAAACGATCTCTTGCAAATTTAACTGACGGGAGCGCTTGTGCCACTTGCAGTCTTGGTGCGATCGGGGGCGGTGTCTCATCACGAATCCAATTCACCAGATGCTCAAAAGCTGCGTTCATCACATCCCTAAACGGGACCGTACTGTAAGGCGGCAATTCACAGTCGGGTTCCCGGGGCAGCACATTTTCCAGCGGTAGGCCCGCCATTAAATTCCTCGCCTTTGCGTATTCAATTTCGAATGGCACGTCAACATGGGAACTGCCCGCCACCTCCCACTGCCTAAAATTATCCGAATCGGGCTGGGGCTCCGCCGCCTGCCACTGCATATCGGTTTCAGCCATCAGTTTAAAAATTTTTACCGGTTGATCATCGCGAATTAGACCGCCCCCACCATGCACCATGAAGCCATCAAAGATCGGTTCAAGGGGATGAATACTGTTGATATAAGCAGCTAGCCTTGAGGCGGACTGTGAATGACCGGTGGCAACGATCTGTTCTGCACGCAGTCCGTCCAAGATATCTGCGGTGCCGGGCCCGCTCTCTTCTCCCCGCCGTAAGATGACACGACCAACCGCAGAAAAGGCGTCGAAGGATAGCGCATCGTTATCAACAGTACCGTCAGCTGTCATGTCCAGTCCACCATAGCGGACACTGCCCCAATCAGCCATGGTGTCGATCCCCATCTGCTGTGCTGATACGGCCACATAGGCGTAACCGCTGCGCATTAAATGCTCGCCGGACTGCCACCAGTCAATGTCTTTATCGGGGCCGCCTGTCACATTTATCCATTCGACGACAACGACGCCGTTGAAAGCCTGTGGCGGGGGTCGCCTCACGATGAGACGCGTTTTAAATGGATGTCCGCTTGACTCAACAAGCCCTGTTGCCAGATGAGGCTGAGAGTAGATATTGCCCGTTCCCGCTATAAAAAACTCTTCTTCAGTATAGCCGTTAGCCGCCAGATCCAGTGCCGATGCACTGTAAATCGCATTCCGGGACGGAAATTGATCCACCCAGATAGGCCCTTCAATGACAACCGGCGGCGCTGCCGCAAAGCCCTGCTCAAGGAAAAGAACTGTAAAAATGAATGTCAATAGTCGGAGTAATTTCATTGACGCGTTTCCGTATGAAAGTGATCTGCCAGCACTGCGTTTTACCAAAGACTCGGCAGCATTTGGCTTTTGCTTCTGGCATGTCATATGCTGTTCAGATGCCAGATTCTCAACCTACACCTGTTCCCTCTTTTGCACAATCACTCGTTTGCTTCAGCTCAGTGGTTGCCGTGATAGCCTTCGGCTTATTCACGATGCGGATAGATCTGCACGTGCTTGTGTTCATCTGCCTGATTTGGGTCGGCGCAAATATTCGATATCTAGGGTTGCACTATGCTGAAATACGCAAACTGATGGGACAGGCCATCCATCGTGCCTTACCTGCGATCTATATTTTCATACTCATCGGTATGGTCATTTCCAGCTTTATGCACAGCGGTACTATTGCCACTCTGATGCACTATGGCTTGACCTGGCTGACACCGGGCCTCTTTCTTCCACTCGGGATGATTCTCTGCGCACTCATGTCTGTTGCGACCGGCACCTCCTGGGGAACTGTAGGGACACTGGGAGTTGTGTTTGTCGGCATGGGTGATACGCTCGACATCCCTCTCCCTATGGTCGTTGGTATGGTGGTCTCAGGGGCAACATTCGGAGATAAGATGTCTCCCATCTCGGACACGACTAATCTGGCAGCAATGAGCGCAGAGACCGGACTGTACCGACACATTTACAGCATGCTGTTTACCACAGTGCCTTCGTTTTTGATTGCGCTCATCCTATTTACTCTGATCGGCACACGGTATGGCAATTCCGAACTTATCGGGACACAAATCGAGATCATTCGAGCAGCACTGAGCGGCGAATATCGTTTGGCACCGCTGATCACCCTACTGCCAATTGTGCTACTTGCCATCCTGAGCATCAGGCGCGTGGCTGCCGAAGTCGCCATGTCCGCCAGCATTCTGCTTGCTGTTATCATCGCGATTTTTTACCAGCAAAGTGAAACTTCGCAGGTCTTGAATGCGCTGTGGGCCAATACCCCTGGCACCACAGGTATTGAAAATCTGGACAATTTGCTGGCCCGCGGCGGCGTCTTAAGCATGGCCTGGACTCTGATTCTGGCCATAATGGCTCTGGCACTGGGTGGTCTCATGCATGGCGCAGGTTTTCTTCGCGTGCTGCTCAGCGGCATCATTGCCCGAGTTCAGCGAGTAGCCTCACTCATCGCCACGACCCTGGTGTCAGGCCTGATTGGAAACATGGCAATGGGAGAGGCTTATATTTCGATTATCCTGAATTGCCAGTTATTTCAGCTGAAATATCAAGAGCAAGGTCTTGACCCGGCGGTCTTGTCGCGAACCGTGGAGGAGGGTTCTACCCTGACTACTGGTTTAATTCCGTGGACGACAGCAGGCGCGTTTTACAGCGCCACCCTCGGAATCAGTGCTCTGGACTATGCGCCATACGCGTTCTTCAATTATCTGAACGCCATTGTTGCTTTCACAATGGCTAGCGCGGGCCTTGGCCTGCTGGCCAATTACAGTACTAAACTTGCTGACCGAGATTAGCCCAATACATATCCCTCGCCGCATCCAATTGCTGATAGACATTAGCTTTCTCGACGGCAACAGCGTAGGGAGAATTATTCAACACGAGACAGTCAGAAAGATTGTGTGAGGCTGAGCCTTCAGCATGCAGACACCGAAATTTAAAGAGTAAAGGGGACAACCAGAATGGGCAAAGCAATTCTCGCGATCGACCAAGGCACGACCAGCAGCCGTGCTTTGGTGTTTGATATCGACGGCAACCAATTAGGCCTTGGACAACACGAGTTAACGCAGCATTTCCCCAATAACGGCTGGGTCGAGCATGATGCAGATGAAATCTGGTCCACTACACTGGCAAGCTGTCAGGCTGCGATGATTGCTGCAAATGTACAGACCGCAGATATCCTGTGCATCGGCATCACCAATCAGCGGGAAACCACCGTCATTTGGGACAGATCAACGGGAAAACCGATCCATATGGCTATTGTCTGGCAGGATCGACGCACCAGCGACTACTGCGCCGAACTCAAGCGCCAGCAGGACACGATTTCTGACATTCAGGACAAAACCGGACTGTTACTGGACCCCTATTTCTCAGCAACCAAGACACGCTGGATTCTGGACAACGTTCCCGATGCGAGAGCGCGCGCTAACCGTGGCGAACTTGCTTTTGGCACTATCGACAGCTGGTTACTGTGGAAACTTACTGGAGGGAAAAGCCACTTCACCGACGCCACCAACGCATCTCGGACCATGCTTTTTAATATTCGATCGCAGTGCTGGGATGAAGACCTGCTTACGCTGTTCGAAGTACCCGCCTCGGTGTTGCCGGAGGTTAAGGACTGTTCTGCGGCGTTCGGCACTACAGAGTCCTCTCACTTCGGTGCGCCAATCCCCATCACCGGGATGATCGGCGATCAACAAAGCGCAGCTTTCGGACAGGGCTGTTTCCAGCAAGGCATGGCAAAAAGCACCTACGGCACCGGGAGCTTCCTGTTGCTGAATACCGGGACAGACGTGCTCAACTCCCAAAATCAACTGCTGAGCACCGTTGCCTATCGCCTTAATGGAGAGCCAACCTACGCCATTGAGGGCAGTATATTTATGGCGGGAGCTACGATGCAGTGGATTCGGGATGGCCTCAAACTTATTACCGACGCCGCCGACTCAGAGGCACTCGCCGAACAAAGCCGGAACGATCTTTCGGTTTATTTGATACCTGCTTTTACAGGTCTTGGCGCCCCTTACTGGGATCCTGATGCCAGAGGAGCACTGTTAGGCATGACGCGCGATACGGGCATCAAAGAAGTAGTCACCGCAGCGTTGATGTCTGTGTGCTATCAGACGAAAGATCTGGTTGAGGCAATCGCAGCGGATGGCGCGCAACTCTCAACGCTGCGCGTAGACGGCGGTATGGTTAAAAACAACTACTTGCTACAGAAACTGGCAGATGTGCTCGATGCCGAAGTACACCGCCCGGCTATCACTGAAACCACCGCTCTTGGCGCAGCTTACATGGCAGGACTTCACCAGGGCGTGTTCGATTCGCTGGACGCAATAGCGGCGAAATGGCGGCTCGAACGCGCTTTCACCCCGCAAAGCGATGAAGACTGGCGCAGCCGTCAGTACGCGGGTTGGCAGGATGGTGTTGCACGCATTCGCAGCCAGCGCTAAACGTCATGGAATTGCATCTGATACGACATGGGCAAACCAACTGGAACGAAGAGCGCAGAGCGCAAGGACAAAGCGATTCCGTGCTGACCGAGCTTGGCATCAAGCAGGCTAAAGCGCTGGGGATTCGCATAAGCGCAGTGCCATTTGACGCGCTCTACTGCAGCAGCAGTAAGCGAACTAGGCAAACGGTAGCCCATGCCTTTCCTGCCTGGAAGAAGCCTGTCACTTATCTCGATTCCCTGCGGGAGATTAAGATGGGTAAGTGGGAAGGCAGGCTGTATGCTGAGTTGGAGTCAGAATCTCCGGAATCCTTTAAGCATTTTTGGCACGAACCCCACAAATTCGATGTGCCCGGCGCCGAGACTTTCTTCCAGCTGCAAAGCCGAGCTTTGGCGGCAATCAGAAACATCTATAGTCAGCACGCGGGTCAGCTCATCGCGCTGGTCAGCCACGGCGCTCTGATCAAGACGGTGCTTGCACACATTGAAGGACGGCATCTGGCGCAGCTCTGGACCCCACCCCAAATGCACAATTGTGCGCACAGCATCGTCTGCGTCGAGTCTGAAGATGAGTATCGGATCCTTCAGTATGCCGATCAACCTTATGATCAGTGAAGAGATCCAATCACGGGTCCTGCTGACACTCACAGTACGCCCAAAACTCCAAACGGTAGAAGCCTGAGCCGGGGAATATGCTGTGCGGTTCAGGACAAGCGACGTGTGATATGCTTGGACTGTTCGCTTAGGAGTAAGGGAAGCGAAAATCTTGAAACGACGCTATCACAATATCTTGATCTTCATAGTGATCAGCATATCAGTTCTGCTGCTGTGCCAAGCAATTGGTCTATGGGTCAACAACGCCATCCCTCAGAACACGACGCTGGAGCTGAGTCGGCTCATTCATTTTACGCATCTGAGAAATTTCGGAGGCGTTTTTGGACTGGCGCAAGGTTCCGGATGGCTTTTTGGCTTGATCAGTATCGGCCTCCTGGTAGGTGTCTCAGCCTACCTCATCTTCAGTCCAACACTTGAACGGTATGAGTACATCTGCTTTGGATTTGTGGTCGGAGGCGGAGCCAGCAATATTACCGATCGACTGATATACGGCAGCGTCATCGATTTTATTGATATTCAGCAAATTCCATTCTGGCATTATGTGTTCAACACTGCCGACGTCATGATCCACCTCGGTATCTGGCCCCTGCTAATCATCAGTTTTGTGCTAAACAAGAACACCACTAACCGGGCGACAGACGGAAGCTGAGCTTGCAAGAGCTCATGTCTTCTCCTCGCTGCTATTGTAGGACAGGGAGCGAATCCTGCGGAAAAGCAATTGGGGCTCATGGCTTCGCACTTCTCTTGCATAGGTTTACGATTAGTGTACTAAAGAGCGGCAGCGACACAGAGTCTGAGAACTGCCTGCAGCAAATTTCCAAAAGCCTGACTTTTAGGTGTTTTCGAGGGCTTACCTGAATTCTGCTATAAGGTTTGGTTGCTGTTTGACCGTAGACAAAGCCGAACCCTTCCGGTAAGTTGACGATGAAGAGGTATGGAGCTTCCGGATCGGATCGAAGTGCCTCAACCCGTTGTTTTTTCGAACTTATTATAAAAAGCAACGGAGACCCGAAGCAGTAAAAACTGGATTTTTGTATATCTCAGTGAGGCTTAAAATGACAATAAAACGAACTATCCTGCAAAGCATCAATCCGATTGCCACAGCAGCCCTGGTTCTGGCCTGTTCCGCAAGCGTGATGGCCCAGGATTCGGTTGAGTGGTTTACCCTCGGTAATGACTTCGGCCACACCCGATTTTCCCCTGCTGAAGAGATCACCGTCGATAATTTCGAGGACCTGGAAGTGGTCTGGGAATGGGACGGTGCCAGCATGGGCGCAAGCAGCGGCCGTGCAACTCCAAGCTATATCAACGGTATGCTCTACACCGTGGCAGGCCCTCGCCGACACGTGGTAGCCATCGATCCAAAGACGGGAGAAACTATTTGGAGCTACCGACTTCCGAATACCGCACGCTGGGAATACTCAATGCGCGCCGACTATGGAAAGGGCATCGGCTACGATGAAGTGGACGGCCGTGGCATCATTTACATCATCACGCCTGGGTTCTTCCTGGTGGCCTTGGATGCTGTAACCGGCACACCACTTGAAGGCTTCGGCCAGCCTGTTCCTATTGATGGTTTCCCGGAAACCGGTGTGGTTGACTTGCTGGCAGACCTTGGCCACCCGTATGATCCTTACGATGGCGTACCCCTAGAAACCGGTTATATCACCGCATCTTCGCCACCTGTCATCGTGAACGACACTATCATCGTCGGCAACTCCGCTGAGCAAGGCTACCATCAGTCACGCATCGAGAATATTCCCGGAGACATCCTTGCCTATGACAAGACCAGCGGCGAGTTTAGATGGAAATTCAATGTTATCCCACGTCCGGGCGAATACGGCCACGAGACCTGGGAAAACGACGCATGGGAGTGGACGGGTGATGTGTCTTCCTGGGCACCGATTACCGCCGATGTTGAAAATAATCTTGTTTTTGTCCCGACAAACGGTGCAACCATCGACTATTACGGCGGTTTTCGCCCGGGCGACAACCTCTTCGGCACCAGCCTGATCGCACTGGACGCGTCAACCGGCAAAAGAGCCTGGCATTTCCAGATGGTTCACCACGACATCTGGAACTACGACAATCCGATGTCGCCCATTCTGATGGATGTCAATGTGGATGGCAGAGACATTCCAGCGGTCATGCAGGTCACGAAGCAGAGCTTCGTCTATGCGTTCAACAGACTGACGGGTGAGCCACTCTGGCCGATTGAAGAGCGTCCTGTCCCTCAATCTACCGTACCTGGTGAAAAACTGTCGCCAACGCAGCCATTCCCAACCAAGCCCGCGCCATTCGACATACAGGGTATTTCGATTGACGATTTGGTGGATTGGACGCCCGAACTGCGTCAACAAGCCATTACCGCTATGTCTGACTATATGATGGGACCACTGTTCTTGCCTCCCATACAGCGAGGGCATGAGTCCGGCAAGCGAGCTGCCATGTTCTGCCCGGGAGGCGGTGGCGGCGCGAATATTACCGCACCAGCCGTGGCCGATCCGACCACCGGCATGCTGTATGTCTCATCTCGCTCAGCATGCAGTCCAGTACAGCTTGTACCGGGCGAAGAGGCCGACCTGCAGTATGAATTGCCGACCGGCTCCACCTTCGCGCAGTTCGCTAATGGTCCAGGCGCGGGATCGCCACGGCACCCTGCGCAAATCCCGTACTTCAAACCGCCCTATAGCCGCATTACCGCTATCAATATGAATACGGGTGAGCATGAGTGGATGGTGCCGACCGGCAACACACCTGCCCGGGTTCAACGGGTCATCGATGAGAATAATCTTGACGTTGGCAACACAGGTACCGGAGCACTGGTACCCATGACCGTCACAGCAAATATGCTCATTTACTCTGATACAGAAACTGACGGGACTCCGATGCTGTATGCTGTCAACAAAGCGACCGGGGAAACAGAAGCTGCTATCGAAGTACCTGGCAGAAGCCGCTACGGTATGAGCACTTGGATGCACGATGGGCACCAGTACATCATGCTCCAGACCGGCTCAAAGCTGACCGCTATGGCACTACCTGCTGCCGCGCCGGGCAGCAGCGGCCACTAGGCACGCACTAACCAGAAAAAACCGACCACCTGCTGGGTGGTCGGTTTTTTTTGGCTTACTTTTAGGGATTGAGAAACGCTGCAAGACACTAACATCTCAATCCAGTCGTTCTACATTTCGGCGGTCTGTCTTTAGACTGAGGTCCGCACAATTTCCACAGGCTTACCGTCGAGCCGGCGCCGCGGCCTGCTTACAGCGTACGTTTCTGGATGAGGTCCACAAAAAGCCCACCAGATTTCTCTCGAGACCATCCTGATTGTGAGTCTTCATACCTGATTTCCAAGCCTGGAGATGCCTTCGAGATTACGGATTGCGCTTCCGAAGCCCACCTTGACGTTACGATAAGACCCGTCTAACCAGCCCGGAAAGTTTGCCAGTGGTCATCCCGACACCCAGTAGGACCAGCAAGCAACCTAGCACCGTGAATACAGTGATGCTCTCCGAGAGGAACAGAGAGCCCCACAATAGGCTGAAAAGCGGGATCAGATAGGCGGTCATAATCGTCTGATCAGAACCAATCCTGGCAATAAGTCTGTAGAACATGAGATAAGCCAGTCCCGTACACCCAATGCCCAGTGCCGCGACCGCAGCCCAGGCAGAGATGTCAGGCATCTTATCTGGCAGTGACTGCGTCGAAAATGGCACCAACAGCACAGAGGCAAACAGCAAACTGCCTGTAGTAATTGCCAACCCGGAGACCGCAGTCAGCCTTCTCGAAACGAGATTCAGAGCCATCCCGTAAAGAAAGCAGGCGCTCAACGCCGCGGAAACTGCCAGCAGCCCGCCCTCTGCAAGATCTATCGCATCGGGGTCGAACACCAAGACAATTACTCCGCTGAAACCCACTGCCATGCCAAACAGAGACAATGAAGAGAGCCGCTGGCCAAAAACTGCAAACCCTATAAGGGCAGTAAAAAACGGGACAGTCGCATTCATGATGGACAACAAACCAGAACCCATAAAAAGGGCGGCATATGCAAACAAGCAGAACGGCACAGCCATGTTCATAAGGCTGACCAGGAATATTACACGCCAGTTAGCGGCCAGCTCACCCAACTTACCGAACATCACGCAAATCGGCAGCATGACGATTACCGCAGTTAGCACACGCATTTGTATCAGCAGAAACGGACCAAATTCAGGCGCTGCTATTCGAAGGAAAAGAAAAGACGAGCCCCAGATCGCAGACATCAGTAAAAGCTCGATATAGTTCCGAGTGGCGGCATTTACCATGAGATCGCAATAATTCCGGTATTTTTGGAGGAAGAGTGAGTCAGCCGACGCTTTTTGCAGTAGTGCAAGGAACTGATTCTGCCGGCTGACTGCTCAAACGTAGACTCGCTCCACCTCGGCGATCGCCTGACTGACATCGCAACGGTGTCCTTGTGCGTTCAATACATTTCCGAGGGCAGAAACGCAGAGATTGACGTTTTTACGATTACTGGCGTAACCCATAAGACCGATCCGCCAAACTTTCCCGGCTAGAGCTCCTAGGCCGGCACCGATTTCCAATCCGTACTCGGCCAGCAGCGCGCGCCGAACTGCGGCCTCGTCAATTTGTTGAGGAAATGATACAGCATTTAATTGTGGCAAACGGCTGCCCTCTTCCACTGCAAAACCCAAACCAAGACTCTCAAGCCCTGCCGCCAGCGCAAGATGATTTAACTGGTGGCGTTTCCAGGAATTCTCCAAACCTTCTTCCTCAAGAATCACAAGCGATTCATGCAGCGCGTAAAGCGAGTTTACCGGAGCAGTATGATGATATGACCGTTTCGCATCGGTGCACCAGTACCCCATGATCAGGTTAGTATCGAGGAACCAGCTCTGGACCCTGTTTTTGCGATTGGTAATCTTCGCCGCGGCGCGTGGCGAGAAACTGACGGGAGATAAGCCGGGGATACAGGAAAGACATTTTTGCGTACCGGAGTAAATAGCATCTATGCCCCAAGCATCGACTTCGAGAGGGATGCCTGCCA
>MDTA01140582.1_pt1 | contig 10903 bp, 11 predicted proteins | sample 811151 | NCBI WGS metagenome assembly MDTA01 (sample SAMN05326648, study PRJNA326480) | marine metagenome | isolation source: seawater | place: Indian Ocean: South | collected 2010 | reverse complement strand
TTTAAATAAAATAGCAGATACTGCAAAAAAAATGTCATCTACTTATAAAGCTCCTGGCAAGTAAATATTTATGGTTAGTGAAAATAGAACAGGCATTCCAAACTCATTACATGAGCATTGGATGCCTTTTACTTCTAATAAAAATTTTAAAAAAGATCCTAGACTTATTACAGAAGCCAAAGGTGTTTACTTAAAAGATCATAAAGGAAGAACACAAATAGATGCTAGTTCAGGATTGTTTTGCAATCCTTTAGGACACGGCAGAAAAGAAATTATAGAGGCTATAACAAAACAATTGCAAACCTTAGATTATGTTCAGCCTTTTCAACAAGGTTTTGGAGGATCTTTTGAACTTGCAACAAGAATTGCAAAGCATACTCCAGGAAATTTAAATCAGATTTTTTATACTATCTGCGGTTCAACAGCCGTTGAGACCGCATTAAAAATTTGCGTTGCTTACCATAAAGCTCGTGGACATGGCCAAAGATTTAGGTTTGTTGGCCGTGAACGTGCGTATCATGGCATGAATATTGGTGCCACTTCTGTAGGTGGAATGATAAATAATGTAAAAACATTTGCAAGCATCCTAATGCCCGGAGTTGTACATATGAGACATACTCATTTGCCCGAACATAAATTTGTAAAGGGTCAACCAGAAACAGGAGCAGAACTTGCAAATGATTTAGAAAGAATTGCAATGAATTTTGGATCAGAAAATATAGCAGCATGTATTGTTGAACCAATTTCTGGATCAACAGGCACCTTAGTTCCGCCAAAAGGGTATTTGAATAGACTTAGAGAAATTTGTGACAAGCATGACATACTTTTAATTTTTGATGAAGTTATAACGGGGTGGGGAAGAACAGGTTCTTCATTTGCTGCAAAAGAATATGGAGTAACACCAGATATTATGACCATGGCCAAGGCTACGACTAATGGAATTGTACCAATGGGAGTAGTTGCAGTGAAAGAAGAGATTTATGATACAATTGTAAATGCTTCTCCCGATGGTGTGATAGAACTATTTCATGGTTATACTTATTCTGGAATACCCGTAGCTGTAGCAGCGGCACTTGCTGTGCAAGATATTTTTGAAAAGGAAGATATTTTTAATAGAGCAAAAAACCTTTCGTCATATTTTTTAGAAGGATTATTTTCTCTAAAAGATATCGATTGTGTTGAAAATATTAGAGGTTATGGATTAATGGGCGGTATAGACATCAAGCAATCAGATAGACCTGGTAAGGCTGGGTTTCAAACTTATAAAAAATGTTATGAAGTAGGTGTAAATTTTAAAGCTACCGGAGATTGTCTAATTATAGCTCCACCATTCATTTGTGAAAAAAAACAAATAGACGAAATCATTGACAAGTTAAGAAAAGGGATTTCATCTTACTCAAAATCAAAATAAACAAAGACTCCAGACAACCCATTATGACCGATAAGTTGGTTCGATAATGCTCATTTCTAACAAGAAGTGCTTTAACATTATCAATTTAGATGATGTAATATATTCGATGAGAGAAGAGAATAAAGAAAGCGTACATTTAAATACGAGTAGTTTAGGTCATTCATCAAAGGTTGATTTGAATAATCTTATGAAAAAACTCAAGGAAGAAGAAAAGTCATCTAAGAGAAATAACCTTGTGATATCCGCTGCCGCGCTATCAGCAGTTGCCGTATTTGGTATAATAATGACTTTGTAATAAATCTATCTGTTTAATCCCCTCATAATTATTGAGGAGAATTCACTTAATATAGAAATTTTCTGTTTTAACCAATCTCCTTCCAACATTGGATTGAGAGTTGTTTGATTAAGTTTAAGGAAGTATCTTTTTGAATCCAAGTCTTTTTCCAAAACTTTCATTTTAACAAATTTATCCAGTTTTCTTATACAAGTCGCTCTGGGAATGCCAGTAACTTCAGAAACAGAAGTAGCACTAATGTTTGCCTCCTTAAAATCTAAATTTTTTTGTATTTTAACATTAGCAAAAAACCCATTTTCTGTTTTTCTATTCACGTAATTGACCGTTTGTATTATGGTTTGCAAACCTATTAAAAGCATTTCCAAATCATTTAATCTTGTTTGCCAAAATCTAATATATTGAAGCTGTACAGTTAAAAAGTGATACCAGTAAAATGAATAATTCTTTTTTATTTCTCTCTCTATTTTTGAAAGAGGGACAGACAATTGAAGTAATTTTGTTTGTTCTAAAATAAATTTAGATAATGAATTTATTTGTTCTCCAATTATTTTTAAGTAGGTATCCTTATGTTCAGAAGCTGGTTCCCAAAAAAGTCTGTTCCTTTCTTCCTTTTTTAGATGTTTTTTTTTAATTAATGAAATTATTTTTCTTCTTGTAGTTTCTTTTGGCAAACCAGTTTCTTTTGAGACTGAGATTATTTTCTTTTTTCCTTGTTTTATATTTTTATGATTAGACCAGAACATGTCTAAAGAAAGATCGAAATTTAAATCATTTTCTCTTTTTCTTAAAATTTCTAAATGCAAATCTCTGGCAAAATAAATAACAATGTTTCCGCCTTCTAAGTCTCCATAACGTTTATAAACACCAGCTAAAAAAGTACTTTCCATCTCATAAAAAGTTGGCATGAGCTTTGTGAAATTTTCTTTAAGTATTTTCTCAATATTATTTTTTTCGAATTTTTTAAAACGATCCATTTCTCCCTAAGTACCGTTGTTCATTTTGGGTTAATAAGAACAATTTTATAAACCAAAGTCAACACGGAAAAACCAAATTTATGAAAGCATTTATTTGTTTTACTTTTAGAAATAAACTATTAAAAGTATCTTTAGTTAGACTGTTTCAAGGCGGGGTAGCTCAGTTGGTTAGAGCACAGGACTCATAAGCCTGGGGTCGGTGGTTCGAATCCACTCCCCGCTACCAACAAAATGTTGACAAAATGTTGTATGACAAACCATTAGGAGAAGTAAATAATTTATTCTTATGATTTATATTTCGCATCGAGGAAATATTAACGGACCAAACAAAAAAAGAGAAAACAGTCCTGACTATTTGAAAGAAACAATGAAAAAGGGATTTAATGTTGAGGTAGATGTACATTACAAAACAAATAATTTTTATTTAGGTCACGATAGGCCAAAATATAAAGTTAAAAAAAAATTTCTCTTAAATAAAAAAGTATGGTGTCATGCCAAAAGTATATTGGCATTAAAAAATCTTGAAAAAATTAAAGCACACTTTTTCTGGCATCAAAAGGATGATGTTACGTTAACCAACAGGGGTTATTTCTGGACATATCCTGGTAAAAAACTTACAAAAAAAAGCATTTGTGTTTTGCCTGAATGGCAAAATAATAATAAGGGAAAAAGACCCAGGGTTATAATAAAATTTAACTGTGCAGGTATCTGCTCAGATTACATATCAGATTATAAAAAATGATAAAACTAATTGTGTTCGATTTAGACGGAGTTTTAGTTGATACTAAACAAATACATTTTTTAGCTTTAAACAAAGCTTTAGAAAAAGTTGGTGTTAAAAACAAAATATCTTTTGAAAATCATTTAAAAAATTTTGACGGTTTACCAACAGTAGAAAAATTAAAAAAACTGAATAAAAATGGGGTTTTAGACAAAAATAAAAATAATAGAGTAAAAAAATTAAAAAAACTGTTTACAAGTAAAATTCTTAAAAAGGAGATAAAATACAATAAAATTTTATTTGAGTTATTTAAAAAACTATCAAAAAAATACAAAATAGCAGTAGCAACTAATGCCATAGGAGATACACTTAAAATATGTTTAGACAGATTAAAGATTAAAAAATTTGTTGATTTTGGGGTATCAAATGAGGATGTTAATAATACCAAACCTAACCCCGAAATATATTTAAAAATTTTTATAAAATTTGGTTTATATCCAAAAGAGGCACTAATATTAGAAGACTCTTACGTAGGTAGAGAAGCTGCAAAAAATTCTGGTGCAAATTTATTAGCAATTAAAGATTTAAAGGATGTTACACTTAAAAATATTTACAATAAGATTAATGAAATTCAAAAAATGAAACTTAGTATAAAAAAAACTTCTTGGGATGATGAAAAATTGAACGTACTAATTCCTATGGCAGGGGCTGGAAAAAGATTTCAAGATGCCGGATATATATTTCCCAAACCTATTATTGAGATTAATAAAAAACCAATGATTCAGTGGGTAATAGAAAGTTTAAATGTTAAGGCAAATTACATTTTCATAGTGCAACAAGAACACAATCAAAAATACAATTTACAAAGTGTTTTAAAAATGATGGATCCAAATTGTAAAGTAGTAGAGCTTGATAAACTAACCGAAGGAGCAGCATGCACAACTTTACTAGCAAAAGAATTTATCAACAATTCCAATCCATTGATTATAGCAAATTCTGATCAATTTATAGAATGGGATAGTTCAAAAACTATGTATAAATTCACTACAAAAAAAATAGATGGAGCTATACTTACATTTGAGTCTATTCATCCAAAATGGTCATACGCTAAGTGTGATAAAAATAATTTTGTAAAAGAGGTTGCTGAAAAAAAAGTTATTTCTAAAAATGCTACTGTAGGAGTGTACTATTGGTCTAAAGGAAAAGATTATGTTAAGTATGCAGAGCAGATGATTAAAAAAAATATTAGAGTGAATAATGAATTTTATGTGTGTCCTGTTTATAATGAGGCAATACGGGATAAAAAAAAGGTAATTATTGAAAATGTGGATAAAATGTGGGGTTTAGGAACCCCAGAGGACCTGAATTATTTTAATCTAAAATTTGATTTTTCAAATAGATGAAAATTTTAAGATTAAGATTTTTGATGGAGCGAATATTGGGGAATAAATATAAACCTATAAGAGAGTTAGTTTACAAATTTTTAAGCCCAATTAAATTAAAAATTAATAAAAAAATTGATCAACAGCCCATAGTAAATAAAGAAAAGGGATTTGTTTTAGATGGAACATTAGATAATTACTTAACATTTCATTTAAGGCCGAAAAAAAGTTCAGATTTTAATTTGGTTTCTACTGAAATTTTAGGAGAAAAAACAGGCATTATAATTCAAGGAAATATTGGTAAAAATTTTAACTTTTTAAGAGAAACTCTTAAAATTTATGAAAAAATTTTTCCAAAAACTTTAATTATAGTTTCTACTTGGAAGAGCGAAGACCAAAAAAAAATTTTAAATCTTCAAAAAGAAAATATTAAAATTTTATTCAACGAGGAACCTGCGGGCCCTTCACCAGGAAACATTGATCATCAAATAATATCAACTTTTAATGGATTAACCCTTGCTAAAAAATTAGGGATTGAGTTTTGTTTAAAACAAAGAACTGATTGTAGAATTAACAAAAGTAATGCTTTTTCATACTTAATTTCTTTGATTAAACATTTTCCAGTAGAAAAAAATAAACCAAAATTAAAGGGGCGGATTATTTCAACTAGCCTTAATACTACAAAATATAGACTATTTAACCTTTCCGATTTTTTATTGTTTGGATATGTGGATGATTTATTGATTTATTTTGATAAAACTTCATATTTAGATTCTTTAAAAAAATATAATTTTGGTAATACGCCATGCTTTATAGATGATACACCAGTTGTTTCAGAAATCTTTTTATGCGCGCGATATCTTAAAGAAATCAATAATCAAATTAATTGGAATCTTGATTTTTGGTGGAAATCATTAAAAGAGTATTTCTGTATAATTGATTCTATGTCTTTAGATTTGATCTGGTTAAAATATGATTGGGAATTTGAATACAGATTTTCAAAAAGTTATTCAAACAAAATTGTCCGTGGTATAGAATTTTCTGATTGGTTTGCTTTGTATTCAAATATGAATTTAGAATGGAAAAAGTATCTTAATGAACATGAAAAGTTCGACGATAAACTAACACTTAAAAACTATAAATATTAAGAATTTTTGATAAGTTTAGTGTAAAATTTTTCAAAGTGTATCTGGTGATAAGAATCAAAGGCTTTTTCACCTAAAGGGAAAACTACTGGAAAATCTGTTGATGCTTCAAGCAATCTGGGTGTTTTAAGTGCTTCAGATAAAGAATAAACAAAATTTAAATTTCCAACAAATAATTTTGCAGAATTGACAATTTCAGCCATTTCTAAAAAATCTTTACAATCATGAAATTCTAAACCATTTATCTCTTTTTTTAATTCATCAAACTCAGACTTTAATCCTATATGAAGTAAATTTTTGGAGGTATTTAAGAATTTATAATTTATGTATGGACTTCTGTATCTTTGGGTTCTTACTATGATAATTTTTTCATTAAATTTCTGATTAGTGCCAACTTCTAAATAGTTTTTATTCATATCAAGGTTAGTACCTGTTAAGTGAGAGTACCATCTAATAGAATGAAAATTTAAATTTATAGGAATATCTCTAAACAAATCTAAATCAATATCAATGTTTTCATTATTAAAAATTTTAACTTCATTGATGAATTTTTGTTTTCTTAGCAACGGTAGTAACATCTCCGCAGATTTTTTAGTTAACAATATATTTCCAGCAGGATGACCTGGGTGATAGTAAGGTAACTTTTTATTAATTTTCAAATAATAATTACAAGTGTATTTTTTTGATAACTCTTTAACAACGGGAAGAGAGTAAATTATGTCACCCAAATGTCCCGAATGTACAAAATTTAATTTACTTTTAGAATTTAAAATTTCGGATATTTTCTCAATTTTATATTTAATATGTGAGTTATAGAATTCTATATTTCTTCTTATATTTTCTTTATTTTTAATTTGATTGTATTTTCTTTTATTAAAAATTTTTAAAATTAATTTTTCAAAAAAATTTGAACTCATTCAATATAGAATTAGTAACCTTGTTTCTTAACCAATTTTAAATCTTCAATCACCATGCTTTTAACTAATTCCTTAAAACTTGTTTCAGGTTTCCACTTAATTATTTTTTTTGCTTTAGAATAATTTCCTAGTAAAGAAGCGACCTCGCTTGGTCTATCATATATTTTATTATATTTTACGTATTTTTTATAATCTAAATCTAAAATTTCAAAAGCTAATTTTGCAAATTCTTTTACAGAGTGTTGTTTACCGGTAGCGATAACAAAATCTTGTGGTTTTTTTAGTTGAAGCATTTTCCACATCGCCAAAACATAATCTTGAGCATGACCCCAATCTCTTCTAGCATTAATATTCCCAAGCTCAAGGTCTTTTTGTAAACCCAATTTAATTCTAGCAGCTGCATGTGAAATTTTTCTCGTAACAAACTCAAAACCTCTCCTTGGAGACTCATGATTAAACAAAATACCTGTACAACAAAAAAGATTGTATGCCTCACGGTAATTTTTAGTTAGTTCGTAGCCAGTTACTTTAGAAATTCCATATGATGATCTTGGATTAAATGGAGTATTTTCATTTTGTGGTACCTCCTTAACTTTTCCAAACATTTCAGATGATCCAGCAAAATAAAATTTTGACTTTGGAGAAAATTCTTTTAGAGCAGATAATACGAAATGAGTACCACCAACATTTGTGTTAATAGTTGAAAACTCATCTTCAAAGGAATAGGACACATAGCTTTGTGCCGCTAAATGATAAATTTCATCAGGCCTAACTTTTTGAACAATTTTTACTAAACTAGCATAACTTTCTAATGATGCTGCATGAAGTTTAATTTTATTCAAAATTTTTCTTAATCTCCAGAGTCTATGAACCCTGTCTTCCAAAGCCACTCTTCGAACTATACCATGAACTTTATAATTTTTTTTTAATAATAGCTCTGCCAAATATGAACCATCTTGACCAGTAATGCCAGTTATTAAAGCAGTCTTTCTCATAAATTAATTTTAATAAATTTAATAAACCATATTGTAAATATAAACAATCTTAAAAAAAATCACTAACTCTTAACAGTTTATTAATTAAATAGTTTAAATTATTTTTTTCCAATCTGTAAGTATGTAAACCAATAAAGAAACCTCTGTCCTCAATTTCTTGTGCATATTTAAATGATTTTTTGTTACCATTTAAATTATAGAGTTTTATGCAGGGTTGATTTAGAAAATTACCACTTATTATAGGTCTAGTTTCGATATTATTATTATTTAAATATTCTAAAAATTTTTTTTTATTTTTATTATATTTCCTATTAATTAAAAGAGGTAAACCAAACCAACTTGGTTTTAAATCTTTAATCGGATCAAAGAATGTATACTGATTCTTCCATTTTGGTGAATTAATTAAAGCATTTACAATTTTGTTTCTATTCTCGTTTCTAACTTTCTTCATAAAATTCAATCTTTTGAACTGACTCATCCCAATAGCAGCAGTAAGATCCAAAGGCCTTAAATTAAAACCAGAATTAATAAAATTAAAATTATTTTTGTTCTTATTTAATAACCCTCTATCCCATCCATGAGCTCTTAATGCATGAATAATCCTGTAATCTTTAGTATTGTTACACACTATCATTCCACCTTCTCCAGAAGTTATTTGGTGCGATACGTAAAAAGAATAAGTCCCATATTTTCCAAATGTTCCTAAATATTTGTTTTTGTAAATAGAACCTAATGATTCACAAGAGTCCTCAATTAATGTTAAATTTTTTTTTCGAATTAACTCCATTAATTTTGTCATATTTGTTGAATTTCCAAGTATATGGACAGCTAAAACAACTTTAGTTTTATTAGTAATATTTTTTTCAAGTATATTTAAATTTAGGTTAAAGTTTTTAGGATCCACATCAACAAACTTTGGTCTTAAACCTGCTTGAACTATAGGCCATAAAGAAGTTGACCAACAAATTGCCGGTATTATACATTCGTCACCAAGTTTAATTTTGTTTTCATTTTTAGGATTTGTCAGTGCGAAAAAAGCTAATAAATTTGCAGAAGAACCTGAGTTAACCATAAGGGCATGTTTAACCCCAATAAATTTCGCAAATTCATTTTCAAATTTTTTAGTAATAGCTGACATTGTAATTCTTCCACTTAGTAGAGTTTCTGCGGCTTTTATAATATCCTGAGGTTCAAAAGGATTGCTTGTTAATGGATATTTATTCTCAAATAATTCTTCTTTTGTATACTTATTTATTAACTTTTTCAAAAATATTTCTTCAGATTTGATCATTCTATTTTTTATACTTTTTTTATATTAAAAATACTAATAATATTTTTAAAAATTATTATTAATGTCATAAAATGTTATATTCATTGTTTTATATTTGGTATTTTTTGTAAACCAATAGGATAAAAATCTTTCTGCCAAAAAACCGTAAATTCTCGTTAAATCATATCCGTGTAAATTTTTGAACCCAAATAAACTTTCACATCTTTCAAGCCAGGGAAATACAGTTTCATAATACTCTTTTAAAATATTTTTTTTACAAATAAACATATTGTGTGGATGAAAATATTTTTTTGTATTTACGTAATCCAAAAAACTTTTTTTATTTTCATCATCTAACAAATTTATAGCTTTATACAAATTATTTTCTCCATGCATAAGATCAAAATGAAACTTTATATTTCTAGAATTTTCATCAATGAGTACTCTTGGATTTTTTATTATAATTTTGAGTCCTTTTTTCAAAAATTTCATAATTTTTCTTTGATTTATATAATAAGGTTTACCCAGAATTGAATCGTAGTTTTGAAAATCATTTGGAATATTATTTAAAGTAATATTTGGTATTTTCTCGATACTTAATTTTTCATTATCATGATTATTTAAGGTCCAAAATTTTCTGTATTGGCAAAAACCAACCCATTCATGGGTAATTTTTTCAAAGTAATTTTTCCATATCCAATAATGAAAGGTATATTCGCCATAATTTTTATTTTTTTTAGAAATATTATTGCCCGTGTTATCTTTAATCCATTCTTGGTTAAAATTTTTCTGACCCAGACCAACAGGTTTATATCCAAGTTTTTTTATAAAGTTTAAATGCTTTGGCTCTATAGAAATACAATACATTTCAAGATTTTTAATATTATTGGTCATACAAAAATAACTATTATTTTCTAAGTATGCTTTTAAGCTTACTCAAGTTCATTGATGAATTAACAGGAATCAGACTTTTTTTCTTATTTTTTAAAAAAATTTTTTTTATTTTTGGATTATATTTTTTTACGAAACTATAGACAGATTTTGTCGGACCACCAACATTGATAATGCCTCTCTTATTAATTAATTTTTTAAAAATCTTTACAAAATCTTCATGATAAATAAAGTTGGTATACATATTTGCAAATGCTTTTTTATGAACAAAGGGTTTTTCTGTCATGCTTGCCCTTATTATCAAACTATTTCTATACATTTGTACTGCAGACTCCCCGCCTAATTTTGACCAAGCGTAGTTATTTGAGGGAAGTAAAGAGTCAGTTTCTTTATAATTTCCTTTTTTACCCGGATATATATAGCTTGTTGAAAAGTATATTAATTTTATATCAAGCATCTCACATGCTCTAACAATATTTGCAGTTCCAATAATATTTAGTTCAATACTTTTATTAATATTTTTCTCATGAACTTTCATTGGCCTAGATAGTCCCGCCAAATGAATAAGGCAAAATGGCTTTGTTTTAGAAAGGTAATTCTTTATGGATCTAAATTTTGTAATATCTAATTTATTTTTTCTTGGAAAAAGCAATGAATAGTTTAATTCTGTCCTCTTTAGAACTGAACCAAACCTACCAGTTCCTCCTGTTACAACAATTTTTTTCTTTTTTTTCACTATTAAATGCTAATTTTTAAGATGAATTTTACAGAATTCTTTAAAACTTAAATTTTTTTTATCTTTAATTGATACTAATGGATTTTTAGCTGGCCACTTTATTTTTAAATTTTTATCATTCCAAAGAATTCCAATTTCATTTTTTTTTGATCTATAGTTAGAATTT
>MDTA01118014.1_pt1 | contig 10904 bp, 10 predicted proteins | sample 811151 | NCBI WGS metagenome assembly MDTA01 (sample SAMN05326648, study PRJNA326480) | marine metagenome | isolation source: seawater | place: Indian Ocean: South | collected 2010 | reverse complement strand
TTAACGATACGCTTCGTGCTAACATCCTAATTGCTAACCCTGATGTTGACGAAAAGACTTTGATGGCCGCCGTGGTTCGTGCCTCGCTTGATGAATTCGTAGGGGGATTACCCGATGGACTGGATACCAAGGTGGGTGAACGGGGGATGACCCTTTCGGGGGGGCAGCGCCAGCGGGTCGCTATTGCCCGTGCCTTCCTAAAAGATGCGCCAGTGTTGATTCTCGATGAAGCGACATCGCATCTTGACGCAGTGAACGAGCAGGCGGTGCGTGTGGCGCTTGAGGAGTTGATGGCGGATCGAACGACGATTGTAATCGCGCACCGTCTTTCCACGGTCCGAAATGCAAATCTGATCGTGGCGCTCAACGAAGGCCGAGTTATTGAGAGCGGCACGCACGATGAATTATTGGCGAAGAGTGGCCTTTACGCGCAGTTGGTCGCCCATCAACTGGCTGGTGCCTCCGGCCGAACAGCAGCGGAATAAAGCGCATTAAGGTTTTATTGCTTCAAAAGGAAATACTTCGCACCAATCGCTTTTGCTGAGATAACGGACTGTCTCATACCTTTAAAAATGCCCCGCTAGATTGGATCGGCAGAAGCCTCCTTATCCGAGTGCAATTAAAGCTTAGCGTCTGCGAGGATCAGATCCGCTCCCTTTTCGCCAATTACAATGGAAGGCGCATTGGTATTTGAGGTTGGCATGTTTGGCATGATCGAACTGTCGACAATGCGGAGTCTCTCCGTGCCATAGACCTTTAGTTGATGGTCTACGACATCCATGCCGCCCCGGCCCATTCGGCAGGTGCTGATTGGATGCCAGGATGTCTGTCCAATTTGTCGCGCATAATCGAGTAATCCCTCGCCATCACTCACTTCTGAGCCAGGCCGGACTTCGCGCACGATATAAGGTGTGATGGCAGGCTGTGCAGCCACTTGGCGGACAAGCTGTAATCCGCGTAATGTAGTCTCTCGGTCTTCCGCTTCGCTCAGGTAATTCGCGCGGATGATCGGCAGTTCAGTTGGATTTGCGCTGCGCACATGGGTTGAGCCGCGCGACTTTGGGTAAATTGGGAAAACGCCAATATTGAAGCCGGAAAAAGGGTCAGAGCCTATTTTCTTGCTGCGGGCGTAACGGTCTTTTCCTGAGACCAACATTATCTGCAGCTTTACATCAGGATGAGTAAGTTCCGGGCGGCTGCGCATGATTGCGTGGACGGTGGCCGACGAGATCGACATCAAACCATCGCCCTTGATTAGATAACGGGCCATCGCCATCGCACCTCGAATTCGACTGTTCAAAATATCATTGATCGTAACCTTTTGATTGGTTTCGTATGTAATCCGTGTCTGTAAATGATCTGTCAGGTTTTCGCCGACGCCAGGCAATTCGTGCAAAATATTGATTCCGAGCGACTTTAGCAGCGCGGCCTGTCCGATGCCTGAGAGTTCGAGGATCTTTGGCGAGTTCATGGGTCCGGCCGAAAGAATAACCTCACCACGGGCGCGGACTTCTTTCGAGACCCCGTTCGCCTGATAACGCAGACCAACCGCGCGGCGGCCTTCAAAGATAACCCGTTCAGCCAGCGCGTTGGTTTCTACTTTTAAATTATCACGACCCCGCGCCGGCTTGAGATATCCGACGGCTGTCGAGTTGCGTCGCCCGTTTCGGGTCGAATATTGAAGCCAGCTGACGCCTTCGTACCTCACATTGTAGTCGTCGTTGGCCTCAGCACCCATTTGGATGCAGGCCTCGCGAAATGCGGAAGAGAGCGGGTCGCGGTAATTACCGCTCGAAACGCGGATTGGCCCACCTTGACCGCGGTCTGGGTGATCGCTCTCGGGACGGTCCTCGATCTTACGAAAATAGGGGAGCAACTCTTCGTAGCCCCATCCGGGTTCGTTCCCGTCGCGCCATTCGTCATATTTATGCGGCGCGCCGCGCACATACAGCATCCCATTGACGGAACTCGAGCCACCAAGCATTTTGCCCCGCGGCCAGTAGACCGTTTGGTCGTGGAGTTCAGCCTCGGGTTCGGTATTGAAGCCCCAAACGAATTTCGGGTCGGTGAGTAGCCGGCCAACCCCGAGAGGAATATGGACCCAATGGTGATTGTCCCTGCCACCTGCTTCCAGGAGAAGAACTGAGAATTGGCCGGATTCGGAAAGACGTGCGGCGACGGCTGCGCCGGAAGATCCTGCACCCACAACGATGAAATCGAAACTGTCCAAGAAACCTGTCCCCTTGTTAGGTTGCCGCTATGAAGGTAGCGATTATCTGCCGGAAGACTATGGCAACAAAGACGCGGGAGCACGAGATGTCGATGAAGGAAAGATCTGTTCAATGTTTGGGCAGAAAGAAATTTCACCGGCTCTCCTATACGGAATGGGGATCGCCAGAGGCCACACGCACCCTAATTTGCGTCCACGGATTGACCCGGAACGGCCGCGATTTTGACGTCTTGGCCTCTGCATTGGAAGACGACTACCGGATCATTTGTCCCGATATAGCCGGGCGCGGGAAGAGCGACTGGTTGCAGAGCGGGGCTGAGTACCTCAACTCTAACTATCTGGCGGATTTGGCCACGTTACTTGCTAAGGTAGGCGTGTGTGAGGTCGATTGGCTCGGCACGTCTATGGGTGGTATTTTAGGAATGTTGATGGCGGCGGTTTCTGGCAACCCAATTAAGCGCCTGATCGTAAACGACGTAGGACCGTTTCTGCCAAAAACGGCGTTGGAGCGAATTGCAAGCTATACCGGCAATGCCCCTGAATTTGAGAGCTTAGATGCATTAGAAGTCTATCTCAGGGATGTTCATGCGACCTTCGGTAACCTCACTGATGGACAGTGGCGACATATGGCGGAGACCAGCTACCATGAATTAGAAGGCGGCAAGTTAACGCTGGCCTACGATCCGGCGATTGGTGACAATTTGCGGACAGAACCACTCGATGATGTTAATATGTGGAGCTTCTGGGACGCTATCCAATGTCCGACTTTAGTAATTCGGGGCGAAACGTCGGATTTACTGAGAAAGGAACACGCGAATGCAATGACTGCGCGCGGTCCAAAGGCTGAGCTGGTCGAAGTTCCTAACTGTGGCCATGCGCCCGCGCTGATGGCGGCTGATCAAATTGCAATCGTTAGAGATTGGTTGAACGAATAGCTTTACTCCGGCCTCTGGCCGCAAATGGGCTATGGCGGAGCCTGGCGCTAAGCGCTAAGAAGGAATGGATAAATTACGCTAAATTGAAGTTATGTCTTACCTCGAAGAAGCTCGCGCTCAAACCCTAAGAGTGAATTTCCCGCAGTTTCAAGAACGGGCGCCGTGGATCGGAGGTGACCTTCAGACGTTGCGAAACTTCTTTGCTCGTCGCATGGGAAGGGGGCCGGGCGTTTTACCTGGTGAACAGCTGAAACTGCAGCTCTCTGATGGGGGTAAGCTTGCCGCTCGCCTTACTGAAGGCGAACCCAATATGCCGCTCGCCGTTGTCATTCACGGCCTGACGGGTTGTGAAACAGCGACCAATGTTGTGGTCGCAGCCCAGCATCTTAACGGTCTCGGGTATTCGGTTTTACGTATCAACCTCCGAGGCGCAGGTCCATCGGCTGGCTTGGCGAAAGGGCACTATCACGCGGGTCGGACGCAGGATCTTTATGATGGGTTGTCCTCTCTAGATCCGGCGCTGATGAGGGGCGGCATGATCTTCATGGGGTTTTCACTTGGCGGGAACATGCTGCTGAAGTTTCTGGCTGAAAGCGAAAAGGATTTTCCCGTGCGCGCCGCGGTCGCCGTTTCGACGCCGATCGATCTTGCGGAATCGGCTGCCCGATTACTATTGAGGCGGAACTGCCTTTATCATCACTGGTTGCTGAAGCGGATGAAGGATGAGTGGAGGGACACGCCGTTGAAAGGAAATGCGGCCAAAGCATTGGAGGAGGTCACCAGCATTATCCAATTCGATGACCGTATCGTGGCGCCAGCAAATGGTTTTAAAGGAGCAAGTGACTATTACACGAAAAACAGCGCGGCACAGTTCCTCAAACGTATCGCCGTGCCGACCCTCCTAATCCATGCGCAGAACGATCCCTGGGTTGGGACAGCACCCTATGCCCGCTTCGAATGGCCATCAAACCCAAACCTTGGACTTTTAATGTTACCCGGTGGCGGCCATGTCGGGTTTCACAGCATTAATGGTCCAACACCCTGGCATTGCATCAGCGCGGGGAAATTCTTCGAGAGTATCAGCGGGCTAGCTTAGCTATTTGAGCTTCTTCGCAACGTCAACTGCGAAATAGGTTAGGACGCCATCTGCGCCAGCCCGTTTGAAGCTGAGAAGCGATTCGAGGATTACCCTCTCGTCTAGCCAACCGCGCTCGACTGCGCCCTTGAGCATCGCGTATTCGCCTGAGACCTGATAGACGAAGGTCGGCATTCCGAATGTGTCTTTCGCACGGCGGACGATATCAAGATAAGGCATGCCTGGCTTCACCATTACCATGTCAGCACCTTCATCTATGTCGAGAGCGATTTCGCGCATCGCTTCATCGGAATTGGCGGGGTCCATTTGATAGGTCCGTTTATCCCCAATAAGCGCTGCCTTGGTGCCAATGGCATCGCGGAAAGGGCCATAGAATGCGGAAGCGTATTTCGCGGAATACGCCATGATCCGCACATCTTGGTAGCCTGCTGCATCCAGGGTCTGGCGAATAGCACCGACGCGGCCGTCCATCATGTCGGATGGTGAAATCGTATCGCAACCTGCTTCCGCTTGATTAAAAGCCTGCTTGGCCAGTACCTCCAAGGTCTCGTCGTTCAGGATTGTCTCTCCATCCATTAAACCGTCATGTCCATGTGACGTATAGGGATCGAGAGCGACATCACAGATCACCAACATCTCTGGTATTTGAGCCTTGATGTTGCGGATCGCGGTGCATACCAAATTATCGGGGTCGAGGGATTCCCGCCCGTCCGGTGTCTTCTTTTTTGGATCGGTAAATGGGAACAGTGCTATGGCCGGAATGCCAAGCTCGAAGGCTTCGTTTGCAGCTTCTGCAATCACATCAGGCGAGTAGCGCACCACGCCCGGCATGGACTCGACAGGCAGCCGATTGTTCTCGCCGTCGACCACGAAGGCCGTCCAGATCAGATCCTCGACCGAGAGCTTATTTTCGGCCACGAGCCGGCGCACCCCTACTCCAGTCCGATTACGGCGCATGCGGACGGTCGGATACCGCCCTGGCATCGCGCTAACCTTCGCGGCCTCTTTATAGTCAACCCCGCGCCCAAACGGCGTCGTCACGATCTTCGGATCGGACATGACATAACTCCTAATTCGGAAGAACAGCCTATTTTACGCTGCGGTTGGGGCGGGGGCAACGGGCGGCAGTGTCGCAGGAAAAGTTAAGCTTTTGAAGCTCATACTTCGGCTGGCTTAGTGTAAGGGTTTTGTGCGTATGCTCGACCGGCGATGCTCGCGTCGGTTGGTGCCTAAAAGGATGAAATGCCTGAATTGACTTACGGGCTTGCCCGCCTATCATCCGGGCGCGAAGGAGGCTGGAGCAATGGATTTCGAGTTGAATGAGGAGCAGCGGGCGTTTCAAGGCGCGGCGCGGGCTTTTGCAGAGGAGGTGTTTGCACCTAGTGCTGCAGAATGGGACGAGGACTCAATTTTTCCTGTTGAAGAATTGCGCCAGGCGGCGGCACTTGGTTTTGCTGGAATTTACTGCGGTGAGACACATGGCGGCTCCAACTTAAAGCGTCAGGATGCTACCGTCATTTTCGAAGAACTTTCAGCCGGTTGCACTTCGACCTCCGCTTATATTTCAATCCACAATATGGCGAGCTGGATGATTGATTGCTTTGGCAACGATGAGCAGCGTGCCCGCTTCTTGCCAAAGTTGATGACGATGGAGCATTTCGCGAGCTACTGCTTGACGGAGTCGGGATCGGGCTCGGACGCGGCGGCGCTCAAAACGACGGCGAAGCGGGCTGGTGACCACTATATCTTAAACGGCTCGAAGGCGTTTATCTCCGGCGGCTCAACCAGCGATGTCTATTTGACAATGGTGCGGACTGGTGACGATAGCCCGAGAGGTATTTCTTGCATCGTCATCGAGAGGGACACTCCAGGGCTCTCTTTTGGCAAGCGCGAACACAAGATGGGCTGGAACAGCCAGCCAACGGCCGCGGTTATTTTCGAGGATTGCCGTGTGCCCGTCGGTAACAGGATTGGCGAAGAGGGCGACGGCTTTAAAATCGCCATGGAGGGGCTCGACGGTGGGCGAATAAACATTGCGTCTTGTTCCATCGGGGCGGCACGCAAATGCCTCGATTTGGCGCGCGACTACATGCTTGAGCGCAAGCAGTTTGGACAGCGCTTGGCCGACTTTCAGGCCTTACAGTTCAAACTGGCTGACATGGCGACGGAGTTGGAGGCGGCCCGCTTGATGGTACACCGTGCGGCGGCAAGCCTCGATGCTGGCAACCCAAACGCAACGATGCATGCCTCAATGGCTAAGCGGTTTGCCACGGATGTCGGCTTTAAGGTCTGTAATGATGCCCTGCAGCTTCACGGTGGCTACGGCTACATCAAGGAGTATCCGATCGAGCGGCATCTGCGCGATGTCCGCGTGCACCAGATTTTGGAAGGAACCAATGAAATTATGCGTTTGATCATTTCTAGGAAGTTGCTCGACGGATGAGTGTCGAACCTGAAATTATTTTTGATCTGCGTGATGGCATCGCGGAAGTCACGCTCAACCGACCGCAAGCATTGAACGCGCTGACGCTTAATATGGTTCGTATTCTCGACTCGCAGTTGGCGGCCTGGGAGTCGGACGATGCGGTGTGCGTCGTCGTCGTACGCGGGGCGGGGGATAAGGCGTTCTGTGCCGGTGGTGATATTCAGAAACTTTATGACGGTGGTCCAAAGAGTTTGATAACCCAGGAATTCTTCCGCGAAGAATATCGCCTCAATTGGCGTATACACAATTATCCAAAACCTTATATCGCGATTATGGATGGAATTACTATGGGCGGCGGTGTTGGACTTTCCGTTCATGCGAGCACCCGGATCGCTGCCGATAATACAATTTTCGCGATGCCGGAAACTGGGATCGGTCTTTTTCCGGATGTGGGTGGAAGTTGGTTCTTGCCACGATTGCCGGGCGAGCTCGGCATGTATATGGCAATGACCGGTGCACGGCTCAAATCTGCCGACTGTGTCTATGCGAAAATTTGCGACGCGTATATGCCAAGTGACCGGCACGACGAATTTGTTGCGGCACTGCGGGCCGGTAAGGGGATCGAGAATGTACTTGCTTGTTTCTCTGTCGCACCGGGCGAAGCGGCGTTGGCTGAAATTCGTGACGCTATAGACCTTTGCTTTTCCGGTTGTTCAGTTGAGGAAATTGTTATGGCGCTTGAAGCGGATGGGAGCGAATGGTCAACAAAACAGTTGGGGATCATGGCAGGAAAATCACCAACGTCACAGAAGGTGGCTTATCGTCAATTGCGTGCGGGTGCCGCGCTCGACTTCGACGGCTGCATGGTAATGGAGTATCGGATGTCGCAGGCCTTCATGGAAGGCGGTGACACCTTTGAGGGTATTCGCGCCGTTGTCGTGGATAAGGATATGTCACCGAAATGGTCACCTGGTTCGTTAAGTGACCTTTCCGATGCAGATGTGGCGCGATACTTTATTTCGCTTGGTGAACGGGACTTGACCTTTCCGGATTAGGGGTTGGTTTTTAAAATAACGGCTAAACATTCCGTTCTGCGGGATGCGGCGACTGAATTGGGAGAAAAGATATGGCAAAAATCGGGTTTATCGGCGTAGGCAATATGGGCGGACCCATGGCTGCTAATCTGATAAAGGACGGCCACGAAGTTAAGGCCTATGACGTTGTCGGTCAGACCCTTAGCCGGATTGTGAACGCAGGCGCCATTCAGGCATCGGATCCGGCAGATGCTGTCAGCGGTGTCGAGGCAGTCGTCACAATGTTGCCGGCGGGCCAGCACGTGAATGACGTTTATGTGGGTGCTGGTAAGGTTCTCGCTAATCTGGCCCCAGGAACACTGCTTATCGACTCATCAACGATTGATGTCGCCACGTCGCGGGCGATGCATGCCGCGGCGGTGGATGCCGGCTATGACATGCTAGATGCGCCGGTCTCTGGTGGTGTGACTGGAGCAGAAGCTGGAACCCTTACAATTATGTGCGGCGGTTCCGACGAGGCCTTTGCCCGCGCTAAACCCTATCTTGATGTCATGGGTAAGAACATCTTCCATGCGGGAGGGCCCGGTGCCGGGCAAGCGGCTAAGGCCTGCAATAACATGCTGCTAGCGATTAACATGATCGGCCTTAGTGAAGCGTTTAATCTTTCGGATGCGCTCGGCCTGGAGCGGCAGACCTTGTTTGATATTGTCAGCACAGCATCGGGCGGAAGTTGGGCGCTGTCCAATTACACGCCAGTCCCCGAATTGGTGCCGACGACACCTGCTAACAATAACTTCAACCCGGGCTTTACTGGTGCAATGATGCTAAAGGATCTCAAGTTGAGTCAGGATGCGGCGCAGAGTTTGGATGTTTCGTCTCCGCTTGGCGCCGCTGCTACGATGCTTTTTAGCCTTTACTGTAACGAGGGTCACGACGCCGACGATTTCTCGGGTATAATTCGTATGCTTCGCGGTAAGAAAGTTGATTAGCGCGCGGCGTTTGTGGTTAGCATGAAATGCGGTAGCTAGCCGAAATTGGGTTTCAATTCTTTGGTGGTATCGGCGCCGATGTATCCTGATTTTTTACATTTGAAGATAAGTTTAGGGTGCTAGCGAGGGCGGTTGTGATGAGAAGTAGAGCCGCAGCTTCCTGCCATCCCACCTTCTCGTGAAGGATAACGACCCCGGATATTATTCCGACCATTGGAACTGGCAGCAGGCCTATCGTAGCGATGGGCGCGGGAACCATTTCAAGTACTTTTATCCATAGAACAAAGCCAATCATATTGCCGATAAGGACTGTATAGGCGACAGCACTGGCACCAAGTAGCGTAAATTCAGTAAAAGGGTTCTGATCGAATATTGGCGCTAGCATCAGGAGTGGTATCCCGCCAAGTAGCATCTGCCAGCCTGCCAGAACAAAAGATGGTGTGTGCCAGGTACGCTTCTGTAAATTTGCCCCGATGGCGAAACATGCCGCCCCACTCAGCATAGCAAGCACACCAAAAGGTGATTCACCAAATGCTTGGAAATCCTGAGCTGACAGAACGATAACCATGCACATGCCGCAAAAAAGAGCGAATAATCGGGCTGCCGTGATGCGATCACGCCCCATTGCATATGCGATTACGAAGGTGAATAACGGATGAGTATAAGCTAAGATTGTCGCGCGGCCTGCACTCAACATGGTGAGACCAAGGCCAGAAAAATAGAACCAACCTGTTACATTGAAGAGCGCGCAAATTAACGCAATACGAATTTCCTGTCGATGAAGCTTGACCTTATGACCCATTATGGCGGCAAGGGCGAGGATACCTACGCCGCTCAGGATGGCAGTCATCCAGCGAAATGTTAGGACCGGAAGTTCGATTACGCCAAGTTTCATAAGTGGCCAGCCTGAGCCGAATGCAAGCGCAATCAATATAAGTAGCAAAAGGGCTTTTGCAGGAATAGTTATTCTATCGCTATTGGTTTGCACGCCCACGCCCTTCATAAACTGAAAATCGTAATGCACTATAGGGGAGGGTCGATAGGGGGCAATGGGCGATGGCCTCAAGCCTTATTTGGTGTGACGCCCGGCATTCCAAGCACAATATCGAATTCTCCAAGCTTGGCGTTTTTATTGGGCGCATTTTCGTTAGAATGAAAATTAACAATGACCCGCTCGCGGGCGGCTTTGCTTGGCAAATTATTTAAAAGTAAGTCGTGTTTATTGAGTTCTTCTCCTTCAAAATACATTTGTGTCGACCAAAGTGTGCCATCTTTAGGAATCACCGCGAAATGTATATGCGGTGGACGTATCCATTTTGAACTATCAGGGTAGGGTGCGGGTTTAATGCTTCGAAAACGATAATGACCGCCCGGACCGGTGAGTGTGTGACCAAAACCCAAAAAGTTTGGGTCAATAGGCCGCTTAGAGTTTTTTTGGAGTGGATGGTTATACCGGCCGTAAGCGTTTGCTTGCCAAATCTCTATGCGCGCATCTTTGATAGGTTTTCCGGTCTGGTCGATGAGACGTCCGCGGATATAAATTATTTCACCATTAGCCCGTGATTGCGGGTCAAGGTTATAAAGAAGGTCGTTGTCGACAGAAAGCGGTTCGTAAGGATGGTAGAAAGGTCCAGCTGGTTGAAATGGTGTAGCCTCCAGCAATACTGCCATCGTTGGCCCTGTTGCCGATACACCAATGACTGATGCTGCCGTTATGCTAATTGACTTAAGTATATTTCGGCGTGAAAATTTGGATGCTATCATTTTTTTCCAGACGTTTCACCGGTTATCCTTTTGAGTGTCCAAAATCTTACGTTTTGGGTTGGCGATTTGGCCGCTTCGTTGGGGTATTAAGAACCGAATGAATTTCATAGCACTAAGTAACCTATCTCGTATTTTGAAATTTGCGCAGTGCCTGCTGCCTGATGAATACCGATTGAAGTACGGCGGTCACATAAATTTTCTTTGCGCGAGCGAAGTCCAGGCCGCTTTTGATCCTGCAGGTTTAAGTTTGAAGATGCTGGTCGTAGAACGTCAGCTTGAGATTATGGAAACGGTAGTGCTTCATAGTTACTGGCGCGAACGATATGAAAGAGATGATTTGGCGGTCTGGGCTGCGATATATTTCAACCCGAGGAGAAATGAAGCTGAAAGTCCAATTCTATGAGCCGTTTGCGGGGAGCCGTCCTATTCGA
>MDTA01217551.1_pt1 | contig 10906 bp, 9 predicted proteins | sample 811151 | NCBI WGS metagenome assembly MDTA01 (sample SAMN05326648, study PRJNA326480) | marine metagenome | isolation source: seawater | place: Indian Ocean: South | collected 2010 | reverse complement strand
TAAAGGTTGTTAAGATCTTGAGTTCTTGGCCATTTTTTCCTCTTTACATCATGAGAAACCCATCCGATTTTTTTACTAAAAATAAATTTATTTATTATATCTGCACTAAAGGCACTTTTATTTTTTTTATTTTTGTTTTTAAAAAACTTTAACAAAAAGTCTAAATAATCGCTCTCATTAAAAAAAGGACTAGTAACATGCGTCCATAAAATAAATTTTCCAGTGCAAATTTTAGCAACCTCTTTTATAAGCAAATCTAAACTATCATCTGTAGCTAGATTTTTTGGTCTGTTATGAATTTTTAACCATTTAAATTTTTGTAGGTATTTTTTAGTTCTTAAACAGTCAGTTGAAACAACAAATTCAAATTTGTTCAGATTGTTGTTTTTTTGTTTTTTTAGCAATTTTCTTAATCGAAGAAGTTGTTTTATTTTTAATTCTGTAACACCTAATTTGTATCCTGGGAGAGGTTTGATATTCTTATCTTTGACTCTTTTACTGCCTTTTCTGATAGGTATAAAAAAACTAATCACTTATAATTTAAATTAAAATTAACTAATGCTTAAGAGCTATATTAATTGGTTTTAATATGATAGTAAATATTTATTATGAAATTAGAAATTGATAGTTCTGATATTCAAAAAGTAGCGGCTCCCTACCCTATAGGTTTTGTAGACAATTTTTTAAATTATGATGATTGTAAAAAAATTTTTGACGAAATTTCATTAATTAATAATTACGATGATCTGGTGATGAATGGAAGATACAGGGTAAATAAAGGATCAAAAAATTTCCATGAATATCTCAAGAAATTTAAAAACTTGAGTAGTCTTTACAACATATTGAATGATGAAAATTTTTATGAACTAATGAGAAAGAGACTTGATTTTGTAAAAAATAACAATACGTGGAAACCCGAAATTGACAAATTTAAGTATTCGAAAAAAAATTTTGGTGAGCAAAAATTTAATTTGATAAAGATCTTTAGAAGAAGTTCGATTATATCGAAGTTTTTTGAAAAAACGATAAATCTAGATATTGATTTTTCAACATCTAAAAAGGGTTATTTTAGAAAAGCACATAGAGATAGAGACACACGGATAGTTTCGTTTTTATTATACCTTAATACAATTGATAAAAAGATGGGTGGAGAATTTGAGGTATACGAATATCTTGATGACAACAAAATCTTTGAAGACTTAAAAAGATTTCCTGATGATAAAAAAGTCAGATTGGTAGATAAATTTTCACCAAAAAGTGGTCAACTATTCTTTTTTCTATCTACCCCTGACTCATATCATGGAGTCTCAAAATTTATATCAGATAATGAAGACAGAGTTTTTATATACGGTAGTTATTCATTAGATCGAAAAGTTAAGTGGAATTTTTTAAACAAAAAATCTTAAAAGTTTTGTTAAAAATCTGTATTTAAACTATGGTTAGTTAAAGTTACCAAATCGTCTGACTCTTTATTTACAAATTTACCATTTCTTTCTTTGTAAATAATATTTAAAAAATGATCACTACGATTTTCACTTTGGAAAAATATTTTTTCAAAGAATTCTTTAAAAAAAAAGTGGGTATGAAAAACGTTATCATTCTTCAGATCTAAATTCCCGTTTGGAACTTCAAAATAATAAAACGTATTATCATGAGATACTTTTTTAAACATTTGAATAACAGATAATATATCTGTCACGTGTTCTAACGTATGACTAGCATAAATTAAATCAAATTTTTTTTCTTTAATTTCTGAAAAATCAGAGAAGCGTGTAATATTGTGATTAAAACATTTAGCATCATAATCCGTAGTATCGATTTCAGTAACATGCGCTCCTAAAAACGATGTTAATATAGAAAAGCCTCCGTGTCCTGCTCCGAAATTTAAAATTTTCATATTTTTGAAGTTAATATTTTTTTGTGATTTCAAAATATATTCAAGTTGGTTTATTTCTCTTGCTGAAACGTTTTGAGGTACGTCTCTTATTTTATAATAAGAGTAAGCCTCTTTATAGTATTTATCAAAAAAAGATTTACTAGGCATAGGTGACCGATGATAATACAAATTCTTATAGTTTATTTTTTTTGTTTTCTTATATTCTTTTTGCATAGACACATGCATTAACAAATTTTTAATTCCAGCTTTGGCAACTTGTATCATTCTGCTTTTAGGAAGAATAAGAGAAGTTGTGTTTAAAATGAGGAGTTTTATATTTAATCGAAAGATATTATATATATTTCTCATGTATTTTTACTAAATCAATCGACATATACAATAAATAATTTATAAAGTAAAAAAGTATTTAACCTTTAAAAATTAATAGTGATATCAAGAAATTATGATTTAATTTGGAGATTTAATGGTAAATAATTTAAAAAAAATTTTTCATAAAATTTTCTCGCTTTCTGGTTACGAACTAATTGGAAGAAGAGAAATAGTAAAACATAATTCTTTTAACGCTATTCATAAATTTATTTTTGAGAAAATAGTAAAAAAAAATGAGTTGATAATTTTTGATATTGGAGCTCATGATGGAAAATCTGCGCTAAGATTTAAAAATAGATTTCCAGATGCAGAAATATTTTCTTTTGAACCTACTAAAAGTTTATATGATAAGATAAGCAAATTAAGCTCAGACAAAATAAAAATTTTTAATTATGCTCTTAGTGATTTTGACGGTGAAAAAAAATTTTGTCATTACGAATATCTATCTGGTAAAACTAATTCTTTTTACCCAATGGTAAAAAATTCAAAATACAAAATTCAAAGAACAAAAAATAAAAATGAGACTGAAACAATTAAAAATGTCAAAGTTAAAAAATTGGATACCTTTATAGAAGAGAGTAGAATATCTGTTATAGACTTGTTAAAAGTTGACACTCAGGGTTCAGAGATTGAAATACTTAAAGGTGCAGAAAAAATCCTTAATTCAAAAAAAATAAACGTTATTGAACTTGAATATATACTTGGAATAGCTCATGAAACTAGATCTAGTTTATATGAATTAGAAGAAATACTTCATAAAAACAACTACAAACTAATAGCGATTGAACATTCAGGCAATGTAATAAGTGTTTCAAATTATCAAACAAATTTAATTTATGTGAAAGATGAAATATTTGATAAGATAAAACAATTTCATGAAAACAACATTGATGTTAAAAATATTACAAGTAAGGTTGATCATTTTTAATTTTTAAACTTATGAAAAAAAATAATTTTAATCTAAGAATAGAACAAATCATATCGTCTTTTAAATTGATGAAAAAAAACAAAGTTGATTTTAATAAATCAGCTGATTTAATGTTAAAAACATTAAGAAAAAAAAATAAGATTATTTTTTGTGGAAATGGGGGGTCTGCAGCAGACTCATCTCATGCAGTTGCAGAGCTGGTAGGTAGATATATAAAAAAAAAAAGAAAACCGTTAAGGGCTATATCACTTAATGAAAATTCCGCATCACTTACTGCATTATCAAATGATTTTGGATACAAATTTGTATTTTCTCGTCAACTTGAAGGTTTAGGTAGAAAGAATGATTTACTATTTGCTATTTCAACATCAGGTAAAAGTAAAAATATTTTGGAAGCAATCAAGGTAGCTAAAAAGTTAAAAATAAAAACAATCATGCTTACTGGTGATAATAGTTTTAAAGCTGATCTTGTGAATGTCTGTATTAAAGTTCCTGCAAAACGAGTTGATAGAATACAAGAGCTCCATATCGCGATTATACATTTATTATCTGAGTATCTTGATGGACTTTTTTGATTTATAAAAAAGCACAAATAATATTAGTAGCAAAAAAGTAATTTTCGAAACTACAGTTAGGAAAAATCTTAAATTATCACTATAATATAAATCTACCTTTGAATTAGCATTAATATTTATTGTCATGAGTCTATCGGAAAAATTATTAATTTTTGAATCGGATTTCCATCCTTTATCAAATAAAAAGGGAAGCATTATATTCAAATTTTCATTAGTTTGATTTTCAATTTTATAAGTGTTCATACTGTATCTCTTAAAAATAATATCTTTTCTTTTCTCAAAAAAGGACTGGTTTGAAAGCATGCAATCAATACTATTATAAAAAGAGATACAATTTCTCTCAATAAAATCTAGATATTCTTGATCGTTTTTTAAAACTAACTTTTGAAAGTCTTTTCTTTTCATTATAATAATTTTGTCGTTATCTGAATTAAGAGTTTTTAATATCGAAAACTTACTACTGTCTATTTTTTGTAATTCACTTTGGTAAATCATCAAAAACTCAATATTAAAAAGTTCAAAAAAGAGTTCATTATTAATTTCGTTAATCTTTGGATCAATTGAGGTATACATTAATTTAGTAGTGTCTCTTAAAGCTGATTTCGCAGAATTTTTAAAATTGTAATTAAAAGGATAGACACTGTATTTAATCAGGTCATTAAAATAAAAAATATTTAAATTTATAAAAAAATCATTATTTCTTTTTTCTATATCGTTCCATATCTTTTCGCTTAAATAAAATTTACTATTATTTTTAATTTTAAAATTTTTTGGAAAAAATGGACTCTTTTTTTCTGATAAAACTGCGTTATTAAGTTTAAATGGATTAAACTTTTGATTATTTTCACTCATTTTTTCAATACTCAAAAATAGATGAAAAACTACAGGTAAAATACAAGAAAAAATAATAATTTTTTTCAACAAAGATTTTTTTATATTTTTTAAAAAATTCATAAACAATAAAATAGATGTAAAATTTATCAAATCTCTGAAAATGAAACCCGAGTCTATTAAAAAAATATATTTGCTCGTATTAGAAATTGAAATTAAAATTAATATTAAAAATATATAGTTTAGATAATAAAAACTTTTAGATTTTTTTTTAAGTATTAACTTAAATGACTCGAACAATCCAAAGTAAAATACCAAACCATTGAATGGTAAATAAAAATTATCAAAAGTTTTAAATTTACTTAGATATGGGAAATCTACTGTAAAAAAATGTTCAAAAAATTTGAGAATAAAGACTATTCCAGAAGTAAAATGTTTAAATGATAAATCTATTAATTGTTGTCTTAAAGCAGTATTTTCGTAGAGTTGCAAGTCATTATATAACCTTAAACTATGTTCTGAAATTATAATTAAAAAAATAAAAATCGAAAAGTAGAAGACTTTTTTTCTTAAAAAGAACCATTGATTATTTAAAAGAGTAAATATTGTAATAAATATGAAAATTGTAAAAACGTATGTAACATGTGTATTTACAAAGCAGTAACTAAAAAAAATAGTAAGTTTTAACAAGTCTAAATTTTCTCTTCTTTGAAAATATTTTAAAAGGTAATAAAAGATTGGTGGGATCAAAGAATATCCTAATATAATCTTAATAGCATCAGCAGATAAAATATAAAAAGTTGGAGTAATGCCAAAACAATAAATTAGAAAATATAGATATGAGTAATTAATATCAAAATACTTTTGAATTTTTTTCCAATAATTTATCTGTAAATAAAAACAAATGGTCAATGTAAAAAAATAAAAAAGATTTATTTTATTAATGAACAAAATAGGGAAAAATAAAAAATCCAAGCCATAACCCAATGGCATACGTGATCCGGGGCCTATTAAATCAAAGTAAAACATGAAAAAAGATTTATTATTTAAAGAAAGTTTTAAAGAAAAAAGATTATTGTAATAATCCTCGAGTCGTTCGAAACCGAAAAAATTTAAAGGAAGCAAAAAAGTTGAAAGAGCTAAAAAAATCAACAAAAAATCTAAAGATCTTTTTTTTTTTAAATTTGATTTATTTTTTAATCGCATTTAATTTATAATTAAAATATGTAATGTCCTACAATTTAAATAGAGATATTGTAGAAAAGATCAAGTAATTTTAAAAAATAAAATATGAAGATTAATCAAGCTGTAATATTAGTAGGAGGATTAGGTTTAAGGTTGGGTATTATTACTAAAAAAACTCCTAAGCCTTTAATAAAAGTAAATAATAAACCTTTCTTAGATTATATCATTAGTTTTTTAGTAAAATACAATTTTAAAAAAATTATTTTATTGACAAAATTTAAACATGAATTGTTTTTCAAAAAATATCACAATAAAATTTTTAATTGTGCAAAGATAAAGTGTATTAAGCAGAAAAAATTTTACGGCACCGCTGGATCACTAAAAAAAATAATTAATAGATTGGACAAAAGATTTTTACTTTGTAACGGAGACACCTTTTTTGAAATAAATTTATTTGATCTTTTAAAAAAATTCAAAAAACAAGATATTGGTCTTCTAGGATGCTCTAAAACACAAAAAAATACAAGAAGATACACTTCGTTTTCTTCAAAAAATAAAAAACTGATCTCTAGCGGAGTTTATCTATTTGATAGAGACAAGATAAAAAAGTTTCTCACAAATTATAGCTCTTTAGAAAATGAGGTTCTTAAAAAACTACCTAAAAGTAGATTCAAAAAAATTGGCTATAAAAAAGATTTTTTAGATATTGGGACGCCAAAAGATTTAAAAAAATCTTCACACTTTTTAAAAAAATCTTTAAAAAAAAAATGTGTCTTTTTAGATAGAGACGGAGTTATTAACTATGATCTTGGTTATGTTTATAAGAAGAAAAATTTTATTTGGAAAAAGAAAGTCCCGGAAGCTATTAAACTTTTAAATGATAATGATTTTTATGTTATTGTTATATCCAATCAATCTGGAGTTGGAAGAGGTTATTATAGAATACAAGATGTTGATAAATTACATGAGTGGATTAATACATATCTAAATAGTAAAGGGTGTTTTATAGATAGATTTTATTATGCTCCTTATTACAAATTTTCTAAACAAAAAAGATTTAGAATGGGGAAAAGTTTAAGAAAACCCAATATTGGCATGTTTAATCAAGCTATGAAAAATTTCGATATAATTAAAAAAAATACATTTTTCATTGGAGACAAAGATACTGACGCGAAGGCTGCAAAAAAATTTAACATTAAATACTTAAAGGTGGACAATAAAACTAATTTATATAATTTAATTAAAAAAAAAAATAATAAATTAGTAATTTTCTAAGATTTATGAATAAAATATTTTTAACTTTAATAATAATGATTTACAATTAAATATATGAAAAAAGTTTTAATCACTGGAATCACTGGTATGGTGGGCTCCCACCTTGCTGATTATCTATTATCAAACACTAAGTGGAAAATATATGGCGCTTGTAGATGGCGAAGTCCTACTGATAATATTAAACATTTAGTTAATTTTATAAATGTAAAAAAAAGAATTCATTTAGAATATATGGATTTAACAGATTACAGTTCTGTTGAAAACTCAGTAAAAAAGATCAAACCTGATATTATTTTTCATTTAGCTGCGCAAAGCTTTCCAAAAGCAAGTTTTGACATGAGAGAAGTAACTTTTGATACAAATATTTTAGGCACAGACAGACTTTTAAACTCTGTTTTGCAATTAAAGCTAAACCCAATTATACATATATGTTCTTCCTCTGAAATTTTTGGAAAAGTAAAAAAAAAAGACTTACCTATTAAAGAAACTAATTCATTTCATCCAGCTTCGCCTTATGCAATTTCAAAAATAGGAACAGACTTATTAGGTAAGTTTTATCATGAGGCGTATGGGATGAAAACTTTGATAACAAGAATGTTCACTCATACTGGTCCCAGGAGAGGTGATTATTTTGCTGAGTCAAGTTTTGCAAAACAAATCGCAGAAATTGAATTAGGTTTTCAAAAAAAAGAAGTTTTGGTTGGAAATTTAGACTCTTTGAGGACCGTCGCTGATGTAAGAGATGCGATTAGGGCTTATTATTTACTTGTAACTAAAAAACCAAAGTTTGGAGAGTCTTATAATATTGGTGGAAACTACGTATGTAAAGTAGGTGATATTTTAAAATACTTAATAAAGATTTCAACTGTTAAAAATATCAAAGTAAAAATTGATAAAGATAAATTGAGACCTTTAGATGCTGATTTACAAGTCCCCGATACATCGAAATTCAAGAAACACACAAAATGGAGACCTGAAATAAAATTTCAAAAAACAATGACAGATCTGCTTAACTATTGGAGGCATAAACTAAAGGATGGACCCTATATTAACAGATGAAAATTTTAACAACAAAACTAAATGGAGTTTTCAAAATTAAGCTTAATGCCTTTAAAGACCATAGGGGCATTTATTTAGAAACTTATAATAAAAATATTTATAAAAAGCTTAGAAATAAAATTAATTTTGTTCAGGACGATATATCTGTTTCCAAAAAAAGAGTCTTAAGAGGTATACATGGTGATAGAAAAACTTGGAAACTTATATCTTGTTTACATGGGTCGTTTTATCTTCTTGTAGTTAATAATATAAAAAGTCATAAACAATTTAGAAAATATCAATTTTTTAAATTGTCTGAGAAGAAATTTGATCAAATTTTAGTCCCACCAGGATTCGGTAATGCACACTATGTTACAAGCGATAAAGCAATCTTTCACTATAAGCAATCTACCTATTATGATATAAAATCACAATTCACAATAAATTGGAAAGATAAAAATTTCAAATTTAAGTGGCCAATTAAAGTTTTAAAACCAATTATATCGAAGAGAGATAAATGAAATTATTAACAAAAATTTTTATAATTTTTTTAATTTTAAGTTCGGTTTCATATGCAGACGAAGTTCCTGTGATTGTTATCGCTCCTGGAAAAACACCTCAATCTATATCGACAGTTGGATCGTCAGTAGTTGTTTTAGATGAAAAGTTTTTCAAAAAAACAAATGAATTTTTTTTAGGAGATGTGTTGTCCTCCAACTCTACAAGTATAAACTTTTTTCAAAATGGTGGTTATGGTGCTACCTCAGCAATACAGCTAAGAGGTTTACCTAAAAGATACTCTACAGTTTTTATCGACGGTGTAAAAATGTCAGATCCTTCAAGCGTTTCTGGTGATTTTGACTTTAATCATATTTTAACTAGTCAAATCTCTAGGGTAGAAATTTTGAAAGGGAACCAAAGTTCAGTTTATGGTAGCGGGGCAATAGGGGGAACTATCAATATAACAACCAAAAGCTTTGATGAAAAAGAAGGCCAAACTTTTAATTTAAGCAATGGTTCAAACAAAACAAAAAATTTTTCTTTTCAAAAAACAAAAAAATTAAATGATTCAAATTTTTTTGTAAGTTTTGATTACTTTAATACGGGGGGAATTTCGCAAATGAGCCATAACGATGAAAATGATTCATACAAGAATAATTCCTTAGTTGCAAAATATGAAACATTTTTAAATGATAAATTAAGATTCGAAACTAATTTGAGATATAGAGACTCATATTTACAGTATGATAAAGAATTAAACACATCTTCAGCAGATCATAGCGAGGAAGAAGACGGAAAACATATTTTTTCAACTGGAAAAATCACCTATGAGGTAAATGAAAAATTTAAAAATTCTTTATCTTTAAGTAAATCGTATAATAAGAGAGTTTATGGTGCTACTCCTAACAGCGGAAATACATTACAAGATAATTATTATGGCGAAAGATATACTTATGATTATTTTGGTGAATATAATTTTGACCTTGATAATAAAATTATTTTTGGCGTCCAAAGAGAAGACGATTTGATCGACTACAATCCTAATTTATCTGGAATAAAGAATGAGTCATTCAAAACAACATCTAACTACTTTGATTATCAAAAAAGGTTTTCTGATAGTTTTTTTGCAACATTTGGATCAAGATTCGATGATAACTCTGTAGCGGGCAATGAGGACGCACACCGAGCGACTTTGGCTTATTTTTTTGACGAGAAAAAGACTAAATTAAAAAGTTCATTTGGAACAGGTTTTAGATTTCCTTCACTTTACGAAATGTACTATGTTTATGCAGCGAATGAGAACTCTCTTGGCAGTGTGAAGGCGGAAAATAGTAAAAGTTTTGATATTGGTTTAGAAAAAACATTTTTAAATAATAAATTAAATTTAGATCTTACTTATTTTAATATTGAGTATAAAGATGTTTTAGAGGGATGGAAAACAGGGACAAGTTCGGGTTTGAATTACACTACTCAAAATATGCCTGGAACTGTTAAGTCTCAAGGATTAGAATTATCATCCAATTGGAAAAAAAATAAGTATCTAGATCTTGGATTAAATTATACTTATACATCAACTTACGATGGTGCTGAGCAAGATGACCCAAATAAAAGTAACTCTTATTACAACTCGCAAATGGTTAGAGTGCCAAGACATTTGATTAACTTAAATACAATTTTAAAAATTCCTGGATACGAAAATTTAGATTTGACTATTAATTCAAAATGGTCAGATGAAGCTCGAGACTATGGAAATGGCAACAGAACATACGATGATGAAAGAACAAAAGAATATTTTGTAAATGATTTAAGTTTAAATTATAATTATTATGATGCTTTTAAGTTTTACTTTAATATTACGAATTTGTTTGATGAAGAATATGAGACTGCTAGAGATTACTCTCAACTAGGTAGATCTTTAAATATAGGTTTAAAAAAATTATATTAAATTAATGAGAAATCCTTATAACTACATAGCTATTTTCATTTTAATATTAATTAGTAGAATAGTACCTCATCCACCTAATTTTACACCTATCATCGCATTAAGTTTTTATGTGCCGGCAATTTTAGGTATAAAGTTTTTATTTTTTTTTGCTTTAAGCTACGTATTTATTGATATTTTTTTTGGATTACACGATGCATCTTTTTTTGTTTGGGGAAGTATAATTTTGATTTCTTTAATATCAAAATTTTGGAAAACTTCTTTTAGAGCTCGAGCAATAGGTGTAGTTTTAGGGTCAATTATTTTCTTTGCAATTACCAACTTTGGAGTATGGACCTCAGGATATTATGGATATACTTTTAATG
>MDTA01018034.1_pt1 | contig 10906 bp, 11 predicted proteins | sample 811151 | NCBI WGS metagenome assembly MDTA01 (sample SAMN05326648, study PRJNA326480) | marine metagenome | isolation source: seawater | place: Indian Ocean: South | collected 2010 | reverse complement strand
GCGTGCCGCCAACGTTCAATCTGAGCCATGATCAAACTCTTCAGTTTAATTTTTTCGACTTTCGGTTCGAACAGGTTTTGCCCCGTTTTCGCCATGATGCCGATTAATCATTTACTCAAAACGAATTACGTGTTCCCACACGAATGGCTTGTTTGTACATTTTGTTTCCCCTGGCTCATTTCGATCGCTGCCATAAAGCCGCTAACTGAACGTGCCTGAAGAATTACAATGCACTTGCTTTGATTTGTTAAAGATCTGCGAGCCAGCTGAGTTCAGCCTCACCGCAAGGGAGGCGTATGATACGCATATGGTGTGGTGGCGCAACCGCAATTTGCAAAAAAATGAACGTTTTTTTAAGACACTTTTCGCTAACGCGATCGTGCAATCAGATGATAGTTCTTTTTACCTTTTCGCAGCAGGTAAAAACGCTTAAAAAGTGCGTCCTCGAAAGTCAAGTCTCGCCCGACGTCGTCGATCGAATCGCCATTCAACTTAATGCCGTTGGCCTGAATAAGCTTGCGCGCTTCTCCAGCTGATTTGGTCAATCCCGCTTCAACCATGGCGGTCAAAAGGCCAACACCCGCTGCGCAGCTCGTACAAGGCATGCCATCTTGCTGCAGCTCTTCTAAATCGGACTCAAGCAGTTGCCCTGCATCTCCGGCGAAAAGCGCGGTACTAATACGGTCAGCGGCTACAACCGCCTGTTCTCCATGGACGATCGTCGTGACTTCTCGCGCTAACTTCTTTTGCGCCTGCCTGAGTTCTGGTCGGTCTTGGATCTCGACTTCAAGATTCTCAATTTCATCTTGAGTCAAAAAGGTGAAAAGCTTGAGGAATTTGACAACATCCGCGTCAGCTGTGTTAAGCCAAAACTGATAGAACGCATAGGGTGATGTTTTTTTGGGATCAATCCATACGGCGCCGGCCGCTGATTTTCCAAACTTTGTTCCATCAGCCTTGGTTACCAGCGGCATAGTGAATGCAAAGGCACTTTCGCCGGTGTGTCGACGGATCAAATCAATGCCCGAAACGATGTTACCCCATTGATCGCTGCCACCGATCTGCAACAAACAGCCCTCATTTTGAGCCAGCCGCAGAAAATCCATTGCCTGCAGCAGCATGTAGCTGAATTCCGTGTAGGAGATGCCCTCATTGGCGCGCTCCAAGCGCGACTTCACGGAATCCCGCTGAATCATGCTGTTGACCGAAAAATGCTTACCGATATCGCGCAAAAAATCTATGACAGGCAGGTCATGGGTCCAATCTAGATTGTTGACGATCTTGGCCGAGTTGCCATCCTGAGTGTCGAACTCGAGGAATCCGCTGACTTGCACTCTCAGTGCCTGTATCCAGTTACTGATCGTTTCACCCGCATTCAGCGAACGCTCGTCATCACGGCCAGACGGATCTCCAATCATTCCGGTGGCACCGCCGAGTAGTAGCAAGGGTCGATGGCCCTGCAGCTGAAATCTGCGCAGGGCAAGGAGCGGCACGAGGCTACCAACGTGCAAACTGTCGGCCGTTGGGTCGAAACCGCAGTAGAGTGACTGACACCCAGAATCCAAATACTCGAGCAAACCCCGTTCATCAGATACTTGTGTCAGCAGTCCACGCCAACGCAATTCGTCGATAAAGGCCTGTGTGCTCATTCAAATAGTCCCAGAAGATTGCTGATTACATCGCCAGTCTGTACCCACGTATCTGGTGTCGTCGGCGAGGCGCGCAACTGTAACAAAAGTCTCTCGAAAGCCACATGCCGCGGATCGCAAGACGTACAACTATGTCGCTAGGGTTCTTTTCTTGTGCCAACATTCTTCTATACTCACGTCGCGTTGTCATAAAGCTCGATGAATCAGTCTTTGGCCGCTTGGGGCACAGGCCATATCAGCCCGCAATTAGGAACAAACTCATTCGATGCCAATGCCGCCTCTTCACAAAAGACTTGCTGCAATTGTTGGATTAAGCCTAGTGCTGCTTTTTGCTTCGGGTTTTATTCCAGAGCAGCCAACCGACCATTCGCTAACGCTGACGACACCCCCGCCAGAGCTGGAGTCTAGCCAGGCCAGCGGTGTTAGTAGTGCTCAAGCTGGGGCTTTGCTACCTGACGCTGCAGCTAATAGCGTCGAGACGTGGGACCCAGCGTCGCCGGAAAAGTACGTCGTCAACGAAAATGCTGTTGTAACCAGCGAGATGGTAAAAGTTGGCGATAGCATGGCACTGATTTTCGCGCGTCGAAATTTTTCCGCGAGCGCCCTATATGCTCTTACGCAAACAGCGCACGGTGAGACGCTTACGGGAATTTTCCCTGGCGCGAGGCTGACCTTTGAGAGCAAAAACGACCAACTTACCGCTCTTACCTATGAACCCGGCCCACTAGAGCGCGTGGTTTTCTCCCGAGAGCAAGACGGCAGCTTTATAAGCGAGGAGATCTTCACAGAGCCAGAGAAAGTACTGACCTACAAGCACGGGATTATCAGTAGTAACCTATTTTCCACGAGCCAAGCCATCGGCTTGCCTGACAATCTAACGATGCAACTCGCGCAGATCTTTCAGTGGGATATTGATTTCGTACTCGATATCCGTCCGGGAGACGAGTTTTTTGCCTTGGTGGAAGAGCAATATCTTGGTGGCGAATTCATCGGCTTTGGAGACATTCTGTCAGCAAGATTCGTTAATCAAGGTCGCACTTTCACAGCGGTGCGATACACCACCGAAAATGGTGTCTCAGATTACTTCAATGCCCAAGGGCGGAGTATGCGAAAAGCGTTTCTGCGAGCTCCGGTGGAATTTTCCCGCATCAGCTCAAGCTTTAACCTGCGCCGCAAACACCCGCTTTACAAAACCGTTAGGCCGCACCGCGGCATTGATTATGCAGCGCCACCCGGCACACCGATTCTTGCCGCAGGTGACGGCAGGGTAGAGATTGCTTCTCGCACCAAACCAAACGGCAGATACGTCGTGATCAAGCATGGCGAGCAATTCGTGACCAAGTACTTACACTTGTCGAAATTTGCTAGGGGTATTAAGCCCGGAAAACGAGTCAACCAAGGACAGATCATTGGGTATGTGGGATCCACCGGCTATGCTACCGGCCCACACCTTCACTATGAGTTTCTCGTCAATGGCGTGCATCAGAATCCTCGCACGGTATCTCTGCCTCAAGCAAAACCAGTAAATGATCAGGAAATCAGCAGATTCCGCGATAGAACGTTCGAAAACTTGTTGTTGTTGGATCATTTTAACCAACAGGTTGCCCTCACTACGACGAGCCCACGCTCGTGACCTACGGGAATTACGTCGGCTGCATGACCGGGACCAGCGTGGATGGATTAGACCTTGCACTGATCGAAGTTTCTCCACTAAACCCTTCAAAGGGCGTGAAGGAAGCAATCGTCCTACTTAACGCGCAGACACGACCCCTTCCTGAGGCGCTACGAAACTCATTACTCGCCTGCAGCCAGCCGGACCAGTCAAATGTAGATTTATTGGGAGAATGCGATACCCAGCTCGGCCATTTTATAGGCACTTCTATCGCCGATTGGCTTAAGTCACTGGGTATTCCGGCAAGCACGATTCAGGCCATTGGCAGCCATGGTCAAACCGTCAGGCACAGACCTCCCAAAACGCTTGGTACGGCGTTCACACTGCAAATTGGCGACCCTAATCACATCGCAGAGATCACTGGCATTGACACAGTAGCGGACTTTCGACGTCGCGATATGGCAGCCGGTGGCCAGGGGGCACCATTGGCCCCAGCTTTCCACAAGGTTCTTTTCGGCGATACTGCAATGACAACTTGCGTTGTTAACATTGGCGGTATCAGCAATATTTCACCCTTAAACGAGCGAGGCGGCGGATTCGATACCGGACCAGGCAACTGTCTTATGGACAGTTGGTTTTGCCAACATCACCTAAACCACTCTGAGAGCTATGACGCCTCTGGCGCCTGGGCGGCCTCGGGAAGAGTGCATGTTGGCTTACTCAGGCGAATGCTTGAAGACGCCTACTTCTCGAAGAAACCACCGAAAAGCACAGGGCGGGAATACTTCAATATGGCCTGGCTCAACTCACATTTACAGGCACTGCCGGAATATCCACCAGCTGCCGATGTTCAAGCCACCTTGTCACAACTAACAGCTTCCTCCCTGGCAGAAGCGATCATCGACACGATGCCTGATGTACGAGACGTACCTATTTGTGGCGGCGGTCGAGGGAACGATCACCTGATGCGCAATGTTCAGGCGTCACTGAATCCACCAGAGCATGCGGATGTTCGCGTGATGCCATGCGAGGCGTGGGGCTTTGATGGGGATGCTATCGAGGCCGCAGCATTCGCCTGGTTGGCCTACCGGCGCGTGTCTGCCTTAGAGGGAAATCAGCCGGACGCTACCGGTGCAATGGGTGAGCGTGTCTTAGGTGCCCTTTATCCGGGCTAAATTTCTCGCGCTCTAGACCTCTGGAGCCCCAGCTTCGCTTTTCTCATTTCTCTCGGCAAAGGGACACTTATAAAGAAAATGAGCTACCGCAACCGCATGTTGCGGATGCATTAGGGTTTGAAACCGTGAACTGCGCTCCGGCCAGGTCTTCAACGTAGTCGATATCTGAGCCGACTAAATATGGGTAGCTAATCGCATCCACAAGCATACGCACACCCAGGCGTTCAAAAACGGCATCGTCCTCTGCGGGCGTATCGTCAAAGGTAAAGCCGTAAGAAAAGCCATTGCAGCCTCCGCCTGTAATAAATACGCGCAGGCATAGTAGCGGGTCCCCTTCGTCTTCGATCAGACGTTTTACTTTGCTGGCGGCTCTTTCTGAAAACTCTATATCTGCATGCATCTTATGATTATTCTTTCACTAGCCCAATGCCTTCAACTTTCCTTTCTTCGACGGAAACCAATTTTTCGGGCACGGAGTGAATGAGTCGTCCCTGCACCGAAGCCCCCATATGCATCTGTAACACGTTGTAGTGCAGGTCTCCCTGAATAACAGCACCCTCCGCGATTTCCAGGTGCTCAAGCGCATAAACAGTTCCATCGACACGCCCATGAATCAGCACGATAGGAGCACGGATATCACCGATCACACGACCGCCCGGACTGACCGTCATCGATGCTCCAAGTTCCTCAGCTGAGGTGGATCCGCGCAATATGCCGTTCACCACCAATTGGCTAGAAAATGTAATGTCACCGACCAATTCAGCATCCGTCGCTATCAACGTCAGTTCTTTCTTTCTCGCCATCTTCGGTACTTTTCTATTCCACTTCATGCGAAATGCAACTCAGCGTTGGGCCGCATACGTTAATCTGTCTACACCGGCCAAACAAACTCAGCTTCAACAGGTGTTCCTTTTTTGCCAATCACAGCAACTTTTATACGACTCGGCGTAAATTCTTTCGGTAACTCGACCGTTTGCTCCAATGCCTGAAAGTAGCGAAATCGAAAATCCAAATTCGTCGGAGCACCACCTAAGTCAGCCGTGAAGAGTCTTACTGCCTCTCCATTTTGCGTGCCCTGAATCTCGAGTCTGACGGACCCACTGACTATCGACGGGCGCTCGGCTACCTGGATTAGGGTGGCTTCTATTACATATGTGGAAGCGGTCGAGGCAGAAACGCTGAGTCGCTCTACATGTATCCCTTGGTCGGTTTCGCCAGGGACCATTATTTTGCGAAAAAATCCCAGTTCGGTTTCTAACCCTGCGTTAACCTTGTGTAGTTGCGTTAACTCATCGCGAAGCGCAATCGACGTGTGATTCTGCGTGTCAATAATGAGTTCGCTGTCCGTTAAGCGACTTTGCAATATCGAGTTTTGATTGCTGAGCTCCCTCACTTCATCGCGCAAAGACCCATTCTGCTGAATCTGGGTTTGAGCTACGGAAACACCTGCCCAAAATCCAGCGCCACCTGCTGAGGCAGACGCGACTATGGCGGCAGCCCATATTAACCGTCGACGCAACAGAGATTGTTCTTTTATCACCCTATACTGCAACTGCCTTCCTTAACTAAGCACGATGTTCCGAACGCGTTCATCCTACCTGTGAGCCGCCGAGTTCGCACCATCTCAACACACTGCTTACCGTTTGGGACATTCGTTAATGTCGAAGCAAAGGTGGCAGTAATATGAACGCCTAATCGATACGATAAGATGTGTTACTACCTCCAGTAGAGGAATCGACAACCATGTACCTGTGGCTTAAAGCCTTCCACATCATTAGCGTTATCACCTGGTTTGCAGGCATCTTCTATCTGCCGCGATTGTTTGTTTACCACTCGGCCTGTGAAGACGAGATCAGCAGTGAGCGTTTTAAAGTTATGGAGCGAAAGCTTTATCGATTAATTATGACGCCCTCCATGGTCATTACCCTCACGCTTGGATTCGGCATGTTAGCGATGGCATGGCAGGGACTCAGCGTTCAGTCCTGGATTTGGATTAAGATTGCCTTGGTCGGTCTACTCGTTGCTTACCACTTGCATTGCGGCTGGATCATTAGGGCGTTCGCGACGCATACGCAGAATCGAAGCGAGAGATTTTTTCGGATATACAACGAACTTCCTGTACTAATACTGGTCCCAGTTATCCTACTCGTCGTTCTGCAACCCTTCTAGGTCGAAAGTCTATTGCCTGGCTAAAAAGCGAGGCCAAGACGATGCATTCGACCATTTTTATATTTTGCCAATGGATAAAAGCTCATGAACAGACATACATCCACAGCCCTTATGCAGCGTGCGCTGCAAAGCATCCCAGGCGGCGTCAATTCACCCGTTAGAGCGTTTAAAGGTGTGGGTGGTGACCCGATTTTCTTTGCCGGTGCGGATGGGGCCTATTTGCGCGACGTCGATGGAAACCAATTCATCGATTACATCGGTTCCTGGGGGCCAATGATTCTCGGACATAATTTTGCGCCGACGGTACAAGCGGTAACAGCGCAGGCACAAAAAGCACTGAGTTTTGGCGCACCGACAGAAATTGAGATTGAACTAGCCGAAAAAATTATCAGCCTCGTTCCCAGCATGGATCGCGTTCGTATGGTGAACTCTGGCACTGAAGCCACAATGTCAGCGATCAGATTGGCTCGGGGCTTTACCGGTCGAGACATGATCGTGAAATTCGCCGGCTGCTATCACGGACACTCGGACTCCTTACTGGTAAAAGCGGGCAGCGGCGTACTGACTCTTGGCCTACCTAATTCGCCGGGGGTTCCCGGAGATCTAGCCAAACATACGCTGACAGCTCCGTTCAACGACGCTAACGCTATCAGCGAACTGATGGCGTCCATCGGCGACAAAGTTGCCTGCATCATTGTGGAGCCGATCGCTGGAAACATGGGCTGTATCCCGCCACTACCAGGCTACCTAGAGACCCTTAAAAGCCTATGCGAAAAACACGGCACGGTGCTGATTTTTGATGAGGTCATGACAGGATTTCGCGTCGCGAGCGGAGGAGCTCAAGATCTGTACAATGTATCACCAGATTTAACCACGCTTGGGAAGATAGTAGGCGGCGGCCTGCCTGTCGGAGCTTTTGGCGGTCGAGAGGACATCATGAACTGCATTGCGCCGGCCGGACCGGTCTATCAAGCAGGCACACTATCCGGAAATCCGCTGGCGATGGCTGCAGGCCTTGCGACGCTGAATTATCTTACCGCTGAGGTTTATGAAAAAATCAGTACTATGACCGACGCCCTCGTAAACGGGATAGTGGCGGTGGCAAAAAAACACGATGTCCAGCTCCGAGAAAACCACGTCTGCGGTATGTTTGGTTTCTTTTTCACCAGCGATCGCGTGAAGGATTACGATGGCGTTGCGGGATCTAACATCGAATACTTCAACGCCTTTTTTCACGAAATGTTGTCTCAAGGCATCTACTTAGCACCTTCAGCCTTCGAAGCGGGATTCCTTTCTGCAGAGCACGGCAAAACAGAAATTGATAAAACAATTCATGCGGCCGATTTAGCTTTTGCGACGTTAGCACGCACCTAGGAATTCGTCTTTACAGGAAAAAAACAAAAGGATTCGTTATGTTTGATCTCATAGGCATCGGCAATGCTATCGTCGATACGGATGTAAAAATCGATGAAGTATTCTTGCAAGACGAATCGCTTCCCAAGGGCCAAATGACGCTTATAGACTCCGGCCGAATGGCCGAGCTCGTGGATCACTTGGGGTCTCAGACAATGCGCCGCTGTAGTGGTGGCTCTGCAGCAAATACCATCTACGCTGCACAGGCCTTTGGGCTGACTACCAGTTATGTGTGCCAGCTCGCTGACGACGAAAACGGGCGTCATTTTTTTCAGGAAATGCAGGACGCGGGCGTAGTCACATCGCAAATTTCTGTGTTGGACGAAAAGCGAAGATCCGGGCAGTGTCTGGTATTGGTGACTCCTGACGCACAGCGAACCATGTGCACCGATTTAGGCGTTTCGAAAGACATAGGGCTGGGACTCGTTAACGAAAGTGACCTGCGGGGGGCTCGGTGTCTCTACATTGAAGGCTACTTGAGCGCTTCAGAGCAAAGCAGCCAAACCGCGTCGCATAGTGCAGCAATCGCAAGGGCAAGCGGCACTCAGGTTGCCCTAACATTGAGCGATATTTCAATGATCGAATTCTGCCGTGATGGACTGTCCGCCATGCTAGGTAACGGTGTAGACATACTGTTTTGTAATGTAAACGAGGCGCTGGCTTGGGCGAAAACAGACCGCTTAGATGTGGCCACTAGTGAGCTTAAGGATATGGCGAAGGAGCTGTATGTAACCATGGGCAGTGATGGCGCAGAAGTTTGCACTTCTAAGGGCCGTTGGCAGGTAAACGGTGAAGCCGTCATACCCGTGGATACCAATGGCGCGGGTGATATGTTCGCCGGGGCCTGTCTTGCCGCACGACTTAAGGATGCCTCAGTAACCGAGGCCGCAGGCTTTGCCAATCGTGCAGCGGCTCGCGTGATTACTCAGTTCGGTGCACGCCTTCCTAACCTTGCTGCTTATCATCAGCTAAGTGCCACCGTCTGATTGCTGTCGCTATGCCGAAAAACTGAGCTGACGGTTAATGCTCATGTCCTTCGTGTCCGTGGTGCAGCCTAGTGCATATACCTCTACGCCAGCTGCCATTACCTCTGCCAAGACAACAGCATACTTAGGGTCGATGGCTTCGGCCGGGGCAACGCGTTCAATGCCACAGTGCTGAGCACAGAAAACTAGCACGCCTCGATGGCCCAAAGACAACATCCTTTCGAGCGCGTACAGGTGTTTAATCGCCCGTTCGCTCACCGAATCCGGGAATTCTCCGAGCTTGTCCGAACTGCACATCGTAACACTTTTGACCTCGACAAAGGCAGATTGGCCCTGCTCGTTGCCCAACAAAAAATCGAACCTCCCGCCACCGCCGGGAATATTCTGTTCAGCCTTGATCTGGCCAAACTGTTTGAGTGGCTCAATGCTTTGGTTCGCTAATGCCTCGGCGACAAGGCTATTCGCTCTTGTGGTGTTGACGCTCACCATGCCATTGACGGTTTCCACCAGCTCTAGTGTGCACGCATATTTGCGCTTTAGATTATCTGAAGTGGAGTAGTAGGCAACACTGCCAGGCTCTGCGCACCCTGTCATTGCGCCAGTGTTCGGGCAATGCACTGTGATGGTGTCGCCATCAAGGGTCTCTATGTCTGCCAAGAAACGCTTGTAACGCCTAAGCAATATGCCCTGCTGCAGTGATGGCAGCTTCACGTCTTGATACCCCAGGATGAAAGAGCGTTGGCGATTCGTGCCAACCCCATCTCAATGGCATCGCCTCCTCGGGTATAAGCAAAGCGCGCGTAGCGGTCTGCGTGGTGCACGCCAAAATCTGATCCCGGCGTTACCGCAACCTGAAATTCATCCATGAGCCGCCAACAAAAATCGCTACTGGTCATGCCGGTGTGGCTGACGTCCACATAGTGATAAAAGGCTCCGTCTGGCATCACTGGAATCTGAAAACCCAATCTCTTCAACCCATCTGCCATTAGGGCTGCGCGTTGGGCAAAGATCTCTCTGCGCACCTCATAGATTGCCAACGCCTGGTCGTCGAAGGCTGCTAGCGCTGCGTTCTGCGCGGGAGCATTTGGCGAAATGAATAGGTTCTGAGCCAGTTTAGTGATGGGATCAACGGCCTCTTCCGGAACAACCACCCACCCCAGGCGCCATCCCGTCATACCAAAGTACTTTGAAAAGCTATTCAAAATATAGAGATCGTCTCTAACTGCCAGGCCTGTCGAATAAGCCACGGGCCGGTGATGTAGCCCTTGATAAATTTCATCCAAAATCAGCGCACCACCAGACTCCTTGGCAAAGCCGACCATTGCCGCCAAATCGTTCTGATCCAGCATGGTCCCGGTCGGATTGCCCGGAGATGCCAACAGGGCTGCGCGAGTATTAGGCCCCCAAGCATCAGCAAAATCTGCGAAAGACGGCTGGAAGCGGTTCTCGGCACCTACAGTGATGGGCCTTGGGTGCGCGCCAACCAAGCGAGCGAACACATCGTTGCAGGGATATCCGGGATCGGTAATGAGGAGCTCGTCTTCTGGGTTAAGAAGCAATGCCGCTAACAATTTCAGCCCACCACTGGCTCCGTTAGTAATCACGATACGATTCGAGCCAACAATTACGCCCTGGTCGAGATAAAACTGACTGATTCGATCTCGCAGCTCCGGAATGCCTAAAGCGACCGTGTACTTTGTGCGCCCCAGATCGATGGCCGACTTCGCTGCCTCAACCACTGGCTCTGCGGTCTGAAAATCGGGCTCTCCCACTTCGAAATGCACAACGGTTTTACCCGCGGCCTCAAACTCGCTAGCCCGTTCGGCGAGTTGCATAACAATAAATGGGGCAATCTCTCGCGAGCGTTTTGAAAACATGGAGTACTGCCTTATCGATCCTTCT
>MDTA01068781.1_pt1 | contig 10907 bp, 19 predicted proteins | sample 811151 | NCBI WGS metagenome assembly MDTA01 (sample SAMN05326648, study PRJNA326480) | marine metagenome | isolation source: seawater | place: Indian Ocean: South | collected 2010 | reverse complement strand
TTAAGTTTTGCTTTGTTTCCACCAAAGTAAGGAACTGCAAAACCTTCTCGACACATAATTTTTGATACTGATTTTCCTTTATACAAAAAATCCCCCAGCACTCTGCCAAATTTGCCTTTCATGTCTACGCCTTTTTTATTAATAGTGGTTTTTAAAACTGTGTTTTTGCCCAGTATTCTTTTCAACATTGCCTTGCTGGCTAACCCAAACTTCTTTTCAATTTTGTCTCTTGTTCTTGACTCGGGTGTGTCTATGCCCATTATTCTCACACGTTCATTTTTTTGCCAGATACCAAAGCCTAGGTCAACATCAACATCTACTGTGTCTCCGTCTATTACCCTTACTACTTTTGCTCTGTAGGTCCACATTATTCTTTATTCTCGCTTTCATAATATTTTTTATATTCTTCTAGGAGTTTGTTTGTTTCTTGTAACTTGGCACGTATTTGTGCAAAGTTTTTTGCTAATATTTCAAAATCTTTATCAGTCAATCCAAATAAAACAGGATCAATTCCTGCCGCTTCTAATTTTGCAAATACTTCTTCTGCATTTTCACTAGTGATAATAATCCATTTTACTTGTTCTAACTGCAATGGAGTTGGCATTGGATAGTCAAGTTTTTCTCTTGGCTTTTCAACTGAAAACAATTTTATTTTCTTTTCTCCACCAATTGAACAGCCGGACAGCAATATTGCAAATAATATTATACTTAAAATTTTATTCATAGTGTACATAATTAGGATTTGCTAAAGCCGGGCATTCAGGATTTATTTGTGACTTTTTTTCTGCCTTAAGTTCTTCTTCTGTGTGTTCTGCACCTGAAGCCAACTCAATACATCTTGCGGCATTTTTAGCACCTTTGTTAAAAATCCTTTCTATTGCTTTTGGTTTTTGTATGGCCAATTTTCCTACATCTCGATTCTTTTTTGTAAATCTTTTGTCTAGATCCTCTAAATCTTTTTTGAAGGTTTGCACCAAAGCATTTAATTTTTTGTTACTTTCCATTATTGCTTTGAAATCATTTTTCTGTTGTTCAAGCACTTTTTTTTGCTCTGCAATACCTTGTTCTAATTTTATTTGATTTGCTTTAAGAATAGCATTATCGGAACGTAATTTCATAACATACATACCGCCGCCAGCTAGTCCAGCCACGATTATAAGTGTGAAAACCATTTTTATTTGTCCAAACATAATATACGTATTTATTGAATAAGACCGGGCTTGTAAACAGTTTTGCCGTTTTCTTTCATTGCTGTAAGAACAGATTTACGATTGCCTTCAGATTTGTAAGATACGTGTACCCATCCTGAATCAGGTATACCTGGCGTGTAAAATTCTAAAATTAATTGATCGAAGTCTAGGTTATCGTGTATCCATTTGGCAACATCATAGTTTGCAACACCTGGACATTCAATATCAACAGCTTCGCCTTTACAGTGTTGAGATTTACTAGACCCACCAACTGCTTGATTTAACGCAGATCCTCTATATCCTGAATTGATAACTGTGACTCCAAAATTGTTTCTAACAGGTTGCACAACAGATTCAAACAACTGTTTTGCTTTTGATAGGTGTTCGTCTGTTGGAGTATTGTCTAAGCCTTGCCTAATTGCAGTTTGGCTTTTGGTGTATTCTGTTAATGTAAAATTTTTAGAAAGTCTTACCATCCATGTTTACTTAACACAGCTGATGATCCTTGGTTAGAAAAAATGAATTTGTTTTCGTTTGTTTTGGTAATATTATAAGGGCCAAAAAATTTGGTAAGATGCATTACTTCGGCCATAGACTTAGAATCTATCAAGAATGCTTTAGTTTCTTTAATAATACTGTCAGTGGTTCCAAAATTGTGTATTTCAAATTTAAGTGTTTCTTTGTTTCCTTCTTTTTTAAGACTCATAATGTTATCTTCTAGCACCATCTCCATCATATTAAACTTATCAAAAAAGGCTTTTGTTTCACCAACTCTTATTCCTTTTATTCTTTGTAGATAAGAATCAGCATTGTTAGGTAGCAACATTAAATTTTCTCCTACAGCCTCCATTGGCATTTCATCCTTGTGGTAGGTATATTGAAAACTTTCAATGTTTGTTAATTTTTTTAGATCATCTAAAAATTCAGTTATTGTTGGTGCTAATTTTTCATCTCTTGGAAATTCAATGAAAACTTTGTACTTGCCATCTTCTAGTGTGCCAGGTGTAGCGTCAGCATCAAGCACTTGTTTGTAGCCTTTTTCAGCAAATGATTCTAAGTCCAAAGCGGCCTGTTTTGAATCTGCGGTAAAACATAGAACACAAATATCTTTGTCTTCACCCATTTTTGATTTAAATTGATCTACTGTGAATATATTAGAGACTATTCCTTCAAGGTCTCCCGCTTTTAAGCCTTCATTAATTTTCATTGCATTTCTTCTTCTGGTTCGTCTTGTTTGCCAGTGCTGTGTTTAAAATTGCCAATTAATTCTTTTGGCATTTTTATTTCAACTACCCAAATATCGTGTCCGTCTATTTTTCCTTTAGTGGTGCCTGGTCTGTAATCTTCAGGACCTTTAATAGGTCTTGGCTTAAAAAATACATCTTTTTGATATGAAACTTTACAGCCTCTATCAAGCAATCTTTTACCACCGCTTGGGTCAGGCATTTTATCTAGTGGCCACATAAATGAACACGTCACAAAATGTCTTGAATCAACAGGACCTTCGAGTAATTCTCCATCTTCCCAATTTTTAAAAACGTAAATGTCAAGTTCTGAAATTACTCTTTCAAAGTCTTTTAGTATTCCGAGACTAGGTGAAATAGCGTATAACGACTGTACATTACGTATTATGTCTAAAACATCATGCATGATTATATTTAGCTGTATTAACAACTAACGAAATTATGCATATATTACTTCAATGTGTACCCTGTAAATACTTTTATCAAATGTCTCGAAATACAGACAGAATCAATCACAAAATAACCAACAAGGAATCATATGCACTTTTACAGAAGCCTACAAATGCGACCTTTATTTCAAAGGAAACTATGGAGACAAATGAAGAAAAAACGAGTGTACGACAAGAGAATAAGATTATATATGTTAAATCAAAATTGGCTAAAGATAAGAAAACAAAAGGACAGGAGGAGAAGAAGAGTATTAACTAAACTATGGAAAGCAAAAAGATTAGCTATGCTTAGACACAGATATAGTAATTACAGTAATTTTATTGAAGAAACTGTTCTATAGCATCTGCATAGAACTTTTTATAATGATCAAATACTTGTTCGTAGGTTAAGTCTTTTGGTGCTCCGTCCAAAGACATTTTAAGTATTTTTTTATTTTGTAGATCCAAAACAACAGCGGCTTCTGTCATTTTTCCTGCCCCAATTTTTTTCTTAGATAATTCAACTAGTTCATCAAATTTTCCATCAGGCTTTCTGGTATATCTGATTATAAGAAATCTTTTTTTTGCGTGTTTAGTGCCCATTGCCTAACCAATTCCAAATAGCTCTTAGTGCCAGTAACAAGTACATGGCTTCCATCAATGCCCTCGGCACATCTTTATCTTTTATGCCCATTGTAATCCATATGCTACAACTTATTGTTGCTATTGCCCAGCCTATCCATTGTGTTTCTACGTTTGCATTTGATAGTATAAATGCACCTATCATTGCTAATAAAAATCCGGTCCATCTCCAACCATCGATGTCTTTGTAATAACGTATTTTCATTATAGTCTTGCCAGCTTGATCATAACACTTGCTAAATTTATTTCAGGGTCAGCAACAAAAGAATGATCTACTAGTCCTTGTTTTATGATTAAAATTGCTTTATCTTGTGCGTCTTCGTCTTTTGAAATAATATCTAAGTTGTCATAAAGCCAACGGAATATTTCTTCACACTCTTCAGGACGTGCTTGAGAACATACTAATTTTCTAGCTTCATTGATTTTTCCTGCTTTAAAAAGTTCAACCATTTTTAATCTGTAATCTTGTTGATGTGATTCACCTTTGGCTGGAGGAACAAGTTTGCCATCTCTTGTATTCATTTGTACCATGTTGATACATTTTCTTAGATCTGGATAAGTTGCTTTTACGTAGGTATCAAGTGTTTCAATGTCCTGTTCAGTTTTTTCATTTATAAGGATAGTTGCCACTCTAGCTGTAAACTCATTTTTGTCAATTGTTTCAATATGGAAGCCTTGACATCTTGAATGAAGTGCAGGTATGACTCTGTTTGGATAGTTGCAAGTTAAAATAAATCTGGCTGATGTGTGATATGTTTCCATTACACCACGTAGCGCCGCTTGTCCATTAGGTGTTATATAATCTGCTTCATCAAGCAGAACATATTTAAATGCACCAAATGGCATAATTTGTACAAAATTTATAATCTTGTCTCTTACAGTATCAACACTATTTTCTCTTGAAGCATTTATTTCTAGTATATCATATGCATCAACTTTTAGCTCATTGAAAAGTATTTTAGCAAGTGTAGTTTTGCCTACCCCCGGAGCTCCAGAAAATAATAAATGTGGTGTTGCTCCTTCTTTGATCCAAGCCGCTATTTGATTTCTCTGTGCTTCATCTCTTACTACATAATCTTTTAGTGTGCTTGGTCTATATTTTTCTACCCAAAGTTCTTTCATACTTCATTATACACGAATGTATTCTAAAAATCTACTATAAGGTTCTACACTTTTTGGATGTAAAGTGGTATTAATGTGTTTGTGGTTAAACAAATATTGGCGTGAATTTTCTAAAACTTTTTGCTCATAGAATTTGTCAAATTTAAATATTTTGGGATTGTCGTTAAAAAATTCATATGTGCCTACACTGTAACTATATCCTAAAGGACCTTGCTCGGGCTTTGTTGGGCCACAAAAATCTATGAGACGTTTGTTGTTGTTAAAAGTATTAGGAATAAAACTTGTGGTAATATATGATTCATAATTTTTAACTAATTCTTTTGCTTCATCATATTGAACTTTTAAAACAGCTTGTAAAAAATCTATACTTGTTGTAAAGTCTTTTGGATTAACCAATGTAAACTCTTTTTTGTTTCTGCCAATTTCGGTAAAATTAATTAAAAATTTAACAGGAATAAAAGGATTTTTTATACTTGATAAAAATTTTACATCATTTTGTAAAATATTAATCATATTGGTATTGCTCAAACCATCAATGGATTTATTGATTATAAAATATTCTCCATACTCCTTTTCTAACAATCTTGCAACATTTTGATTAGCCCACCAACTGCAACCAATAACATAAAGAATACGTCCTTTAGGCTCATTATCAACCGCAAAGTCCCACTCTCTATTGTGTCCGGCAAATTTACTTTCTTTCCAATTATTATTCATGTAATAGTGTTTGCATTATGGCCCAATGAGATACCATACCACTTGTATCTAATTTGTAATTAAATTCCTTATCTATATCTCTCAAAACTTTATTGACTTTGGCCATTGTTAGTCCCACTCTTACAGGTACCTGTAAAGCATTAATTGTTTTTTGTTTTTTCTTTTTTGCGGCCTGTACCCTATGCCAACCGTCTGCAAGTATGTAATATCCTGAATCTTTTATTGGTGTAACTAATATTGGTTTGTGATCAGTTTCTTTTGTAAGTTTTTTAATCCACTTACGTTTTTCTGCATTCAAAGGTCTTTCAACACCAAGTCCTAATTCTGCTAACGTAACTAATTTTTCCAGGGAAACATGGCAGGGTATAAGTTTTGTATTATTTGCCATTGCGGTCCTTTTGGATAAGGAGCTTTTCTTATTTGCCATTCGTTTACTTTGTTTTTTACGTGCCATTCGTTTACGCATTTTGGTCCACAAAAAGGTTTAATTTCTCTTTCTTCAAATTTTTCATAGTACAAAGAATCAAACCAATACAAACAATTATCAAATTCTGTTCCACATTCAGCACACTGAAACCTAGTCATTGCCAGGAAGTTTGGTCATTTGTTTAGCGCCACCCATATTAATATAACCAGCTTTAAGGTTTACTTCATCACCCGGATCTTCGTCCGAAACCAAAAGGATATCATTTTCGTCTATCATTCTCACTTCTAGTTCTACGTTTTGTTTTTTAACTTTGAATGCTCTTGACCATCTACCATGTGCAACCATTACCCATTGCCCAACTTTAACATCTTCTTGTTGGCTACCAACAGCATAAACTTCTGCCCATCTTGGGTGAATACCGTGTTCTGATCCATCATCATCAGGCATTATAATTCCACCTTTAGTTTTTATTTCACCAAATTTCATTTTACTGACTAAAACTCTTTTCTTTAGTGGAACAATATCATTTTCAACTACCCATGTTTTACCACCATGAGAACCAAAACCCTTTGCTTGTAAATCTTCAATCTGTCCCATATGCCTTATTATATTGATGTTTTATTTAGATGTCAAACTGATTCTATTGCTTTTTTAAATATTGGTAGAAGTTGTTGACTTAGGTAAGTTTGTCCACGATCATTAGGATGGCCATCTCTAAATCTCCACTTAGGATGATCTTTTAACACTTCATCAAAGGCAGTTTCGAAATTGTAAAAACGTTCTTTGTTTACCATTTCTTTTAAATCTAAAACTTCTTTAAATGTACTTGAGTGTTCTGCTCCACAGCCATTATACATCACATATGGAATTTTATAATTGTTTAACATTTCTTGAGTTTGAACTATTAATCCATACTTTCTATATTCTGTATGATCATCAAAACTTAAAGGTCTATTAGGCCTTTCGTTGAATTCAACCATTGTTGGACTTGGTTGCATACCTCTTGTAAATCTTCTTAAAAATTCTGGCAAGAATCTAGAACCACTTGCTGGTATTTCTCTGTACTGTATCCATTCGCCTTTTTCATTTGTTGTATTCCAACCTATATATTCTCTTCTAAACGCATGAGTCCAACCAATCAATACTGCGTATTCTTCTTTGTTTTTATCTTTTAAAAAATTTCTAAGGTTTCGAAAAATTGCTTCGTTGCTGTTGCCATTCCTTGCAAGATCAATATACGACAGGCCACACTCTTTTGCAATAAGATAGCCCGCACTTTTATAACCACCAACCCATGTGCCTCCGTCTATAGGACGCCCAAGTTGACCTACATATTTTGATTTACTTAATTTGTCTAAGCCTTTCTGCCGAATCGGAGTGTATTCTTTATCTGATAAAGGACTTGCACCATATCCATGTGCAAATGAACAACCTGAATTGATCAAGTGCTTTATTGCCATGGTTTACTCTATACCGTCTAGTGCCGCTTCTATTCCTGTCTTTGGATTTGCTTTTGGTTTGACAGTTTTTGTTTTTACTGGAGTTGGTTTAGGTTGAACAACAGTTTTTGGTGCCGCAATACTTTGTGTTTGTCTAGGTGGTGTTTTTATTCTTGGATGTTCTGTTGCTTTGCCTTTAGGAGTTTCGTAATACTCTTTCATTACTTTTTCTTTCTTTTTCACAATAGTGCCATTAGGTCCTAGTACATCACCTCTAGCATTTACTCTCATATTTCCTACGGCTTGTACGTTTTCATTTGCGCCTCTTAATTTGTCTATATCTACCATACGTCCTTGCATGGTTTTGTACATTCTTCTTCTTGGTGCTTTTGTTACTGGCATATTATATCTCCTTGTAATTACTTATCATCTTAAAAATTCGGTGTAATCTAAATTGTAAAGCATAGGATTAATTTTGTGTACTCCTATCAAAAACAAGCAAAAGCTGGCTACAGATGACCCTCTACCAACTCCCCATACAATATTATTTGCTCGTAATGTATCTACAAAGTATATTAAAAATTGTAATACTTTAATAAAATTCTTTTCTTGATATCTGCTATATTCTTCTTGTACTCTCAGTTTTTCAGCGTCTGTTTGACATTTGTCCAATAGCCATTGCAAAACATTAATGTTTTCATATTTTTTTGGCATATACCATTGTTCATAATTGTTTTTATCAAACAGTTGTAAATCTTCTGTTTTAGTTTCTAATGCTGGAAGTTTTGGTAAATCTATATCTAGTTCTTCTAGTGCTGAATTATATTGATCAACTTCGGTAAAAATTTTTGATATATCTAGTTTAGGATTTTGATAGATAAGTTCTATAACAGCGTCTTCGCTGTACACACAATCACCGTAATCATTTATTTTTATCTTTTCCACCATCTAAAACCTTTGGATTAAACTCAAATATTTTAGCATGATCGTCGTGCTCTTTGTCAACCGATTCAAGCACTGCGTTCTGATTGTGCCAACGATAGTGTCCTGTGTAAATGCCTTTGTCAAGTATTTTATCATATGTTGCTGTATCCGATCTTAACCACCATGGATCAAATTTATTATACTTGGTTGGAAACCAATTGTCAATGTCCAACAATTGGATCTCGGGTCCTTCCTTGACAATTCGATATGTAATACCATCGCCTTGAAAACTGCTTAATTCTAATTCATTAATTATTATTTTTCCTTGCAGTACTGCATTTGCTTTGGTAAAGCATACAGCGGCCATTAACTGATCATAAGGCGGTCTTGGTAATTGAATAAATCTGTTATTTGTATTTTTTTCCAAAATAGGATATAGGTCTTCATCTTTACACACAGTTACAGTATTATTAAAAATGTTTTCAAATAACATTTTCAATCTTTCAAAAAAATCTCCTTGTTCATTGAGCTCGTTTGTGACTGGTGTTAAGTGTAATTTTATTGTATAGTCGTTGTTGAATAGTTCATTGTCTACAACAATGATTGATTTGAATCCTGTACTCCAACTGAAAAATTTCTTTGACACAAAACTAGTTATTAATCTATGTTGATTAATTCGCCTAGATCTGGTTCACCACGTCTTTTTTTGTGTTCATCGACCCAACCTTTTAATCTTTTATTTTTTAGAGTCATTGAGTAAGAACTTAATGCGTTTTGTAATTGATTTATTAAACTTGGATTACGGCCAAAGCGTCTGGCACTGTTTAATTTTTTTGTTAGCTCTCTAATTCTGTTTCCAATTTCTTCATCAGACATATTGTCAATCTCTTCTTGCATAGGATGAAAATACATAGGAGCCTCCTATTAGGTGTACATTTTACCAATTTGGTGCATCAAGATTGTTGTGCCACCATCTGGTGTTAAAAACTCGTATAGGTATCTGCCCGTGTTAGGTGCAGTAATTGTGTTTGAAGATCCGTCACCACCACTAACATTGTCAGCTACTACTACGGCGCTTGGTATTGTTATTGTGTGTGCCACTGCGGCGTATGTAATATCCATTACTATTCTACCTAGTGTGCCTGTTGATGGAAAATTTGAAAATGCAAGAGTGATTGTTGCATTGGAAGTTATTGTTTGATAATGTCCGTTTTCATGATTCAAAGTCACAGATCCACCTGTTGTGCCGTGGGCAAAAATTGTTTCTGCTGTGTCTTGTAAAACTGCTCTTTTTACTAAATTGTCTGTGAAATCAGAAGCCGCATTGGTGTTTGCTTTGTTTGATTGTAAATCTTCAATTTCAGTTTTTGCGTTTGTAAAGTTTGTAACAATAGCCGCAAAGTTATCTCTAAAGCCTTGAGATGAATTATCTTGTCCTGCTATTGGATAAGTTCCGTCTACATTTCCTGGTACTATATTACTTGCCATATTATTCTTTTATCTTCCTTTTAAAACCTATGTATTTATCACCAAGACGCTCCACCCTTATTTTAGCTTTTGCACTCGGCGGATTGGTAAAAGTAATGGTTGTTTTTTTACTTGATCCATCATGTGTTAATTTAAATTCAGGTTCATAATCAGCAGAACGTAGTAGAGAATCTGTTGTCAAATAACCAGGAGATAGGTTGTTATCTGCTGTAACTTGATTACCAAATGCCAAGGTGTTGGCATCAATTCTTAATTTAATTTCTTCTTCGTGTATGATTTCGTTTATTGTAAATGCTGTTGTTGAACCATCAGGTGTAATTGTGCCTGAGTCAATTAAATTAATATTTGTTCTATATCTATCGATAGTAAAGTTTATTTTGTTGAAATCAATTTTTTTATCTTTAATTCTTTTTTTGACCAATCCTGATTTGCCGGGTTTTACGTAAGCTAAAACAACTGCCATTTTGTATCCTAATGGAACACCCGTAGAGTCTTGAGAAGTTCTCATCCATAGTGGTAAATGTACATATTCTTTTTGTCCAAGATCTTTCATTCTTGTTCTCATATTTTCTACACTGTTAGGAAACAATTTCTCAAAAGTACCTAAGTCTGCTGATAGTTGATTTGCATATCTTAATTTAGATCCTGCTATTGAAAAACTTATACCGCCATCTGTGGTCACTTCATATGTTGTGAAATCTGCTGTAATTCTATTAGCGTCTGCTAATGGACCTTGAATTGGTTTGTTTATACCATCTCTTAAAGTAATAGAACTTGCTATTGATTTGCCGTCATTGTTTATTAATGGATCATTCATTTCAATATAAACAACTTCGTATTTTGTTACACCGTCCTCTTTTGCAACTGCTGTTTTAATATCTCCAAAATATAATTTTTTTGGCTCATGATTTTGTTCCATTTGAGTTTGAATTGTAGTTAGAGCTTTATGTTCAAGTCCAGCTATTAATAACATTTCTGCATTACTTCTTACACCAAACGAAGGGTCTTCAGGTCGGAAAATATTTTCAACACTGTTGATATTTGGATCTTGAGCAACTGCATAAAATAAATTTGTATCTGCAGATCCCAACATACCTTGAGCACTCATGTTTCCATATTCAACACCATATGGTAAAGAAACTTTTAAAGTAAATTGTTTGGTTGTTGATACTGATTGATATTGGTCACTTACCGTTACTGAGAAAGTGTATTCCCTATCAAAACTTAAACTATTTGTATCAAAAGTAATAGTGTTGTCTTCAAATGTAGTAAATTCAGTTGAATCA
>MDTA01164045.1_pt1 | contig 10908 bp, 9 predicted proteins | sample 811151 | NCBI WGS metagenome assembly MDTA01 (sample SAMN05326648, study PRJNA326480) | marine metagenome | isolation source: seawater | place: Indian Ocean: South | collected 2010 | reverse complement strand
TATTGAAAATTTGAGATCAATTTACGGAAGGTCAAAGTTATCTTCCACCAAATATGTAATAAAATGTTATAAAAAAAATAATTTCCCTGGTTTAGTTATTAGACCATATTTGATTTATGGACCCGGCCAAAGTCACCAGCGATTAATTCCCACCACAATAATAAATTGTCTTAAAAATAATTCATTTAATTGTTCATCTGGAAAACAAATTAGAAATTTTATGTTTGTGGATGATTTTTCAAAAATACTTTATAAATGTCTTTTTTTGAAAATTTCTGGAGAGATTTTTAATATTGGTTCATCTAAAAATTATAAAGTAAAATTTATCATTAACAAAATTAATCAGCTTATAGGTAAAGGGTCACCCAGATACAATAAAATTAAACTTCGAAAAGATGAACCATTAAATTTATATCCAAAATTAAAAAAAATAAAAAGATATATTAAATTTAAGAGGTCTACAAAAATTGAATTTGGCCTTAAAAAAACAATATTTTATTATAAAAAGTCATACAATGAAAAAAATTTATTTAATTAGTAATGATAAAATATGGTTTTCAGATAAGAGATATACATCTAATAATGATTTAAACAATATTATTACATGTCTTAATAAAAATTATGATTTAAATTTATTATGTAGAAAAAGTTCAACAAAACTAAATTTCAAATTAGATGATAATTTTAAATTAGTAAATATTAATCAAATTACTGAGAAAAGAATTAATTTTTTTATGATTTCGATTACTCCATATAATTTCTTAATTTATTTATATTTGATTTTACTCAAAAGGAAAAAATTAAATGGTTTTGTATTCTTAAGGAGTGATGGATTTTTAGAATATAAATACAGATTAGGTTTAGTTGGTTATTTTATATATTATTTGATGTTTAAATTGATTACCAAAAAGCTCAAAACCTTATCTTGTTCTAAAAATTTTACAAATGTTAGCGTGAAAGAAATTCTTCATCCCTCAGAGTTGGATGCAAAATGGTTTGAAAATATTGACTCAAAAAAATTTTATAAAACCGATTTTTTATATATTGGGAGATTTAAGAAAGAAAAAGGTGTGTTTTATTTGGTTAAAATATTTAATGATTATATGAAAAATTATAATTTAACTATTGTGGGAACAAAAAAATCGTCAATCCCAAAAAAATACCATTTAAAAAATATTTTTTACAAAGACTCAATATCAAATTTAAGTGATTTAATTAGAGAATATGATAAAGCTCAAATTTTTATTTTACCTTCCTATATAGAGGGATTTCCAAAAGTTATTTCTGAGGCATTAGCAAGACTAAAACCTGTTATCATTTTTTCTGAAATCAGTTATGTAATAAATAGTAGAGAGGGTATTTTTGTTTGTGAACGAAACGAAGAAAGTCTAAAAAAAACAATAAATCATATTCTTAAAAATTATGAAGATATTCAAAAAAAAATTCAACAAGGTCATTTTTATACTAAAGAAAATTTTGGAAAGGAACTTTTAAATTCAACTAAAAATGAGTTCTGTAATTAATAATTTTAAAATTTTTATTGGATATGGAGTTTTAATTTTTCCATTATTTCTTATATCAGGCCCATTAATTGCGGAGTTATTTGTTCTTATAACAATAATATTTTCAGTTTATACAAACATTAGAGAAAAAAAGATAAACTTTTACAATAAATATCTAATATTTTTTGGATTATTCTATTTATCTACTCTTTTTTCAACTTTAATTAATTATTATAGTTTTGATTATTCTAAATCAGGCATTTTTTATTTTAGGATACCTTTATTTGCATTTGGTATTTGGTTAATTTTAAGAAATTTTAATCTTAATAACAAAAAAATTTTATTATTCTACAATTTTTCATTCTTAGTAATAATTATTGACTCCCTAGTACAATACTATTTTGGTCAAAATTTAATTGGTTACGAAATAATTAAGGGTCGAATTTCAAGTTTTTTTGGTGATGAATTAATTTTAGGAAGTTTTTTACTTAAAATTTTACCTATTTTTTTAGTTATTTTAGTTTTAAACGGTAAAATTAATAATATGCAAAATAATTATATCTATATTATTTTAATCTCATTTATCTCATTAATTATATATATTTCAGGCGAAAGAACTTCTTTTTTTTTGTTAATTTTCTTTTACATAATATTGTTTATTTTTTTGAAAAGTCTTAGAAAATTCATCATATTAATTTGTGCACTTTATTTTGGATTGATAATTGCCTCATCTTCTTTGTTAAAGCCAAAAACTAATACAGCAGATAGAATGGTTATTAAAACATACAAACAGTTGATTGGTGAGTCTAGATATGGAAAAGAATATAAGAAAAAATTTCTAAACAAAATTTATATTTTTACCCATGATCACCAGGGGCACTATGTTTTATCATTTCAGATTATTAAAGATCATTTCATCTTTGGAACTGGTGTTAGAGGGTTTAGATTATTGTGTAGAAGTAAGGTTTATATTTTAGAAAATAATGATGGTTGTTCGACCCATCCTCATAACACCTATATTCAAATTTTAACATCTAATGGAATGATTGGTTTTATATTATTGATGATAGCATATTTCTATGTGACAAGAGAAATGTTTAAAACAAAAAAAAAGATAGATTTTGAAAATTCTTTTAATAAGTTAAAGATTTCAAAACAAATTATTTTAGTTGGAATTTTTGTAAGTTTTTGGCCAATAGCACCTAGTGGAAATTTTTTTAATAATTGGATGTCAATGATCTACTTTTACCAAATAGGTTTTTATTTATATTTAAAACATAAAAATGAAAAAGAGACTTATTAGTATCATTATAAATTGTTATAATGGTGAAAAATACCTTTCAAAAACTTTGAATTCTATTTTGTCTCAAAAATATAAAAGATACGAAGTAATTTTCATTGATAACTGTTCTACAGATTCAAGTGCTAAAATATTTAAAAATATCAATGACAAGAGATTCAAATATTTTAAAACATTAAAAAAAGTTAAATTATATGACGGAAGAAATATAGCTTTAAGAAAATGTAAAGGAAAATTTATTACATTTATAGATGTTGATGATTGGTGGGATAAAAATTTTTTAAGCTCAAGGGAAAAATTTTTTAATTCATCAAAAAATTACGGTTTTTGTTACTCAAATTGTTATCATTATTTACAAAACACTGGAAAATATAAAATATTTTATAAAAAAATACTTCCATCAGGTTTTATCTTAAATGACTTACTAAGATTATATTGTGTAAAAGTAGGAACAATAATTATAAAAAAACAGTTATTTAAGAAATATAAGTTTAATTCAAATTTTAATATAATTGGTGATTATGATCTGATAATAAGGATGTCAAAAAAATATGAAGCAATGAGTTTTAACGATAAGCTTGTTTATATAAGAGTACATGAAAACAATTTTTCGCACAATAATAGAAAAATGTTTTACATTGAATTTAAAAGATGGTTAATAAATCAAAATTTTAAAGATAAATTTTTTAAATGTAATAAATCACACTTGTATAATAAATTAGAGTATTTAAGATTAACCAATTTATTGTTTAATCATAAAAAATTAAATCTTATATTTGATATAATAAGATTTCCATCTATTTTACAAAAAACAAAATTATTAATTGTATATTTTGTACCGAGTTTTTTACTTAATTTTGTTCGAAATATATTTTAAGTTACTATTCATTTTACAAGAAAAGTTTTTTCTTATAATAAAGTTATTCTACTTTAAGATACTTAATTAATGAAAGAAACTAAGAGACTAAGAATTTGTAAACTTTCGATAACCATAGAATAATAATGGAAATTTTTTTTGTATTTCTATTAATATCTTTTTTTAATTTAATTATATTTCTTAAATTTGAAAAAATTTCAAAAAAATTGATTATTTTTGATAAACCAGATGGAAATTTAAAAAAACACGAAGTACCAGTTTCATTAGCTGGTGGATTAATAATATTGATAAATTTGTATTTAATAATTTTTTCTTTCAAATTTTTTAATTTAGAAGATTTGATGTTCAATGATAATTTTATTTTTGCATTTATAATATTAAGCACATCGTTTTATCTTATAGGTGTAGTTGATGATTTAAAGAATTTATCACCAAATATAAAATTATTTTTCTTGTTTGTTGTGATAAGTTTGACTATTTATTTTTCTCCAGAGTTTCGATTAGATTATATAAAAATATCTTTCCTTACTAAATTTTATACTTTTGATTATTCTGGCTTATTTTTAATTTTATCTTTTGTGTTATTAGCCAATGCTATGAACATGTTTGATGGTATCAATCTTCAACTGATTTTGTTTACATTTTTTATGTTTATAATTTTTATTTTAAAAGGTTTCATCTCTACATTTTTTTTATTGTTACTTATTCCTTTGACTTTTTTAGCTATTCTCAATTTTCAAAATAAAGTTTTTTTAGGAGATGGTGGATCATATTTGATAAGTGCTATTTTAGGTTCTACATTTATTTATCAATATAATAATTTTGAGAATTATCTTTTTGGTGATGAGGTTTTTTTAATATTGATTATTCCATCAATCGATATGCTTAGATTATTTTTTTTAAGAATAATATATAAAAAAAATCCATTTAAGGGTGATTTAAACCATCTACATCATTTAGTTAACAATTTTACTCAAAATACAAGTTTAACTGTTTTAATAACAATTACTTTATGTATTTTTCCGTCAATTGTCTTATTAATGAGTGTTCCATCATACATTATATTAATTTTGAGTTTAATTTTTTATTTTTCATTCGTTACATACTTAAGGATAAAAATTTAGTGAAAATATTAGTAACAGGGGGTGCGGGATATATCGGAAGCACAATCTCAAATTATTTTCTAGATAAAGGTCATGAGGTTGAAATTATTGATAATCTCTCGACAGGCCTAGTCAAAAATATCCCAAAAAAATCAGTTTTTTACAAAATTGATATTTCTAATGTCAAAAAATTAGATGAAATTTTTAAAAAAAAAAAATTTGATATAGTTTTTCATTTGGCGGCTTTAATTAGTAACGAAGAATCAATTAAATATCCAAAAAAATATTATTATAATAATTATTTTAAAAGTAAGATTTTTTTAAAACAATGTATTAAAAATAATATAAATAATTTTGTTTATTCTTCCACTGCAGCTGTTTATGGAAATAAAGATAAACCCATTTCTGAAAATGATTTTTTACGACCATTGTCACCTTATTCTAAATCTAAATTAAGATTAGAAAACTTATTTAAAAAAGAAAAAAAAAAAATTAGCTGTATTATTTTAAGATATTTTAATGTTGCGGGATCAGATCTGAAGTTGAGGTGTGGGTTTAATGTTAAAAAAAGTCATAATTTAATTTTAAATTTATGCGCTGCATCTATTAAAAAAAAAAAATTTGTTATTAATGGTGATAATTATAATACTAAAGATGGCACTACAATTCGTGATTACATTCATGTTCAGGATCTAGCTCATATTCATTTATTAGCTGCTAATCTAATTTTGAAAAAAAAAGTATTTAAAATTTTAAATTGTGGTTATGGCCGAGGGTTTTCAATCAAAGAGATTTTGACAACATTTAATTCAATATTAAAAAAAGATATTGAATATAGAGTCGGAAAAGAAAGACCAAGAGATATTAAGATCTCAATTTCAAACCCAAATAAATTAATTAAAACCATAAAGTGGAAACCAAAATATAATAATTTATCAGATCTTCTTAACTCCTCATTAAAATGGTATAAAAAAATATCTACTCTTTGAAAGATGAAAAATATTGAATAGTAGAAAAACAATAAATCAAACTTTTGTATTGATAAAATTGAATTGTAAGTTAAAAAATTTCTGATGATAAATAATAAAAAAATTTTGATTGTAGGTGCTGGTGGTTTTATAGGTGGGCATTTGGTTAAAAGATTATTAAGAGATGGTAATTCAATCATAGCTGTAGATATAAAATCAAGAGAATACTGGTTTCAAGAATTTGAGGATGTTGAAAATCATTTTTCAACAGATATGAAAAATATCGAAAATTGCAGAAAAGTTACTAAAGAAGTTGATTATGTTTTTAATATGGCTTGCAACATGGGTGGTATGGGCTTTATAGAAAATAATAAAGCTGAGTGTATGCAATCAGTGCTTATAAATACAAACTTACTTATCGCTTGCAAAGATTTTGGCGTTCAAAAATATTTTTTTTCGTCAAGTGCGTGTGCATATAATAAATCAATGCAACAGGAAGCCTTTATAGAGGGACTAAAAGAAGAAGATGCTTATCCAGCCGATCCAGAAGATGGTTATGGATGGGAGAAATTATTTAGCGAGCGAATGTGTAGACATTTTATGGAAGATTATGGAATTGAGGTAAGGATTGCGAGATATCATAACGTTTATGGTCCATTTGGAACTTATGACGGTGGGAGAGAAAAAGCTCCCGCTGCATTATGCAGAAAAGTTGCAAACGCCAAAAAAAATAATGCTGATAAAATAGAAATATGGGGTGATGGTAAACAGACAAGATCTTTTTTATATATCGACGATTGTGTTGAAGGAACACTAAGATTATTTGAGTCTGATTATCCCAATCCGGTTAATATTGGTAGTGACGAACAGGTTTCCATAAACCAAATGGTGGATGTGATTGAAAAAATATCAGGTATAAAAAAGTTAGAACGCATTTATTTATTGGATAAGCCTAAAGGTGTAAGAGGTAGAACTAGTAATAATGATTTAGTTAAAAAAGTTTTGAATTGGAGTTATGAAACTAAATTAAAAGAAGGCTTGGAAAAAACTTACGATTGGATAAATTCAGAGACAGGAAAGCATGGTTCAAATTTAAGTAAATTTACTAAGTCTTAATTTTTATTATTGTTAAATATTTATGGTTAGACAAATAATTTTTAAAAACATAAAATTTAACAATTTAGATCACAAAAATTTTAATAAATTAATTATTAAAAAGGGTTTATTTGTATTTCCTGCTGGCCCAGCTCTTGCAAGTATAGAAAAATCAGTCGATTATTATAATTCTATTAAAAAAGCAGACTTTGTATTTTTTGATAGTGGGTTATTTGTAATTTTGTTGCGAATTTTTAAAAATATCAATGTTAGAAAGTTTTCGGGATATAAATTTTTAAGTTTATTTTTTACTTTTGTAAAAAATAATAAAAAAATTAAAATTTTTTGTGTAGATCCCAATCCAAAATTTTTAAACTCAAATCAATCTTTTTTTAAGAATTTGGGGGTAAAAAAAATTTATAATTATTTAGCGCCAAAATATTCATCAAGAAATTTATTAGATAAAAAGTTAATAAAATTAGTTAATAAAAAAAAACCTAATTTTATAATTATCAATATTGGTGGTGGAAAACAGGAGATTTTAGGTCTGCATTTAAAAAAAAAACTGAAAAATAAAGTTACTATCTTGTGCACTGGTGGAGCCATTTCTTTTTTTACAGGTGATCAAGCACCTATAAACAACTTTATTGATAAGTATTATCTTGGTTGGTTAATTAGATTTATTTATAATCCTATAGTTTTTTTTAAAAGATATTTCTTAGGTTTAAAGTTAATTCCTATGGTAGTTTTAAATAAAATAACTGTCATTAAATAAACTTAAATAAATATTCTGAATTATTGTCACAGGATAAAATTTAAATTTTATTCCTATCAAAAACAAATAAAGTCAGAGGATGAGAAAAATTATATTCTTTGTTATAATAATCTTATTTTTAACTACTTCTTTTCTCTCATATAGAATTATATCGGGAGAATATGACAAGCAGGATACTCTTATTTTAAAAATTAAAGATATAGTTCCAACAAAATTACAAAATAAATTAAGAAATTATGTTTATGATTTAAGAAAAAAATTAAATGAGGAAAGAATTGAAGAAATTCAAAAAGCTAAGTTAGAACAAGGATTAAAAGGAAAATTAATACAATCAAAAACTATTAAAACTGAAACTGATAAAATAAGATACTTTCTAAGAGAATATTTTTTACCTTTTGAAAGATTAGATTTATCTTATGGATGGCGTGCAATTCAGAATGCTAAAAGAGCTCATTATTTAGATGTTGTTGATGATAAAATAATTGTAGTCTCTGGAAAAGGTGAATTTATTTTTTTTGAAACAAAAAATTTTTTATTAGAAAAGCTTAATCAAAATATTATCGAAAATAATCTTGTAAGTTTTATTGAGAAAGAAAATTTTAAATTTGTAGGACTTAGAGACTTATTGATAGACAAAGAAGTATTATATGTATCCGTAATTTTACAAGATATTAAAGGAAATTATACTCTCTCGATACTTTCATCTAATTTAAATTTAAAAAAATTAAAATTTAATTTTTTTTATAAATTAGATTTAAACATTCCAAGATTTTCAATTGGGTCTGGTGGAAGAATTGTTTCTTTTGATGACAATAAACTACTTTTAACGATTGGACATTTTGATTTTATAGACGAAATTCAGAATTCTGATCATTTAGCTGGAAAAATTATTTCAATAAATAAAGATAACAAAAATTTTGATATAGTTTCCTTAGGGCATAGAAATGCGCAAGGCTTATTTTTTCTTAAAGATAATAATGATAATCGATTTATAATTAATTCTGAACATGGACCTAAAGGTGGTGATGAGGTTAATATAAACCATTTAAAGAACAATAGAGTACCTAATTTTGGATGGCCTATAGCCTCATACGGTGTGAATTATGATGGAACAAATCCTTACAAGTCTTCACATAAGGATTATGGGTTTGATGAACCCTTTGTGAACTTTACACCCTCGATTGGTATAAGTGAAATAAGCGTTATACAAAAAAAAAAATTTTAAAACTATTTATGTATCTTCACTAAGAGCAAACTCAATTTATATTGTTAAGTCCGATGAAAACTTTTCTAAAATTATAAGTTCTGATAGATTAAAATTAGGAAATAGAATTAGAGATTTAAAATATGTAAAAAGTTTAAATGGTTTTATAGTAATTCTTGAGAATACCCCTTCTATTGGATTTCTAAAAATCAAAGATTAGTAATAAATTTGCAATTTGTTTGTCTATTTTTTTTTTTGATCTTTAATTATAAGATATTTATTTTTCCTATTTATTAAGATCTCATTTCTTGTACATAAAAATTTTATATCCCAACATAATCTTGATTGCCAACCATTACCCTTTTTTAAATTAGCTTCAAAATCAGGCCTATAAACAGAAATTATGTTATTATTATAAGAATTAATAACATGATCATTCTCAATTTTTTTGATACCAAAAAAAATTTTTTCTTCTTTAACTAACCTTTTTATATTTTTCGATAAGTTAAAAATCAAAAATATTGATAGAAATATTATAAATATTTTTTGTGAAAAAAATTTTTTTTTGCTTATCAAAAAAGTGAGCAAAAAGACTAAACATAGAAAATATATTACTCCAAATCTGTATACTGGTGAAAAACTTAACCAAAAGATGAGTCCTATTAATGTAAAAAAAATGAAAAATCTGAACTCTTTAAAATAAAGAATATTTTTAGAATTTGTTTTTTTTAAAAAAATAAGGTAAGCGAGTAAGGGAATAGACATAGTTAAAAGATGCTCTGAAATTTCAATATAGTTTTTTTTAAACCAGTAAGATAACCATGTAAAATTTTTTAGATATTCTTCTTCAGATAGACTATCTTTTGCAGTAACAAAATAACTCTTATTAATTAGCTCAAGTTTGTATTTTATGTCTAAAAAATATTCATTAAACCATGAAACATTAAAACAGCTAAAATTGGATGGGAAAATAAAACATCCCGTATAAAAAAATTGTTGAAGAAAAAAAAAGAAGCAAAGTGAATATATAAAAATATAATTAAACTTTAAAATATCTTTAATTAATATTTTATAATTTTTAAAAAATAAAATAAAAGTTAGCATCAGAATTGGAATTGATGAAAATTTAATCAAAATGGCAAAACAGGCAAAACTAAAATTGTTAAAGAAAAAATTTTTTTTTCTTTTAATATCTTTTTCCTCATTAAAGAGGAAAAAATTATAAATAGATAAAATTGAAAAAATAATTGAAGGAACATCATTTCCAAATTCTGATATTCGGGTATATTTTAAAATAAGATAAAAAATAGATACAATCAAAAAATAATTACTTATTTTATAATTATTTTTAATAATTTGACTTATTGAGAAAATAATAAATAAATTATATATAATAAAAGTAGGCAAAGAAACGAAATTAAAATTATCTCTTAAATAAAAAACAGATAATATGTTTAACCAAATTGAATTGTGGGCAAAAGCGTAATTGACATTTGCTAATCCAAAAATTATTTTTTCATTAATCATGTTAATAAGATATGGAAGGTGATAATAGCCAAAATCTTCATGGTATTTTTGACTTATATATATTGGTACAAGTGTCAAAAAAATTAAAGAATAAATTATGGTTTTTTTGTCCAATTTGATTTTAAGAAAATTAAATTTTTTTATACCAACAATGAACCCTAAAAAAAAAATTATGAATGAGAAATATAAGTTGATTTTAATAAAAAAATGAAAAACAGTTATTAAAAAACTTATAACAATAAATCCATAAAATGTACTTTCAAAAAAATTTTTATTGAATTTATAAACTAATAATTGTCCTAAACCATAAATTGAAAAAATTGAAAATAAAGTGATTAAAATAAAATAAGTTGTTTCAATAATAATCATTTTCAAAAACTCAATTTAAGTATAATTTTTAGTTAATTCTAATATAAATAAGAAAAAAATACCTTGATATTAAAACTAATTTTTATATAAATCCATTGCCTGGTGATTATAGCGAAGAGGTAATACCCGATCCCATTCCGAACTCGGAAGTCAAGCTTTTCAGCGCCGATGGTACTTTGTCTTAAGAC
>MDTA01031689.1_pt1 | contig 10909 bp, 12 predicted proteins | sample 811151 | NCBI WGS metagenome assembly MDTA01 (sample SAMN05326648, study PRJNA326480) | marine metagenome | isolation source: seawater | place: Indian Ocean: South | collected 2010 | reverse complement strand
TAGTTATGGCGGAGAGACTGGGATTCGAACCCAGGAAAGAGTTGCCCCTTTGCCGGTTTTCAAGACCGGTGCTTTCAACCGCTCAGCCATCTCTCCACGTTAAAAGCTTTTATAATTAAAAATATTTAATTCAACTATAAAATGGTCTATTTAACATACTAATAATTTAATAGTTAAAATTACCAATGAAAAAAGAATTTAATAAAGGTTTATTACTTACGTCCTTAGGATCTTTTTGGTGGGGATTTATAGGAGTTATTTATTTTGAATATGTAGCTTTTATTGGTCATATAGAACTAGTAGTTCATAGATGTTTGTGGACGGCTGTAATGTTAATTATAACAACATCTTTTTTATCAAAGTGGAAAATATTTTTTGATGCTATTAAAGATACAAAAAAATTGATTGGTTTATTTATTTCTGGATTTTTAATCTTTATAAATTGGGCTATCTGGATTTATGCAGTTGCTACAGAAAGAATTATTGATGCAAGTTTTGGTTATTTCATTATGCCAATAATTAGTGTTTTACTTGGCTATATTTTTTTTAAAGAAGAATTAAATAAGAAAAGAGTCTTATCTATAATTTTAGTTTTATTATCGATTATATTTTTGATTTTTTTTAGTCTTAAAAGTTTACCATGGGTAGGTTTGATAGTAGCTTTCAGTTGGGCTTTTTATAATTTAGTAAGAAAAAAAATTGACATAGATACAGACATAGGATTACTAATTGAAAGTTTATATATTTTTCCTTTTGCTTTACTTTCTTTCTATCTCATTTTTAAAAATGGCCAAAATGATTTTAGTTTTACCAGTCCAGGTCTTAGTTTATTTTTACTTTTAGCAGGACCGATGACAGTGATTCCGTTATTTTTATATGTGAAGGGTGTTGAGTTAATAGGTCTGGGTCCGACGGGTATGGTTTTCTACATAACACCTACATTACAGTTTATTTTGGGTTATTTTTATTATAATGAGGACTTTTCTCTAACAAAATTTGTAAGCTTTATTATTATTTGGTTTGCTGTATTTATATATTTAAGAGATCTTTATGAAAAAAATTAGTATTTTTTTTTTAATATTTTTATTTTATTTTTCGAACTTATTAGCAGACCAACAGACTGAATTTTCAAAATGGAAAAAGGATTTTAAAAGCTTGGCAATAAACAGCGGTATTTCAGAAAACACTTTTGATTTAGCTATGAGTAATGTTAAGTTTTTACCAAAAGTAATTCAGTACGATAGATATCAACCTGAATTTTATGAGGATACTAAAACTTATATATTAAAGAGAACATCCAAAAAAAAAGTTCAAAAAGGGTTAAATTTTTATGGAAATAATTTAGAACTTATAAATGATGTAGAAAGAAAATTTTCGATTGAAAAAGAGTTGCTATTATCATTAATGGGTATTGAAACTAATTATGGAACATATGTCGGAAAAATGGATATACTTTCGTCTTTAGCAACTTTAAGTTTCGATAAAAGAAGATCTGAATTTTTTACAAATGAATTATTAATCTTATTAAAATTAATTGATACTGATTTGATAGATTATAAAACCTTATATGGTTCATGGGCAGGAGCATTTGGTTTTTTTCAATTTATGCCTTCTACAATTAAAAATCATGCAATAGATTTTGATAATGATAATCATATAGATCTTAAGAATCCTTATGACGCATACGCATCTGCTGCAAATTATTTAAATAAAATGGGCTGGAACAAAGATTCTCATTGTTTTTATAGAATTAAACTAAAAGACAATATTAAAAAAAAATATCTAAATATTTCTGCCAAAAAACTTAAGAATAAGAAAAAACTTAGATACTTTAAGAAATTTATTTTAAATCCTGAAGAATTAGAAAAAATAGACGAAAATCTTAAAGTAGCTATTATAACACCAGATAAAGATATTGTCGAAAATGCAGAGACGTTAAATCCAGCTTACATAGTTTTTGATAATTATGAAATAATTTTAAAATGGAACAGATCTTTAAGGTTTGCTTTAGCTGTTTGTACTTTAAAAGAAAAAATTAAAAATGTATCATAGATCTATCTTATTGCTTTTATTATTTTCCTTTGTTTTGCATTGTCAGCAATTACCAAGTGGTAATACAAAAAAAATTGATATTGATTTTAAAAAAAGATATAAAAATTCAGGATTTGCATTAATTTATAATGATGATTTGAAAAATGTAAAAAAGTTAGAGGACAGATCATTAAGCATATATCATAGGTCATTAAAAAAAAGATCGACTGTGAAAATCTCTAACCCCAATAATGGCAAGTATTTAATAGCTGAAGTTAAATCTAATAAAATAGATTTTTCAAATTTTTACAATTCAGTTTTAAGTTTAAGAATTGCAGAAGAACTAGAATTAGATTTGAATGAACCTTTCATAGAAATTATGTTGATACCCAAAAACTCGACATTCATTGCCAAAAAAGCAAAAATGTTTGAAGAAGAAAGATCTGTCGCCGAAAAAGCACCAGTAGATGGTATTCAAATTAATGATTTAAATACATCTGAAAAAAAAGAAAAGAAAATACAGCTAAAAAACTTTTCTTACTCAATTAAAGTCGCTGATTTTTATTATAAAGAAACAGCTCAAATGATGATTGAGAGAATTAAAGATGAAGCTAAAATTAAAAAATTATCAATTCATAGATTATCGAAAACAAAATATAGGGTATTAATTGGACCTTTTAATGATATAAAAACATTAAAGAATTCATTTGAGAAGATGAGCTTGTTTAATTTTGAAAATTTAGAGATTTTAAAAAATGTTTAAATATATTATTTTTTTAATTTTAGTTAATTTCTTTTTTATTAAATCAGTTAATGCAAATATAGAAATTAAAGCTAGAACAGCGATACTACAAGACTTTTTGTCAGGGGAAATTCTTTACGAAAAAGAACCTGATAGATCTATTTATCCTGCATCAATGACAAAAATTATGACAAGTATTATTGCATTTGATTTAATCAAATCTGGAGATCTCAAATTAGATGAAAAATTTATAATTTCTGAAAAGGCTTGGAGACTATCAACCTCTGGGTATTCCTCTATGTTTGTGATGGTTGGAGACGAAGTATCAGTAAAGAATCTATTAATGGGAATAATTGTTGCCTCAGGAAATGACGCTTGTGTTGCACTAGCTGAAGGAATAGCGGGTACTGAAGAAGAGTTTGCAATCATGATGACTTCTAAAGCTAAGGAAATTGGGATGGAAAATACTAATTTTGCAAATTCATCAGGAATTAATGATCCCGATAATTATTCAACAGTGAGAGATATAATGATAATGTCTAATTATTTAATTAAAAATCATCCAGAATATTATGAATGGTTTAAAGAAAAAGAATTTACCTGGGATAGAACAGGTGGAGATCCAATAACACAAGGCAATAGAAATCCCCTCTTATACAAAAATATGGGAGCTGATGGTATTAAAACTGGATATCTCGCTGTAGAAAAATATTCTCTAGCGTCTTCCATAGAACGAAAGGGTAGAAGATTAATTGCTGTTGGCAGTGGTTTTGAAACTAAAAATTCAAGGTCAAGAGAAAGTTCAAAATTATTGACATATGGACTAACTAATTTTGATCTAGTAGAGATTTCAAAAAAAGATGAGGCTTTTGAATATGTTGAAGTTTGGTTAGGAAAAGAAAATACAGTAAAGGTTTATGTAAAAGAAGATATTTTTAAAATAATCAAAAAGGGTCAAAAAAGAAAACTTAAAGCTAAGCTAATTTATGATGGACCAATAGAAGCTCCAATTGAAAAAGATCAAAAACTAGCACAACTAAAAATATATTACGATCAAGAACAAATAGGTGAATATGATCTTTTAGCGTTAAATGAGATAAAAAAAGTAAATATTTTTTCTCGATTAATTAGATCTTTGAATTACCTAATATGGGGCGATGTCTAGAAAAAAACCTGTCATAGTTTTTGAGGGCATCGAGGGAACTGGTAAAAGTTATCACCTTTCTAGAATATCAAAATATTTAACCAAAAAGAAAATTCCCCATTTAAAAATTAGAGAACCAGGAGGAAGTAGAAATTCAGAAATAATAAGAAAGTTAATTTTAAGCAATAAATCAACATTTAATAAAGAAACCGATTTTTTTTTGTATCTAGCTGCAAGAAGTGAAAATATGTCATTATTAAAAAGAAATTATAAAAAAAAAGTAATATTAATTGATAGATTTATTGACTCTACTATTGCATATCAACATTATGGTCAGGGAGTTGATTTAAAGCTTATTGAATCTTTTAATAGATATTTAATTAGAAATTTTAAGATAGATTTTACTTTCTTGAATATAGTTAATAAAGAAAATATGATTAAAAGATTAAAAAAAAGAAAATCATTAAATAGATATGATAAATTTAATTATAAATTTTACCAAAGAGTTCAAAATGGTTTTTTGAAAATATTTAACAATAAGAAAAAAAAATATAAATTAATCAATTCAAACTTAGAAATACATAAAAATACAACTTTAATATTAGAAAAAATTAAGAAACTAATATGATTAATTTAGAGCCGTTTAATCAAACAAAACTATTTGGTTTGAATAATTACATTCAAAATTTAATATATTTGGACAAAAAAAAAATTTTACCAAATAAGATCTTATTAAGTGGTCAAAAGGGACTTGGTAAGTCTACTTTGGCTTATCATTTTATTAATTATTCGTTGTCTAAAAACGAAAAATTTCCGTATAATCAAGAAGATTTTTTTATAAATGACAAAAATCATTCTTATAAAACAATTCTTAACAAATCTAATTTAAACTTTCATTTGATAGATATAGATTTGGAAAAAAAAAGTATAGATCTCGATCAAATTAGAAAATTAATAACAAGTTTAAATAAATCTTCTTTCAACAATAAACCAAGGTTTGTCTTAATTGATAATATTGAATTTCTCAATGTTAACTCCATCAATGCCTTATTAAAGATTTTAGAGGAACCAACTTTAGATGTATATTTTATTTTAATAAATAATAACAAGCGAATATTACAAACACTGACTTCTAGGTGTCTAAATTTCAAAATTTCACTTACAAATCAACAATGTTTATCCATAAGTGAAAAATTGTTAACTAAAAAAATAGATGATGTAATCAATAAAGATCTTATTTCTTATTATTCAACCCCGGGAAATATTTACAAATTAATAAAATTTGCAAATGAAAATGATTATAATTTAGTTAATTTAAAACTTGAAGAATTCATATCTATATTAATTAAAAATTCTTATTATAAGAAAAATAATACTACCAAACTTTTTATTTATGATTTAATTGAATTATATTTAAGTAAACTTAATTTTATCTCCAAAAATTTACATGATAAATATAGTTACTTTTTAGATAAAATAGCAAATACCAAAAAATTTAATTTAGATGATGAAGCTTTATTTATAGAATTTCAGGAGAAAATACTCAATGGATAAAAACTTTTATATTACTACACCAATATATTATCCTTCAGCAAAGCCTCACATGGGCCATGCCTATTCAAGCATTATTGCAGATTTTTTTGCAAGATTTAAGCGCATAGATGGTTACAGTGTTAACTTTTTGACAGGGACGGATGAGCATGGACTTAAGATTCAAAGAGCTGCTGAGATAAAGGGAATAGATACGTTAAAATTTTGTGATGAGATAAGTCAAACATTCCGTGATCTTTCAAAGATATTAAACCTTACAAATACTGATTTTATTAGAACAACTGAAAATCGTCATAAATTATCAGTTCAAACTTTATGGGATGAACTTGTTAAAAATGACGAAATCTATTTATCAAAATATTCGGGTTGGTACTCAGTTTCTGATGAAGCTTTTTATTCAAATGAAGAAATTGAGGATGTTAATGGGACTAAAAGATCAATATCATCAAAATCTATAGTTGAATGGGTTGATGAGGAGTCTTATTTTTTTAGATTATCTAAATGGGAAAAAAAATTATTAGATTTTTATAATAAAAATCCTAATTTTATTTCACCAGAGAGTAGAAAAAATGAAGTTATAAGTTTCGTGAAAAGTGGATTAAAGGATCTTTCTGTAAGTAGAAAAAGTTTTTCTTGGGGTATAAAAGTTCCAAAAAATAAAGATCATGTGATTTATGTCTGGTTAGATGCTTTAACAAATTATTTAAGCGCTATAAATTACCCAGATACTAAAAATGAATTATATAAAAAGTATTGGCCAGCAAATATTCATCTAATTGGAAAGGATATTTTAAGATTTCATGCTGTTTATTGGCCTGCTTTTTTATTAGCAGCTAAAATTCCTTTACCTAAAAAAGTTTATGGACATGGATGGATTCTTTCTGGAGATGAAAAAATGTCAAAATCAAAAGGAAATATTTTAGATCCAATTGAAATTATAAATGAATATGGTCTTGATCCTTTAAGATATTATCTGATTAAGGAAGTTTCATTTGGTAACGATGGAAATATATCACAAGAAAGATTAGAAGATTGTATTAATAGCGACCTTGCTAACAATTTTGGCAATTTATGTCAAAGGGTGACTACGTTTGCAATTAAAAACTGTAATGGTGTAATACCAGAAAAAATTGAATTTAAAAATGATGATATTAAAATCTTAGATAAATTCAAATCAAATCTTGATTTGATTAGAGATAAAATAGATAATCAAGATTTAAATTTTTATATCAATTTTATTGTAGATCTGCTTTTTGAGGCAAATAAGTATTTTAATGATCAAGAACCTTGGAAAATTAAGAATAATGATATTAGATTAAACACTATTGTATATACCGCATTAGAAATAATAAGAAAAATTTGTTTTATGCTTTATCCTATTATCCCGCAATCGTCATTAAATGCTCTAAAAATTTTTGGAATAAATGAAAATGAAATTGTTTTTGATACGCTAGAGAATCATAATTATTTAAAACCAAATAATAAGATAAATAAAATCGCAATTTTATTTAAGAAGATTGAAAAAAATGATTGATTCTCATTGTCATTTAGATCAGGAACCGCTGTTTGATGATTTGATTAATATAATTAAGAGATCTAAAGAAGTTGGAGTACAGAAAATTCTCACTATATGTACTACTCTAGAAAGTTTTACCAAAATTATAGAAATTGTTGATAAAGATGAAATAATTTTCGGTACTTTTGGAATTCATCCGCATGAAACAAGTAATAATAAAATATCATCAAATCATATAATCGAAATGATTAAGAAAAATAAGAAGATTGTAGGAGTGGGGGAGACTGGTTTAGATTTCTATTACAATCATAGTGACAAGAATAATCAAATTGAAAGTTTTGAAAAACATATTCAAGCATCAATTGATTTGGATATACCTTTAATAGTTCATTCAAGAAATGCTGAAAAAGAAACTTTCGATATTCTTTATAAATACAAAAATGAAAAGACAAAAATTTTAATGCATTGTTTCACTGGTTCAAAAAATTTTGCTAAAAAAATGTTGGACTTGAATGCCTTTTTTTCAGCAAGTGGAATTATAACATTTAAAAATTCTATCGAACTCCAAGAAACATTCAAAATAATTCCATTAAATAAACTCATGATTGAAACCGATAGTCCTTATTTGGCTCCGGTACCTAACAGAGGAAAAAAAAATGAACCTTCATTTTTAAGATTTACTGCTCAAAAACTGTCAGACATAAAAAAAGTTAGCTTGGATGAAACAATCAAAATTACCTCTGATAATTTTTTGAAACTTTTCAATATATGAAATTTACTATTCTAGGATGTGGTAGCTCAATGGGCGTTCCAAGAGCAGATAGTTTCTTCGGAAAGTGTAATCCGAATAACAAAAAAAATTATAGAACTAGATGTTCTGCCATTCTTCAATCAAAAAATTTGAACATTTTAATAGATACCTCACCTGATTTAAGATATCAGCTTATCAAAAATAAGATAAAGAAAATTGACAAAGTCCTATATTCACACATGCATGCTGACCAAACTCATGGAATTAACGATTTAAGGATATTTTACATTTTAAAAAAAAAACCAATAGATGTTTTTGCAGATAAGAATACAAGAAAATATCTTATGAATAGTTTTTCTTATTGTTTTAAGACAAATAATAAAGAATACCCAGCTATTTTGAATATGAATTTAATTAAAAAAAATTTTATCTTTAAAAAAGATTACGAAACTATTTCGTTTAGATCTATTAAGGTAAAACACGGTAATGTGGAAAGTATTTGCTATATAATAAATAGAAAATTAGCCTACATTAGCGACCTGAGTCAAATTTCAAAAAAGGACTTTAAATATTTTAAAAATCTTGATTATCTTATTATTGATGCTCTAAGATATAAAAAACATCCATCGCACCTCAATTTAGATCAAACTTTAGAATTTATAAGACTATTCAAACCAAAAAATTCTATCTTAACAAATTTGCATTCAGATCTTGACTATAATTTTTTGCGCAAGATTTTGCCAAAAAATGTTTCTCCGGCCTATGATGGTTTGAGCATCAAGTTATAATAATTTTTCTATTTTAGAAATGATTTTCGCAGAACTTGGTTTGGTGAATGAAGAATAAGTTTCTTCAATCTTTCCATCTTTATTTATTATCATTTTATGAAAATTCCATTTTGGTACAGCCGTTTTGCCATGGTTTTCTTTAGCCCATTTAAAAATTTCATGTGCATTATTACCTTTAACTTCAGTAATAGCTGTTAAAGGAAAATCAATATTAAAATTAACTTCGCAAAATTTTTTTACTTCTTTATTTTCTTTTTTTTCTTGATTAAATGAATTAGAAGGAACACCCAAAACAATTAAGCCTTTTGATTTATATTTGTCCCATAAAATTTGTAGATCTTCGTATTGTTTTGTAAATCCGCAATAGCTTGCTGTATTTACAAGTAAAATTACATTACCTCTGAATTCATCTAAACTTATCATCTCACCTGAAATTCCTTCTATCTTGAAATCAAAAAAAACTTTTTCGTATTTAGCTATTGCTGATGTATTAAAAAAAAACATTACGATAAAAATTCCTATATTTAAAATTCTAAGCATATATTATTTCATTTATTTGGAGTTAAAAGTATTAAGAAATATCCAGCTAGAGTTGATAATAAAGAGCCGGTTAAAACAACTATCTTAACTCCATCCATATATTGGACATTATCTACAAAAGCCAAATTTCCAACAAAAAGACTCATAGTAAAACCTATTCCAGTAAGTATACCTACACCATAAAAATTATACCAATTTGCATTATTTGGCATTTGAGCTATTTTTAATTTAATTGAAATATAAGAAAATATAAAAACACCTAATTGTTTTCCAACAAATAATCCTGCCAATATTCCTAAAGGAACTTTATCTAATAACGATAAAAAACTTAATCCCTCTAAAGATACTCCTGCATTTGCAAAAGCAAATAAAGGCATTATTCCAAAAGCAACATATGGGCTAATTGCATGCTCTACTTTTATTAATAATGAAAAATCTTTTTCTTTTTTTCTATGAGGTATTGTCATTGCTAACAAAACACCCGCTATTGTTGCATGTATTCCTGAATTATGAGTGAAATCCCATAAAAATAAACCAACAACAAGGTAAGGTAAAAATCTTTTAATATTAAATTTATTTATCGTTAATAGAATAATAAATGCTAACAACATAAACGATAAATATTTAATATCTAAATCACCCGAATAAAAAATAGCAATTATAAGTATAGCACCTAAATCATCTATTATTGCAAGAGCAGTTAAAAAAACTTTTAAAGACAAAGGAACTCTTTTTCCTAATAAAGATAAAACACCAAGTGAAAAGGCAATATCAGTTGCAGAAGGTATTGCCCATCCATTAATGGTTTCACTATCGCCAAAATTAATAAAAACATAAATTAGTGCTGGTACAAGCATGCCTCCAACGGCACCAATTATTGGTAATAAAGCTTGTTTCATATTTGAAAGTTCACCCTGTAAAAATTCTCTTTTAATTTCTAAAGTTACAAAGAAGAAAAATATTGCCATCAGGGCATCATTAATCCAATGAATTACAGAAAGTTTTAGACCAAAATCATCAATACCAATAAAAATGTATCTATTTAATGTCTCAAAATATATTGTTGATAAATCAGAATTACTTATAATTAATGCAATTATTGCAGCAAATAATAAAATAAGTCCACTCGCTGCCTCTAGTTTAAAGAACCATTTAAAAGGTTGTGAAATATAATTAATCATAAAATTTAATTAGAAACTAAATCTTTCATAAAAAGTTTTACATCAATCAACGACTCATAAAAATTAAAAAGAATTAATTCTAAATTTGGAAAAAATATAGTCAGTTGATTTTGAAATGTATCTAAAAAAATTATTATTGCAATAAAAGAAATAAGTGTGACTATAAGAAAACTTAATAATTTTGTAAAAGTAAGTTTGTTAGTTTTTTTAAATTTTACTAATGCTTTTTGACTCTCATTAAATTTGTTATCGTGAAGATTTTTTGACTGATTTTCTTGTTTTTTAGATCTTATATCATTTTGTTTTGTTAGGTTTATCTCTTGAATTTTTTCGTTTTTTTCGTCTGTTTTAGTCTTTTTTGAAAAATTATAGTCCTGATTATAATTAAAAAACCATACATGATTACATGAGCCACATTGTATAGTTCTTCCTTCCGGTGGTATTAGTTCTGAACTCACATTAAATTTTTTACTACAATTAACACACTCAATAATCATTATATTTATATATCAGATTCTAATAAAATTACTTGTATTTTACCAATCTTTATACTTTGAAATAATTAATAAGTGCTGTATTAGTAAATCTCTCGGAGTGTAGCGCAGCCTGGTAGCGCATCTGGTTTGGGACCAGAGGGTCGCAGGTTCAAATCCTGCCACTCCGAC
>MDTA01101069.1_pt1 | contig 10910 bp, 10 predicted proteins | sample 811151 | NCBI WGS metagenome assembly MDTA01 (sample SAMN05326648, study PRJNA326480) | marine metagenome | isolation source: seawater | place: Indian Ocean: South | collected 2010 | reverse complement strand
GTAGGAGCAAAAAAACCCCCGGGGCGTAAGAGAGTTCCACCGGAAAGATTATATGGAAAAACGGATTATGAGAGATGGAGAGAAGATCATGAGGCTCAATATATGCATCATATATTTGGTGCCAATTGGAAAAAATTGAAAATTAGTGATAAGATAAAACAACAAATAATAGACGCAAGTTTTGCTGCTGATAAAGATGGCACAACACCAGTAGGAGAAGGTATATATATGTATTTATGTTTTAATACGCATAGGAAACCTACGGTTTCAATGACATTAGGTTATCCTAGTTTTAGACCATCACCATTTGTTAAATATTTATTAGAAAATTCAAAAAGTCCATTTGATAATACCTTTAATTTGAGAAAAAGAGGTGGGAAAAAAAAGAAAAGAAGAACAAAAAAAAAAGGAAAGAGAACACGAAAAAAAAGAGGTGGAGAACCTAGTATTAATCAAACATTTTATGCCAATGATGCCGGTGTGAATGAGGGGGGTTTTGAAGCTCCTCCTAAGAAATATAAAGTAACAAAAATAACAGACAACATGATATATTTTAACGATACGGATTATTCAGACGAAGAAAATATAGAAAAAAATTTATTATATAATTATTTTACAACTGACCAAACAGAACAACCCGGTGGTAGAAAAAAGAAAAGAAGAAATAAAAAGAAAAGAAAAACAAAAAAGAAAAAAAAAAGAAAAAGAAAATCAAGAAAAAAAAGAAAATAATTAGTTTAAATACATATTAAGTATAATATTTAATATGAATGAAATAAAAATAAAGGTGCATGATACCGACCGTTCTCAAGAATGTATAATATGCATGGAAGATATATCAGAAAATTTGTTAGATAATGAATATTGTGATTGTAATTTTAAATACCATGAAAAATGTTACGAGAAATGGTTAGTATATAATAATATAATAACAATAAACATGGAAAGAAATAATGACTACGTAGATTATAGATGTATTTTATGTAAAGAAAGAATACTATTTGATGTAAAAATAAATGAATGGATGGACGAAACAAGTGAAAAATTTAAAGAATTGAATAATATGAGAGACATGACAGATATTATGATTAGAAATGTTATATTAGAACAAAGGGAGAGAATAAGAAGAACTCGTGAATTATCACGTATTAGAAGATGTTGTATATGTGAAAAATATAATAATCCATTTTTGATAAATATAACTTGTTGTTACAATGTTACAATATGGAATGGGAATGATGTAAGAGTAATTGTAGCAATAATAGTATCTATGTTATTGCTAGGAGCATTTGTGACATTAGTATCATTAATATCAGATTCTGGAATGGTTTAATTTGGGAAATTTACCATGAACAGTTCTATAAATGATATGTTTTTTATAATGATTGATTTTATTTTTGTAATAAATTTTACATTTTTTTATGAAATTGAGAAATGGTATATTTATGATAGCAAAACACCTATCGTTGTATGTGTATGTGGAAGAAATTATATTTAATTGTAAGTTTCTTTCTGGTCCTATATAATTAAGCATGCCATAGTCCTCGTCTATCCATTGATTGTATTCATCAAGAATATCCAGAAACCATTGTAGATTTTCATTAGTATCGGATAATATATTAAAATCTAAAGTATTCATAATTCTTCTTTTATATGTTGTATCAGGAGGAAGAGTATAACCGTGAGCGATTTCGTTCCATTTTTCGGTAATAGCTAACATTTGTTGATATATAATTAAATTATTTATATATCAATTTATTAATTGAATTTACGATTAGTGTATGTAGATTTATCACAAAAAAGTAGGTAACTATCCGGAAGATAATCATAAATTATTCTATGATCAGATATTTTTCTATGATTATTATTGTATACATAATCATTAATGCGGGTAAGTCCTAGAGCAATTTTTTTTTCATTGTGTTTAGAACCTAATTTTATTTTATCATTAATTATTGTAAATTTTTGACCTAGAGGAAAACTAATATATTTACTAGTAAATTTTTTACTATCGTATTTTTGTAAATATCTGAATAATCTATGGCTTATTCCATCATCATCGTCTAATCTAACAGTAGCATAATTTTCATTTTTATTAATATATTTTTTATATTCCTTAAAAGGATCTTCACTATCTTCGGCATATAAAATTTTAATATTAGGATGGTTAATAGAATTTAATTTATTTTTATATTCTTCGGGAAGATATCTAGATGTAACAATAAACCATATCCAATTATTATAAGTTTGATTAACTATAGAAGGGTATGTTATTTTTTGAAAGGCATTATATCTTCTTTTTAATCTGGTTTTGTTAAATAGTTTTTTTTTTAATTCATCTATAGAATTATTTGTCCATTTACTCAAGTAATTAGGAGCTAAATAGGAAAATCTAGTAATGACAAATATTCTCATTATATTTACGGAGTAATAATATTAATAAAAATATAATTAAAATTTATGCTAGAAGAAGTGAATAAATGGGTATTAAATCCGTTGCAAGTGAATAGATGGGTAAGAAATGCATCAGAAGGAAAAATAGAAACAGAACTGGATATAGAAAGAAAAGAGGCGTTAGAGAAGATTAGAAAAAGTATAAAAGAATTATTGAATGAAAGATGATTAAATGTTTTTAGGAGGTAGTTTAATAATTTATTAAGTTAATAAAAAAAAAATAAAAAATATGCGTAATGCAAATGAAATATAGACATTGGACATGGAAGAATGGAACAATGAAAAAGACACCAGTTGAATATACTAATGAAATGGTAGAGAAAAAAAAAGAATTTACAAGCAGTTTAGAGAATGTGACGGTGGGCAAATCCGAAACAAATAGGTCAATAACATCAGAGAGATTATTAAGTAGAGATCAATTGATAGGAGTAGCAGTAAATCCATTTTTGTCAAAAAATAACTATTTAGATGATTTAAAAAATGAAGATGAATATTTAAGACCAAAAACAACATATATAAAATGTAATAAAAATAACAATATAAAAACACAGTCATAAATAAAAATATAGTATGTCATCATATTCAACACAGAATAGTTTATTATTGGATAATTTGCTGGAATACTATAAAGATGGTAAGATAAATAAGATATTAAAAATAATAAATGGAGAATCAGATATATCATTAAGATTGATAGATTGGTTTGCGACAAATTATAGTAAAAAGCATTTTACAGTATATAAATTGAAGAAGAATGGAGTAGAGACACGATTTAAAGTTTATATAGATTATAAGTTGAAATTAAAAGCTTATTCAAAGAAGAGGTTTGATCCATTTTGTAGATGGGAAAGAATAAATATACCTTATGGAGAGAATACATATATACAAACAACAATAGGACAATTAAATTTTTTTAGATGGGTATTGGATAATAAATTGTTGGATTATATAGAAGAGCATTTTAATGAAATAAATAAAGATATGAATAAAAGAAATAGTACAGCAAAAAATAGGAAAGAAAAAGTGAATAAAACGAGAAAAACAAGAGAAGAATTATCCGTTTCTGCATCAAAAAGTATTAAAAAAGAAAATGTAGAAATAACAGTATCGTTCAAATAAATTTAATATATATATTAATTATATATATGAAATATTTATCAATATTAACAACAATTGGAATAATAGTAAGTATAATAACAGTGGCCTTATTGTATAAATATATAAGAAAGAAAGAGAGAACACAAGAGGCATTATCTCAAAGAAGTATTCCTAGTAAATTTGAAACAGAAATAACAAAAAAACAACTAAAAGAAATGAAAGATCAGACAGATTATTATGATATAAGAAATATAAAAGACCCATACGGAGATTTATTAGTTGTTAAGTCGGGAATAAATAAATTTGTAGATTTAAAATATAAGAAAAAAGGAAAAAAAGGAAAAAAGGGAACGATAGAAGGATTTAGTATAAAGGAAGGTTTAGATGGAAATCCAACGATAGCAGGAGATGGACCACCGAAACCACCAGTAAATCCTAAAGTTATTATGCAAGAAACAGCACAAAAAAATAACGAATTGAAAGCAGTATCGGGTAATCCAATGGCAGAAACAACTACAGATGCTGCTCATACAAAATGTAATGCAATATCAGATTGTGAAGATTTGGCAAGTGCGCCGGATTGTGGTTATTGTGCGGCTACAGATTCGTTTTATTATGGAACGAATAAAGGACCAAAAACACAGGTATGTCAGACAAAAGATTGGGGTAAAACGGTGGAAGAATGTAAGAAGTTGAAAGAAAGGGCAATGTGTGCTCAAGTAACTGATTGTTCTATGTTAGTAGGAAAGAAAGGAGAGAAATGCGGATATTGTCCAACAGCGGGTATTGGAATGGTAGCTAAACCTGATGGGTCTGTCTCCGGAAAATTTATTCCAAAATACGCAGATGATACTTGTGCTGCTCCGGTAGGTTTATTAAAAGCTGATAAATGTGCTCAATGGTTGAGAGATAATCCTTGTTCAACACCTCAATGGAATACCGGTCCTCATTCTGAAGCTTGTATTAGAAAATTATGGAAAAATTCAAAATGTACAACAACAGATAAGATAAATGGGCAAGATATTAGTGCGTATAAAAATATTATGAAACCATATACAGAAATAGGAAAGGTGTTTGAAGACACACATACAAAATCACAGGCGGGAGGTGATGTAAATAAAGCTAGAACATTTCAAAAATTATGTTTTGGTAAAGCTACAGCAGATCCTTGTGAGCCTAAGTATAATATGAGTTTAGAATGTAGAAAAAAACAATATATAGCAGGGGGTTGTGAGCTATCAGGTCAGGGCTATCCGTCCGATAAAAATTACAATAGTTGGCCAGTTTCTGCATCAAAAGGAAAAAAGGCATTTACGCAAAAGTATAAAGATGATATAATGAAAAATTCATATGATTATACAGGAGAAGTGAGTAATATGGCAGAATTAGCACAGGGAGATGCGTATAGTCAAGATGATTTTAAAAAGAAAAAAGAAGCATCATTGTATTGTTTTGGAGATATACCAGAACCACCAGATCCAATGCGACCGGGAGATTTTGTAGAATATAAATGGAATGGTCATTTATTTCAGGGATATGTGTATGAAATAACTGGTCCAAAAGTAGGTGTATTATGGACATATTACAAATTAAAAAATGGAAAAGAATATAGAAGAGATGGAGTGAAGCAGGATGAAGAAAAGAAAAACTGGGGATGGCCTCGTTATCCACCAACAGGAGAAAGATTGAGAGGACTAGGAGATAAAAACTTTTTAGTACCGAAATATCAATGTAAAATATTGAAAAGATGTCCAAAAGGTAATGCTGTAAGTTTATGTAATATTACTTGTTTTACAATATTGGAAGATTTAAAGAACAAATATCCAATGCCTAGAGATTGTGTAGTTAGTGCGTGGAATAAATGGGGTAGTTGTTCAAAACCATGTGCTGATATGAATGATGATGGAACAGCTACACCGGGGATAAGTATAAGAACTAGAACAGTTGTATATCCTCCCAGAAGAGGAGGTAATGAATGTCCCCCATTATCAGAAACAAAAAAATGTAATACAATACCGTGTAGGCATAAAGATTTTAATGAACAAAAGAAAGCAAATTTTAAAGGTATTAAGGCAAATCAAGTAGGTGTATTTAATAATAATTTTATTCATGTATCGGAAATAGAAGTATATGATGTAACAGGAAAAAATATAGCAAGAGGTAAGAAAACATCGCAATCATCAAATGCTAGTGGGGATAATTCTGGAAGAGTAGTAGATGGAGTAAATACACCAAATAACTGGAATTCAACACAAAATAGAAATAACGCAAGCAATAAGAAATTTAATTCAAATGAATGGGTAATAGTAGATTTGGGCGGAACATTTGAAATAATTAAAGTTGTAATAAAGAATAGAACAAGTGGAGGTTCGGCACCGGGTAGATTGAAGGGAGCTCAAGTAATATTAATGAATAAAGATGGAGCTGAAGTATATTTAGTTCAACCGGGAGATGCAAGAAGAACATTAAAGGGTGGATTACAAGATCAAGAATTTTTATATGGTTCTGATAATTTCCCATATGCTTTATTTGATAAAAGAGATACGTGTGATGAGATAAGAAATAATGATTATACTAGCACTAGAAAAGAGGCAACGGGTAGAAGAGCTTTGGGAGATATAAAAACAAAAGAAATAAAAGGAAAATGGAATGCTACAACATATAATAAGAAATGGGTTCCAACACAATGGAATTGGAGACAAACATATAAGAATGTTTTAAGATCAAGACCAGTTCAATGGTGTAGATGGGTAGCAGGAGCACCTAGATATTATAGTAGGCATATTCCGGGATACTATAGATGGGTTTATAGTGGTCGTACGGGTCATTGGTGGCAGGGCTGGGGTTGGGGGCATTGGCACGGACGATGGGGTGGTTGGTCTAGACAATGGGTCAGTTGTAGATGGGCATGGACACGAAATGGTAATTATCCGGGTCGTTGGACTTGTACTTATTCAGGAAGAAGAGCATGGTATTGGGTAAGAGTTAAGGATAAATTAGTAAAAACAACTGTAAAACAAAAAGCAGGTTATTATGATGATTATTCTAGTGTTAAGAAAGCTGGTTATCGTTCTCCACCAACATACAAAAGATTAAATCCAAACGCAAAAGTAACATTATGGCAAAAGGGTAGTAAATATGCTCAAACATTGGATGGTTTAAAACAAGCAGCTAAAGATGCGAATGATTATAAAGTAGATAAAACAAAAGAAGGCAATTGTTTAGGTAATGCTTTTAAAGAAAATAAATATTTTACAGATGAATATGGAGGAGGAGACTGTGATGGTGGATATCAACAGAGAACTGTTTCATCATTGGGGGCATGTGCTCAAGAATGTTTAAATCTAGGTGAAAAATGTAATAGATTTACATATAGTGATCCAAATAAAAATGTTGGTCCGGGTGGTTCTAAAGGTGCTGGGTGTAGGATATCAGACGGAAGTTCTTATAATAATGTAGCTGGTGTTACAGATGGTTATTGTGCGGTTGATAGTGTAAAACAAGCTCTAAAAGGTATAGATTTTAATAGTAAATTTAATCAATTTGGTGGTAAGGTATATGATAAGCGAGCACCAACAAATGGAAAAAATCCACCTAATGTATATTATCCAAAATTTATTGGATGGTATAGAGATAATTCAAGTAGAATGTTACCTACAAGAGCTGATAATAATCCTAGAAATTGGACAAGACAAACCTTTAGAGATGATAGTGGTAGTTATCCGGGACAAAGCGGATTATATCATCAATTAACAGCTTGTTCAGGAAAATGTTCAGTGAAAGGGAAAAAATATTTTGGATTACAATATTGGGGAGAATGTTGGTGTGGTAACGATTTGAATAGAGCAAAAAGCTTAGGTAAAGCAACACCACAGGGATGGCATTCTCAAACAGGATTTTCTGGTCATGGATTTTTTGGAGGTTGGACAAATAAAATATATAAAACAAAAAAGATGGTTTATAAAAGAACTTATGGACCATATAAATATACAGCAAAAACAGCAGCTGCTAAATGTGAAAAAGAAGGATTAGTTTTATGTCCAAAACGAGTTTTAGTTGGACCAAAAGACTCTCAACCAGACCGTAGTGTTTGTAGTGGAGGTTGGACAAGTGATGACTCAAGAAGATTATATCCAATGATGTACACTACAGGCGGTTGTGGTAGTAGAGGCGTAAATTACATGGGTGGTAGTTTAGGTTCTGCTCATTGTTGTGAGTATGTAGATGAAGATCCTAATGGACAAACTGTAGAAGGTTCAGGTGCTGTTCGCACACCTTCAATAGTTTAGTCAGCACAATAGTTCAAAATATAAATATTATAAAAATATTATATAATATTTATATATCATACATGTTAAATAGTCAAAAAGTATTTTTATTAATTTTACTTTTAACAGCTTTATTTTTTTCAGAAAATATAAGAGAAGGTTTTAATCAATTTAGAGAGAAATTAGTTCATAGTGAATTAACGCCTTATGAATGTCAAAGAAGATGTGCTGAGAAAGATAATTGTAGATATTCTAATACTCCTAGAGCGATTAATAGAACTCAAAAAAAAGGACCGTGTTATCATTCATTTGGTCTAAAAGGTCAATACAGTGTAAATGCGGGAAATGATAAATGGATAACTATGGGAAATAAAAATTTTATACCTAAAACTACGGAAACTGAAAGTCATGTTGCTGATAAAACTGGTGGTTCTGCTCAAACAATTTATAAACAAGTTCCTGCTGGAGCAGTGGTAACAAAAATATTTTATAGATTTAATGGACAAGACCAAGGCTACGGGGCTCCTGCCAGAGTTCCTCATTTAGCTGTTTTAGATAGTAAAGGTACTTGGCATGAAACTTATGATGAACAAAAAAAAGGACCTCATAATACATTACCAAATGATTTTACATTTGGTAGAGGTTCAAATCAATGGCATAATGCTATGCGACAGTTTAAAAAGCCAATTATAGCTGGTTCAGGAAATAATGTTAGAATAGAATATCCAGCTCAACCTAATAAAAATATATCTGTTAAAAAATCTAAATTTTCCATTGAGTTTAGAAATTAAATTTTTATATAAAATATTTATATATTTTATATGAATACGCAAATAGGTAATATTATTTTATTAATTTGTTCTATAATTGGATTGTATTTTATTGTTGCTCAATTAAATCCTATTTTTATGCAATACAAAACAATTTTTGAAGGAATGGATTCAAAAGTTCTTGAACTTAAACAAAATAATAAAAAAGAACAAAAAAAATATACCGGTAATCAAGAACTATATTTTAAAGGTCGTGCTATGGAAAGAATACAAAACGATGCTACTGGTGATATGAAATGGTTAGAAATAGTTGATAAAAAAAAGAAGCCTTATCAACCTGATAAATCAGCGTTACCTCCTAATTTTAAAGACCCAAACTCACAAGAAAAATATTTAAATACATACTTACATAAATGGAAAGCAAAAATACCAGATGAGTTGAAAAATATAGAAACTGATATAAAACGAACTACTAGAAAATCTGCTATTAAACAAGATGAAATGCCGGCAGCAGAATTAGGTGCTAGTCAAATGGACGATTTTAGACGAAGTGTTGGTATTCCAGTAGATGAAGGTATGGCTAATATTGGAAAACCTAACTCAGCATACGATCAAAAGGTTAAATATGCTTCTAGTAATAAAGCTTTAAAAGTTGTAACCCCCGGTGCCAATCAAATAAATACTGATTTAAAAAAAGAAATTGATATGTGTGATGCTATTAATAGTGCTAGTGGTGGGCCTTCGTGTGATAATTTAACAGGAACTAATTGTGGATATTGTTTAGATACAGATAAAGCAATGTATGGAGATGCTAATGGTCCTATAGAAAATGTATGTCAAACGAAACATTGGAGTGCTCCTGGACCAAAAGCTGCTTATGAATGCACTAAAGCTAGAGAAAGAAGGATATGTAGAGGTGTTAAAGATTGTGGTGATATTGCTGGAGAAAAATCTATATGTGGATGGTGTCCTGCTTCTGAAGAAGGTTTAGTTAAAAAATTAAAAGGTTCTGGATACGATGTTAAATATCCAGAAGTAGATTCTTGTAGTTGGAAGGCACCTAAAACGACAGCTAGATGGTTGGGATGGGGAGGAGCGCAACCCGCTGAAGGTATGATAGCACCACCACCAGTAAGGAGTAGTCCTATTCTTGATGTTGCTTCAAGTGTTATGCCTAATCCCATTGTTAATGCTGCTTCATCATTTATGAAATCAATTCAAAAAGGTATTGCTATGGTTACTGGAATAAATCTTACTGGAACAAAAATGGTCAATAATGCTTCTAACTATACACCATTTTAATTTAATATAAATATTATAAATTATATAACATTTATATATATATATAACAATGAAACTTAACTATGCATTAGGAATAAAAAAAATAATAATATTATGGATAGTAGTTTTTTTAGGAGGATATATATTAAATAGTTTTTTTGAAAAAATAAATTCATTGGATGAGGGTCTCCGTTTGATTGCTAGATCCCATTCAATTCCTCCGGGATTTAAAGTAGAATACTACGAAGGTATATTTGCTTTAACTAATCCTACCGCTGATAGAACTAAACAAAATACGACAACACAAACAATCAAATCCAACGATATCGGCCCCCCGAGCAAAAAAAAAATAAGAGTAAGTATGGTAGCAAATAACACACCAGCACCTGCTTCAGTACAGTCTTCCACCGCAGAAGGTTGTGGTGGTCCTACATTTGGCAAATACTCTGGAAAAAGTACAAATGAAAGACCATTTCAATTAGCTACAAGTTACGCGCGCACTGGAGAAGAATATAGAAAGTTAAGTAAATCAGAATGTGCGAAAGCATTGAGGAACGCAGTGTGTTGGCGCACCCGTCAGCAAAACTTATGGAAACCAGGTGAAGTTAGTCAACTCCAAAGTCCCGTGTTGAAAACAGTTAGGAGGCCAGGAAGCGGAATGGGATGCACCGCACTACTCTCCCCTATTCCTCCCAGATACGATTTAGAGTGGAATGTTGGTTGTAAAGGTAGTACAAGTCAATGTGGGGGAAGAGTTAGGATAGGCAATAACGTCGCCAAAACACCTGTTCACTACTACAGTGGTGACGGAAATACCCTTGGTGTTATCACCAAAACCGCTGGCACTTCTAATAAAGCGGGAAACACGGGTATGTACTCACCCGGTCTAACTGCCCAAGAAAGAAGAAATAACGATAAGAATAATTGGGATAAATTTAACATTCCTATAGAGGTTGGTGATGGAATTCCTCGTTAAAAATAAAGTATAAATATTATAAAATTATAAAATTATTATAACATTTATATATATTAATGAATG
>MDTA01207337.1_pt1 | contig 10911 bp, 10 predicted proteins | sample 811151 | NCBI WGS metagenome assembly MDTA01 (sample SAMN05326648, study PRJNA326480) | marine metagenome | isolation source: seawater | place: Indian Ocean: South | collected 2010 | reverse complement strand
TTAATATATTTATGTACCTTGGTTCTATCTCTAAACCTCTATTGAAATAATACTCTGCTTTATCAAAGTTATCTTCCTTATAATGGCTGATACCCATATTATTCAAAAAATGTGGATTATTGGGGTTGGCTCTTAAAGCAAGATCCATGATTTCAATAGACTTTAAATTTTGACCTAAACTTTGATATGCAATACTTAAAATATTGAATAAAACTTGATGCTTTCTTTTCTCTAATAATATTTTAGCATTATTTATGACTTCATCGTAATGACCTGCTTTTAATTTATTTGTTAATATTGTTACTTTTTTTTGCAATTCAGTATCTGAAATCATATTAAAGATATATAGGTTTAAGTTTTGTGTCTTCGAAAATTTTTTTTATAGTTTTTTTGATATTCATAATTACTACTTTTTTTCTTGGGCCATAAGCATGAATAAGTAATTTTTTATTAATACAAATTGCTACATGCCCTTTCCAAAAAATTATTTTTTTTTTAATCTTATAAGTATCTTTTTTCATTCTTTTAAAAAAAATTAATTGATCTTTAGTATCTCTCGGACAAAACTCATTGTTGTAATAAAAAAAAATTTGTAATAAGCCTGAACAATCGATTCCTGAAAAATGTTTTCCTCCCCATTTATACTTTGAATTTAAAAAATATCTAAATATTTTCTTAAAATTTTTAATTTTATGAGTAATTTTTTTTGTATCAGATTTTTTTATCCATCTATTATTTTCAAATTCTATAAATTTTTTTTTTTTATTTAAAACTTTTATTTTTGAAGCAAAAGATAAAAATTCATGAGTTTTTACCATTCTTCCTTCTTTAGCCTTATATATTATTGAATTTCTTTTGAAAACTTTATGAGAGGGATTAAATTTGTTTAACACACCTTTATTTTCAATATACCCATTATATTTATCAAATTGTGTCCTAATTTTTAGCCAATTTTTATTTTTTGACAAAATTCTAAAATTTTCTCCATAAATAATTTGAGAGATTGTTTCAGTTTTTTTTTTGGGTTTTAAAAGAATATTTTGAAAACTTTTAAAACTACAATAATTATTTTTCATTTATTTTAAGTTTATCTTTTAAAAACCATAATATTATTAATGATGGTATTACCATCAATGCAGTTAGAATAAAGAATATACCCCAATCTCCATTAAGCCAATCCACTAAAGCTCCTGAAGAAGAGGCAAGAGTTGTTCTTCCAGCAGTACCAATAGAGGCAAGCAAGGCATACTGTGTTGCTGTATAAGCTCGATTTACAAGTAACGATATAAAAGCCACAAAAGCAACAGTTGCGAAAGCTGCAGCTATATCATCAAAAATAACTGCAAACGCAAAAAGAAGTTCAGATTTATCACTCCAATAGAGGATACTAAAAAGAAGATTTGTACCAGCCATTATTATTCCTGCTAAGAACATAGCTTTTAATACTCCAGATCTAATTACAAATAGACCACCCAATAAAGTAAAGATTACTGTAGTAATCCATCCAAGAGTTTTAGAGTAAATTGCTATATCGCTTTTAGAAAACCCTATTTCTTTATAAAAAATAATCGACATACGTCCTAAAAATGCCTCACCAACTTTAAAAAGAAACACGAAACCCAAAATTCCTAGAGCAAGTGAAAAACCATTTTTTTTAAAAAATTCTAGAATAGGACCACCAACTGTACCACCTAACCAAGAGACCAATTGTGTGAAATAGTTTTTATTTTTGAAATTATTATATATTAATTCATCAGTTTTTTTTTGATCAATAATTTTATCATAATTATCATTTTCTTTAATAAATAAGAGACCAATATTCATTAAAATTACCAAGGATCCTAAAAGTAAAAAAGTTAATTGCCAATAATTGATAAAACCTAAACTTTGAAAGTATTCAGCAGAAAATAATGAAAAAACTCCTCCAAGTTTGTATCCACTCCACCAGCCCACAACTGCCATTGCCGCACCTGCAGCCATAGATCTGCTTTCATTCTCACCTATTTGCTCAATTCTAAGAGCATCAACAGTTATATCTTGTGTTGCTGAAGCAACAGCAATTATTAAGCCAATACCGATTACTAAAGAAAGATTTTCAGACGGATTGTTTATACTCCATAAAAACAAACTCAACAAAATGATTATTTGCATTAAAATAATCCATCCTTTTCTATGACCAAGTTTTTTTGAGAGGTACGGTATCTGGATTCTATCAATGATTGGAGCCCATAAATAATTAAAAGCATAAACACTAAAAATTAATCCTGCCCATCCGATAGTAGATCTACTTAATCCATCTTCTTTTAACCATAAACTAAGACTGCTTCCAATAAGAACCCATGGAAAGCCAGAAATAGCACCTAATAATAAAATCTTGAGCATTCTTATATCTAGATAAATCGAAAATGTTTCAGATAAAGATTGTTTTTTAATTTCTATCATTTTAATTACGCCAAAAAGCTGGAAGAAATAATACTAATATTGCAAAGAGTTCCAGTCTACCTAAAATCATTCCAAGAGTTAAAATCCATTTTGATAAATCTGGTAAACTTGCAAAGTTACCATTTGGACCAATAGTTGAACCTAGACCAGGTCCAACATTAGAAATTGATGTTGCTGCTCCAGAAATTGATGTTAAAAAATCTAAACCAGTAAGTGAAAGCAAAGCCGTTAATACAAAAAAAATTACAAAATATAAAAAAATAAATGAAATAATAGATCCGATAAATTTATCATCAATTGATGTATTATTATATTTAATTACAAAAATACCTTTAGGGTATATTATCTTTTTTAATTGATTAGAAATGAATAAATATAAAATTTGAAATCTAAAAATCTTTATTCCACATGTTGTTGATCCTGCACATCCACCAATAAACATAAGAATCAAAAATAAGATTATTGGAAAACTTCCCCAATTATCGAATTGACCATTAACATAACCAGTGCCTGTGAGAATAGATATGGTATTAAATGCAATAGTTCTAATACTAAATTCTATGTTTTGATTAAATAAAAGATAAATTGAAATAATTACTATTGAAGTAATAATTATTGTTAAAAATGTTTTAATTTGCACATCATAGATAAAAATTTTTTTATCTCCATTTATAAATTTTATATATGAAATAAAAGGTATGCTTCCTAAAATAATAAAGATCATAGATACAACTTCAATTGATATACTATTAAAATATCCAATAGATTGATTGTAATTTGAAAAACCACCTGTAGCAATTGTTGTCATTGAGTGAGTAAGACTATCGAAAAAACTCATACCAAAACTTTTGTAAAAAAATGCACAAATTAATGTAAGTATTGAATAAATATAGATTAGTCTAATTGCAATTTCTTTTGATTTAGGCAATATTTTTTCTGAAGAGTCATTACTAGAAATTCTAAATAATTGCATACCTCCAACATTCATTATAGGCATAAGTGTAATTGCCATAACTATTATTCCAATACCCCCAAGCCATTGTAAAATAGCTCTCCAGAATAAAATTCCTTTAGGTGTATTTTCAAGATCAGAAATTATTGTAGATCCTGTTGTAGTTATTCCTGACATACTTTCAAAGAAGCCGTCAGTTATTGATAAATTCATTGATGAAAAAATAAATGGTAAAGATCCAAATATAGCTATACTTAGCCAAGATAATGCGGTTAGAAGAAAGGCTTGTTGAAGATTAATTTTTTTATCATGATTTAAATTTGATAAAAAAAATAGTGATCCAAATATAACAGTAACTAAAAGTGCACTTATGAAAGAAGAATCAACTTCGGAGAATATAAATTGTATAATGATAGGGATTATCATAGATATCCCTAGAATTATTTGCAAAATTCCAAGTATAAAAAAAACTGTTTTGTAATTAGTCATTTTGAAAGAACATTATTTTATGGTAAATAAATTTCAACTCTATATGAATTAACTAAACCTTTAAATTAGGATTTTATTAGAAATATTCATGATTAAAAAAGAAAATTTTGATAAAACAACTGCTTGGCCTTTTGTTGAGGCAAAGAAAATGCTTCGAGAGAGAAAATCTTTTATTGAAAAAAAAGGGAAAATTACACTTCAAACTGGTTATGGCCCAAGCGGGTTACCTCATATTGGAACATTTGGTGAGGTTGCGAGAACAACTATGATTGTAAATGCATTAAAATATCTGACTGATTTACCTACTGAGATTATCACTTTTTCAGATGATATGGATGGACTTAGAAAAGTACCAGAAAATGTGCCTCAAAAAAAACTTTTAGAAAAAAGTTTACATAAACCACTTACCCAAGTCCCAGATCCTTTTGAAAAATTTTCTAGTTTCGGAGAGCATAATAACGAAATGTTAAAAAATTTTTTGGATAGTTTTAACTTTGAATATTCTTTTAAAAGCTCAACAACTCTTTATAAAGATGGTTTTTTCAATAAAAGTCTTCAAATTATTTTGGAAAATTATGATGGTATCATGAATATAATTTTACCAACTCTAGGAAAAGAACGACAAAAAACTTATAGCCCATTTTTACCCATCTGTCCTGAGACAGGGCATGTGCTTGAAATTCCGGTAATAGAGATCATCAAAGAAAAATCAAAGATTATTTTCGATAATAAAGGAAAAAAATTAGAGATAAGTATTTTAGATGGAAACTGCAAATTACAGTGGAAAGTTGACTGGGCAATGAGATGGTATGCACTTGACGTTGATTTTGAAATGTATGGAAAAGATTTAATTGAGAGTGCTATTTTGTCTTCAAAGATAATTAAATTGATTGGAAAAAATAATCCATCAGGATTTGCTTATGAATTATTTTTAGATGAAAAGGGAGAAAAAATTTCTAAATCTAAAGGAAATGGTGTCACTATAGATCAATGGTTAGAATATGCATCGCCTGAAAGTTTGTCTTTATATATGTATCAAAATCCTAAAAGAGCAAAAAAACTCTACAAAGAAATAGTTCCAAAAGCTGTTGATGAATATTTAGAATTAATTGAAAAATCAAAAGAACAAAACGATTTACAATTACTGATGAACCCAGTTTGGCACGTTCATAATAGTGATATACCCCAAGAAAAAAATATTATGTCATTTTCAATGCTCTTGAATCTTGTTGAAGCTAGTAATGCTGAAAACAAAGATTTACTTTGGAAATTTGTAAAAAAATATAAACAAGATATTTCTGAAAAAGAGCACCCTATTTTTGATAAACTAGTTGGATATGCCATAAATTATTTTAACGATGTAATAAAATCCAAAAAGAAATACAAAATACCTAATAGTACGGAAAAACTAGCGTTAGAAAAATTAGTTAAAACTCTTGAAAAATGCAATGACAAGATGCCTCCAGAAGATATACAAACATTAATATATTCAACCGGAAAAGAAAATGGATACTCTAAAAATCTGAGAGAATGGTTTAAGTTAATTTATGAAGTTATTTTTGGGGATGAAAATGGCCCACGAATGGGTTTTTTTATAAGTTTTTTTGGTGTTAAAGAGACTAAAGATCTTATATTAAGTAAAATTAAATAATGTTTTCAAATTTAAGGTCTTTAATTTTCAAATTAGATCCTGAGACAGCCCATAGTTTGGCCATCAAATCATTAAAACTCAATTTTGTTCCAAATATCTTAAATGAGGAAAAAAATGATCCTTTGTTTAAAACAGAATTATTTAAAAAAAAACTTGAAAACCCAATCGGTATTGCAGCAGGATTTGATAAAAATGCTGAAGTTTATAATACATTATTTAAACTTGGTTTTGGTTTTGTGGAAGTTGGGACTGTAACTCCCTTAAAACAATATGGCAATCCAAAACCTAGAGTTTTCAGACTCATAAAAGACGAAGCACTAATTAATAGACTTGGTTTTAATAATTTAGGAGCTCAAAATATATTTAACAGAATAAAATCTAACCAACAAACTGGTTTACTTGGAGTTAATATTGGACCTAATAAGGACACGAATGATAGATTGCGAGATTACATAGAGTGTTTTAGAATTTTTAGTGAGGTTGCTAATTACATAACAATAAATATTTCATCTCCGAACACTGAAGATTTAAGAAACTTTCACAATCAAAAGAAGTTGGATAATTTATTAAGCTCAATAAATAACGAAAAAAGATCAATGAATTCCTCGATGCCAATTGCAGTCAAAGTTTCACCAGATATTAATGATTATAACATAAACCAAATTTCTGAGGTTTTACTAAGTAATAATGTTGAATGTGTAATTATATCTAATACTTCTGATGCTACTAGGGATAGTCTAAATGATATTCAAAAACATCAAAAAGGTGGTTTATCTGGTAAGCCGATTGAGAGAAAATCTACTAATTTAATCAGAAAATTTTATAAAGTTCTAAACAATAAAATTAAAATTGTTGGGGTAGGTGGAGTAGATTCAGGTTTGAGTGCATATAATAAATTTTTAGCAGGAGCGAGTTTTATCCAACTTTATACTGGAATGGTTTATAAAGGCCCAAATATTGTTAGTTTAATAAAAAAAGAGCTAAAAGAATTGTTAATGAAAGATGGTGTAAAAAATTTCAGCGAAATCATAGGAAATAAAAGAGATAATTAATTCTAATAAACTTGACGCAATCATTAACTAACCTTATATAGTCGTTGTTATTATGGCAAAAAAATGTGAACTTACTGGAAAGAACCCGCTAAAAGGTCATAACGTTAGTCATGCTAATAATAAAACTAAAAGAAGATTTTTACCCAATTTAAAAAAAGTAAGATTCACCAGTGAAGTTTTAAAAAAAAGTTTAAGACTTACAGTAAGTAATGCTGGAGTTAGAACAGTCGATAAAAAAGGAAGTTTTGATGAGTTTTTGAAGACAGTTAAAAATAAAAACTTATCTCCAAGATTAAAAAAATTAAAGAAAAGTCTGCTAATTAAATCTCCATTTCAAAAAAAAACATCCCAATCTAAATCTGCTTAATGAGTAAACTTTTTATTTTCTTATCTTTTTTGATGGGAGTGGTTGTTTTAATCTCTAATTATTTGGTTCAATTTCCAATTAATTATTATGGATTAGATAATTTATTAACTTATGGAGCTATTAGCTACCCAATAGCTTTTTTAATCACCGACCTTGCGAATAGATCTTTTGGGAAAATTCGTGCTAGAAAAATAGTCTATTTAGGTTTTTTTATTGGAATCGGATTTACAATTTTATTTTCAACTGATTTTGCAGATTATATATCTATTAGAATAGCATTAGGTTCGGGGATCGCTTTTTTAGTTGCTCAACTTTTAGATGTTCAGATATTTGATAAATTAAGAAAAAAAAAATGGTTTATTGCTCCATTAACATCATCGATGATTGGTTCAACCGTAGATACTTTTTTATTTTTTTCAATATCTTTTTACGCAACCGGCGTTCCATGGATTACACTTTCTATTGGCGATTTAACAGTTAAAATTTTGGTAGCTCTCATAATGCTTATTCCTTTTCGGTTACTATCAAAAACATTTAAACCAGTTTAAATTTAAAGCAAATATTTATAAGCTAATATCTTGTAAGCAAGTTTTGCGACTAAAAAATTGTAAGAGTTGAAACCTTTTATTGGAGCAAGTTCATTTATATCTACACCAACTATATTAGAATTTTTTGCAGCAATTTTTATTATATCTAAAGTTTCATTCCAAAATAATCCTCCTGGTTCTGGAGTTCCTGTTGCTGGCATTATACTTGAATCTAAACCATCAACATCAAAAGTAAGGTAAACATCTCTATTTTTAATTAGATTTCTAAATTTTCTCAAATTCCACTTTGATTTATCTTTTGCCCAAAAAATTTCTATTCTAGATTTATTTTTTTTTAAAAAAGGAATCTCACTTTTTGAAATATTTCTAATACCAAATGATATAAGTGATATATTCTTATGATCTAAACACCTCCTTATTGCTGAAGCATGTGAAAATTTTTCTCCATTATAACTATCTCTTAGATCTGCATGTGCATCAAAGTGTAAAAGACAAAGATTTTTGTATTTTTTTACGAAGGGTTCAATACATCCGGGAGTAATTGAGTGTTCACCCCCAAAAGTCATCGGGAAAAGTTTTTTATTTAAAATCTTTCTATTGATATCTGCTAATTGCTGAAGTGCTCTATTAATATTTTTTTGAATCTTAAAAGGTTTTAAAGTTTTTATTCCAATCTTTTTATATGGTTCACAATTAAGTTCTTCATCGTATAATTCAACCTGGTGAGAGGCTTTAATTATTTCTTGAGGTCCATATTTTGTTCCACCACCATAACTAACTGTTTTTTCTAATCCAAAAGGAATAATCACAACTTTTTCTTTAAAATTAAATTGATTGTCTATTCCTAGAAAACCGTTTTTATTTGAAAGATACTGCAATTTTTTATCCAAAAATTTTTGAAAAGTTTTTTTTAGTTCGATTTTTCCATTCACCTTTATGGTAAGCATCACTTGCTATTAAAGGTAAAACACTTGTAGCCTCTGCAAAAACCATTTGTTCTTTTGTGACATCAACCTTTCCCCAAGAACTTGCCTCTTTTAAAGTAGAACTGCTACAAGCACCATCTCTTGAATCAGCCACTGTAATTTGTATCGCATATTTATGCATATCGACTTCTTTACCTAAAAGTTCAGCACATATTACAGTATCTTGAATAAAGTTTTTTGGAACACCACCTCCAATCATAAAAAGGCCAGATCCTTTTGACTGAATTTTAATTTCAGTCAATTCTCTAAATTCTCTAATAGAGTCAATTGTAATATGTTTTTTTGGATTTTTTTCTTGATGAATAACTAGTCCAAATCCAGCACTAGAGTCAGTAAATGCAGGGCAAAAAATTGGAACATTGTTTTCGTAAGCTGTTTCAATCAAAGAATTTTTTTTCACTGAGTTATTTTTTAAATATTTTCCAATCTCTTTAATAAACTCTCTAGATGTATAACTTTTAGGTTCAAGATTGTCTGCAATTTCACAAATTTTCTTATCACAAATTTGTAATTCATCCTCATCAATATATGTATCATAAATTCTATCAATATAGTTTTCTCTTAATTCCTTGTCGTTCTGAAATTGTGATCCTTGATAATGTTTAAAACCTAAAGCTTCAAAAAAATCCATATCAATTATAGAGGCCCCAGTTGCAACAACTGCATCTACCATATTATATTTAACAAGATCTTTATAAATGTTCATGCATCCGGCTGCAGAAGTTGAACCAGCAAGTGTTAAAAATATTGTACAATCTTTATCTTTCAACATTTCATTATAAATTTTGGCTGCATTAGCCGTTTCCCTCGAAACAAAAGACATTTTTTCCATAGAAGAAATAATTTTTCGAGAGTCAAATGATGTTATGTCGATATGTTCTATTGGTTTTTTTAGAAAATCTTTTTTGCTATTATGACCTAAGTTTTTGTTTTTTGACATTAAGCTACCAATGTAGCTTTATTAGAATTTTTATCATAAAGCGTCATAATTGGACTATCTTCGACTTCATAAATTTCATCGGAAAAGAAGCCATTAAATTGAGTTCTAAAAGTTAAACCATAAGCTCCCAATTGACCAAGTTCAATATAATCATTCTCTTTAATATTGTTAGGTAGGATGAAAGGACCCTTCATATAATCCATACTATCGCAAGTAGGACCGTAAAGGTTAAAAGCAGTTAATTTTTTTGATACAATCTTATTTGAACTATCTTTAATCATTTTTGAAGGAAAAACAATATTTGGAGTACCTGCATCAAAAAGAGTCCCATAAGTTCCATCATTGATATAGAGCTTTTGTTTTTTTCTCAAATTAATTCTAACTATTGTTGAGCCACTCTCGGCTACAAGTGCTCTTCCTGGTTCACAAATAATTTCAGGTAAACTACTAATCTTTAAATTTTCAAGGCCTTTTTTAATTTCATTAAAGTAACTATCTAATGATTGCGGGACAAGATCAGGATAAATTGTAGGAAAACCTCCACCAACATTTATATAATCTGGTACAATTTTTGTTTTTTTTATTATATTTCCTATTTCACTTATACCTTTTGCATATGAAATTGGATGCATACATTGAGAACCTACATGGAAGCTGAGACCGATTTTTTTTGAATGATGTTTTACAAGTCTTAATAAACCAATAGCTTCAGAATTTAAAGCACCAAACTTTTTTGATAAATCAATTTCAGCATGTTCATTAGATACTGCTACTCTAACGAATAACTCTAAGTCTTTGGCACCACTTGTACTTTCAATAATCTTAATTAGTTCATCTTTGGTATCTAAGGCAAATGTTTTTATTCCAAATTCGAAATATGCTTGAGCTATGCTTTCTCTACTTTTTATTGTGTGCATAAAAGAACATTTTGCAGTTTGGCTTAATTTCCTTACAGTTTTAATTTCTTCTATTGAAGCCACATCAAATTGTTCAATCCCACTTTTAATTAAAGTTTTAATAACTTCACTGTGAGGATTTGTTTTGACTGCATATAAAATTTTTCCAGGAAATTTTTTTTGAAAGAATTTAGAGGCAGAAAGAATTGAATTCTTTCTTATACAGTAAACCGGTTTATCTGGCCTCAGTTGATTAATTAAATCTTCAACTGATTTAAATTTTTGCATTTTTAATGCCCCCCAAAAAAATTTAACAAAAAAAAGTATTTTTATTTTAAAAAAACTTTAGTAATTGCAGCACTTAATTCAATACTTATTTAATGTAAAGTAAATAATGACCTATTGAATTGTGGAAAAAAATATCCATATTAAAAACATGAAAAATGAGGCATCACTTCAAAATTTAGCTGATTTCAGCAATAAATCCCTATTAATCGTGGATGACGATAATCCTTTTAGAGAAAGGTTATCTAGGGCAATGGAAAAAAAGGGTTTTGAAGTTATTCAAGCTGAAATTGTGCAAAAAGG
>MDTA01128664.1_pt1 | contig 10911 bp, 9 predicted proteins | sample 811151 | NCBI WGS metagenome assembly MDTA01 (sample SAMN05326648, study PRJNA326480) | marine metagenome | isolation source: seawater | place: Indian Ocean: South | collected 2010 | reverse complement strand
CAAATGGATAAAAAAAAAATCTGATAAACCTTTAATATTAAAAGGAATAATAAGTGTTGATGATGCAAAATTAGCAATTAAATATAAAGCCGATTCTATCTGGATATCTAATCATGGTGGAAGAATGTTTAATTCTGGCATTTCTTCTGGAGAGGCATTAATTTCAATAAAAAAAAATATAAGTAAAAAAATACCAATAATTGTAGATGGAGGTGTTAGAAGAGGATCGGATATAATTAAATATCTTTGTCTTGGTGCAGATTTTGTTGGTATTGGAAGGCCTGCTATTTATGGATTAGTTCTTAAGGGGAGCAAGGGTGTAGAAAATACATTTAATATTTTAAACAGTGAATTTCAAACCAATGTTTTCAATGGAGGATTTAAAAGTTACCAAGATATAAATATTAAAAGAATCATAAAAAACTAACCTTTATATGAATAGTAAACAAATTTGTGGTATTATAGGATTTCCATTAAATAAACCTAGATCTATCTCTATTTGGAGAAAATATATTAAAAAATATAAAATAAATTCTTCAATGCAAGAATTGGAAGTTCGTCCAAGAAAGATTAAGCAGTTTTTAATTGAGTTGAAAAAAAATAATCTTTTTAAGGCAGCTGCTGTAACAATGCCTTACAAAAAATTTTTGTTTAAATATGTAAGACCAGCTGATACTTTTTCCAGGTATTCTAAATCAATAAATCTAATTAAAAAACAAAAGGCTTTTCTTTATGGCTATAATACTGATGTATATGGAGCTATGGAAAGTTTAAAAAGAAAAATAAATCTATATAATAAAATTATAATTTTTGGATTGGGTGGAACAGGATCTGCAATTTTTAATTATCTTAAAAAAAAATATAGTAAAAAATTTATAATAATTACAAGTCAAAAATTTAAAAATAAAAAAAATATAATTTATTTAAAAAAAATAAATATGGAATCTTTAAAAAATCCTTGTTTAATAATAAACTGCACACCACTTGGAAGTAATTTGAAAAAAAAATATATTAATCAATCGATTATAAGTTTGAGTCTTTTTAAATTTATTAATAAAAAGTCTTATGTATTTGATATTGTTTATAAGCCGAAAACAACTCAATTAGCATTTTTTTGTAAAAAATTTAAAATTAATTATACGAATGGTCTTAAAATGAACACCGTTCAGGCAAAAAAAGCATTAAAAATAGTTTTTAGAAAATAATTTTATGAAAAAATTAAAAGTTATATGTATAATACCAGCTAGAGGTGGCTCCAAGGGTATAAAAAACAAAAATATTGTTAAAATCAACAATTACCCTTTAATATATTATACTATCAAGGCTGCATTGGCCTCTAAAGTCTGTGACAAAATTTTTGTATCTACAGATAGTAAAAAAATTGCTAAAATTTCAAAAAAATATGGAGCGGAAGTACCTTTTTTAAGGCCAAAAAAATTTTCTAAAGATTTTACTACAACTGAAGCAACATTAAAAAATGCTTTAAAAGACGCTGAAAAATTTTATAAAACAAAATACGATATATGTGTTTTTCTTGCTTGTACTAACATTTTTAGACAAGCTAAATGGATTAAATATTCTGTAAATGAATTAAAAAAGAATAAAAATTTAGATAGTATTTTCTCCGTGCATAAATTTTATAAACATATTTGGCATTATAAAAAAAATAAACCTTATAAGATTCTTAAATGGATGAATAAATATACATCAAGGCAAAAAGCTCCTGATCTTCTTAGAGAAGATACTGGATTAGCATCAGCGACTAGATCAAATTTTTGGAGGAAAGGGAAAAGAATTGGTAGAAAAGTTAAATTTATAGTTAATACAGATTCATTTACAGGAATTGATATACATAACAAAAGAGATTTATTTATTGCTGAATGCGCTTTAAAATATTCAATAAAAAATAAATTAATTGATTATCTAAAGTAAATGGACACTGCACTTATAATATTTGCCTACTCTAGGCCCTCTCATTTAAAGAGAGTATTGATAGCGATACAGGATTATAAAATTAAAAATAAAATTTATCTTTTTATAGACGGACCAAAGAATAAAAATGATAAAATTAACCAAATTACAATAAAATTTATGGCGAAAGCATCTAAAATAAAAAATCTGAAAATTATACAAAATAAAAAAAATTTAGGTCTAGCTGTTTCTATTCATAATGGTATTGATTATGTTTCAAAAAAACATGATTCCTTAATAATTTTAGAAGATGATATAGTGCCTTACAAAAATTTTTTTAAATTCTTTAAACAAAATTTAAAAAAATTTAGAGATAACCAAAAAATTTCTGCAATTTGTGGTTTTCAGTATGATAATTTTGTGTCAAATAAAGTCTTATTTTCAATAAATTTAAATAATTTTATACCTTGGGGTTGGGCGACTTGGAGCGATAAGTGGAGAGATTACATGTTATTTAGAAAAAAAAATTCAAAAATTAATAAAAAGATAATTCCAAGCTATATGAAAAAATTTTTAAATAAAAAATATATTTACTCAAAAAAAAGGAAAATTTGGACTCTTATGTATATGTACTTTAATTTTTGTAACAACAAATCATTTATCTTTCCATCATACTCACTTATAAAAAATATAGGTTTTGATGGAACAGGTGAAAATACAATAGTTTCTAATTATTTTACTCAATATAAAGAAAGCAAAATAAAAAAAATTAGCAACCATACTAATCTAGAAAATAAAACATATATAAATAAACAAAATAAATTATATAAAAAATACGTAAATATATTGTATCCATGAATATTTTAATAATTGGATTTGGAACTGCAGGTAAATATTATTTTAATTTATTAAAAAATAATAAAAAAATTAAAAATATTTTTATTTCAGATTTACATAAGAAGAATAAACTGCAACTAAATTATATAAATTTTGAAATTAAAGAGATAATAAAAAAAAAAATTAAGTATGCTATTATAGCAACACCATCTAATTTACATTATAAATTTGCTAAAATTTTAATTGAAAATAATATAAATATTTTAATAGAAAAACCATTTGTTCTTAAATTATCTCATGCAAAGGAATTAATTAAAATAAGTAAAGCTAAAAAAATTAAATGTTGGGTCACATTTCAAAATCGCTATAACCTAGCAATTCAAAAACTTAAAAGAATAATAAATAATAAAACATTAGGAAAAATATTTTTAGCAGACTGTTCTTTATTGTGGTCTCGAAATAAAAAATATTATTCAGTTTCTTGGAAAGGAAAATTTAAATCTGATGGAGGAGTAATTGCAAATCAAGCAATACATTTGTTGGATGCAGTTTTTTATATTTTTGGCAAAATTATTAAATTTAATAGTATTCTTATCTATAATAAAAAAAAATTAGATGCAGAAGATTTAGCAATAATAAATTTTGTGCATAAAAATAACGTTATTAGTTCGTTTAAAGTTACCACTAGAGCCAATCAAAACTATAGTTCTTCAATAGATGTTTTGGGTGAAAAAGGTAGAGCTAAGGTTTCAGGTGTAAGTTTAAATATATTTAACTTGTTTCGTAAACAAAAAACTTTTATAGATAAAAAAAATTCTGAAATATTTAGTAGCAAATCTGGGCAAGTTGGCGCAATGGGGACTGGACATTCAAAAATACTAAAAGAGTTTTTACAAAAAAATAAATTCAAATCATCAAAGGATCTGGAAATTCATAAAAATTTACATGTTATACAGGTTTTACATTCCATTTATAATAATACTAATACTAAAAATTTATTTGAGATTTTAGATAAGCAAAGTAAACTTGGAAGATAAAACTTTAATTATAAATCTAGATTATGAAATTAATTGTTAAAAATTTATCTAACAAAAACCCAACAAAAGATATTAGTTTAGACGATAAAATAAATAAGCTAAAAATTTCAACATCAAAAAAGAGAAGAATAGTCAATATTTCTAAAAATTTGGTTTTTGGAGAAAAAAATATACCAATTATTGCAGGCCCTAATGGAGTTGAGAGTAAAAAATTAATGGTTGCTGTTGCAAAACAATTAACAAAATTAAATATAAAAATATTAAGAGGACATGCATACAAGCCTTTGACTTTTCCTTACAGATCTTCAAAATATAAAGAAACCCAGTCCAAGGGAATGGATATATTGGATGAGATTAAAAAGGAATATGACTTAAAGGTAGTTACAGAAGTTACAGAAATTAAATATTTAGATAGAATAGTAAAAACAGCAGATATATTACAAATAGGTACTAGAAATATGCAAAACTTAGAGCTTTTAAAGGAAGTCGCATTAATTAATAAACCTATAATATTAAAAAGACATTTTGGTGCCAGTCTAAGAGACTTATTGGGTGCTGCAGAACATATTTTAGTAAACAAAAATTACAAATTAATTTTATGTGAAAGAGGAGTATCAATACCACATACTCATAGAGAAACTTCAAGATTTGCTTTAGACATTCAAGCTATCGTTGCATTAAAAGAAATATGTCAGTTTCCTATAATTTCAGATCCGAGCCATGCATCTTTTTGGGCTCCATGGGTACCCAGTCTTACATTTGCTTCAATAGCTGCAGGTTGTGATGGACTAATTATTGAAATGCATCCAAACCCAAAAAAATCTCACGTTGATCCTTTGCAACCACTTAATTTTTCTCAATTTAGGGATTTGGTAAAAAAATCAAAAAAAATAGCCAATTCTATAAATAGAAAAATCTAATTAAAAATTATACTAAATCTGTAAGATAATAATCTATATATTTTTAGAAAAAATTGATTAACCCCTATTTTTTTATCCAAATTTGATCTTTTAAATAAAAGATAATCAATATATTTATCTCTTACATTTTTTTTATTTATCTTTTTATAATAATGGAAGCAGTTATCATCTTGACTTGTTAATCTTACACTATCTGGTGTTTGGTATGAAAATCTCAACATAACTCTGTCTTTAGTTTTACAATGCCCACCTCTATGATAGGCAGTAAAACTATCGATAAAGAGGCCTTTGCCTTTAGACCCTTTAAGTGCAATAATATCATCTCTTTTTAAATTATTTTCAAATTTATCAATTGAAATTTTTCCTTGTTCTCCAGATTTTGCGTTCTTAATTTCATTAAATGATCTTGAGAATACTCCAAGCTTCTCTTTTTTTTTAAGTGTATATAGAGGGCCACTATTTTCGTCTATATCAGTTATATTTAAAAAGAGATCTAAACTTTTATAACCAAAGTCATCTTTGTGCCAATTCATTGCTCCTCTTATACTGCTCCCAGGTCTAGGAATATTATGGTATACAGTCATTTTTGCTAATACTGGAAATACACCTAAATATCTTGCTGCTGTTGAAATCATTTTTTCTGAAGTAGCAAATTCAAATATTTCATCTTTTAACTTTTCTGAAAACATATGCATAATTGAGTTTTTATAATTATTTTCACCGCTCTCTGAATAGTTTTTTTTATTAATATTAGAAGAAATAATTAATTTTTTTGAGTTATCTAATAAATTGTCTGTACATTCTTTAGAAATTTTACTTGCAAGCATTTTTAGATCAATGTCATCATCTATAATAATTTTGTCATTATTTTTAAGATTAAAAAAATTTCTTTTTTTATTCAAAAACCAAGAAAAGTACAAATATCTTCCATGCAAGTTTATTATATTTTTCCAAATCAACCCATAAATTGGTATGAAAAATATATAGACAAAAAAAGCCCACAATTTAAAGGTTTTAATTTTTTTAAATAAATTAAAAATCATCATAAATTTGTCTAATTATAGACTAATATTATATATTATAGTGAATTATATTTGAATATTTTTTAAAAGTGTTTAATTAACTTTATTAAAAATAAATTCTCTAAAGAAGCAAAAGAATGTCGGTCTATATAAAAAAACATCTAAAGAATAAGTCTGTTTTAATAACAGGAGGAACAGGTTCTTTTGGAAAAAATTTAGTAAGAATTCTTTTAGAAAATTTTAATTTAAAAAAAATTGTTATATTTTCAAGAGACGAATTTAAACAATTTGAAATGGAAAAAGAATTCAATAAACATAAAAAAATTTTAAGATTTTTTATTGGTGACGTAAGAGATTTAGAGAGATTAGAGCTTGCAACAAAAAATATAGATTTTGTTTTTCATGCAGCAGCCATGAAACACGTTCCAATAGCTGAATATAATCCTATGGAAGCAATCAAAACTAATATATTAGGATCACAAAACTTAATATTTGCATGCATCAAAAATAAAGTAAAAAATGTTATGGCCTTGTCCACCGATAAAGCTGTAAATCCAGTAAACTTATATGGCTCCACAAAACTAGCTGCAGATAAATTGTTTATAGCTGCAAATAATCTATCTGGAAAAAATGGGACGAAGTTTTCTGTGGTAAGATATGGGAATGTTCTTGGATCTAGAGGATCGGTAATTCCTTTATTTAAAAAATTGTCAGAAAATAAATTTAATAACTTACCGATAACACATCCTGAAATGAGTAGATTTTTTATAGCTATAGAAGAAGCAATTAGTTTTGTTTTAGAAATGTTTAATGAAATGAAAGGTGGAGAAATTTTTGTTCCAAAAATACCGTCTGTAGAAATAACAGAACTTGCAAATGCAATAGCTCCTTATAACAATCAAAAGATAACAGGAATACGACCAGGTGAAAAAATTAGCGAGGTGCTTATTTCCGAAGAGGAATCAATGTACACATATGAAACACATGATCATTATGTGATTCTTCCAATCATATTAGACAACACAAAATTTTCGAAAGTAATTAAAAAATATAAAAAGGTAAAAATAAATTTTAAGTATACATCTGCAAATAATAAAAAATTCTTAAATAAAAATGAAATTATAAGCAAGTGTAAGAAATTTAATTTATTGTAAATGATTAGATATAGTCAGCAGACGATAGATAAAGATGATATAAAAAATGTTACAAAAGTTTTAAGATCTAAATTTTTAACAACTGGTCCTAATGTAAATTTCTTTGAAAAATTTGCAGCAAAACAAATTAACGCAAAATTTGGTGTATCTTTTAATAGTGCTACAAGTGCCCTGCATATTGCATGCATGGCATTAGGTTTAAAAAAAGGCGATTTATTATGGACTTCAGCAAATAGTTTCGTTGCATCTTCTAATTGTGCACTTTATTGTGGTGCTAAAGTTGATTTTATAGATATTGAATTAGAAACTTACAATATAGACCTAAATTATCTTGAGAAAAAACTTTACATAAATAAAAAGAAAAAAATTAAATTACCTAAAATTATTGTTCCAATTGTATTTGCAGGTAATTCTTGTGATATGGAATATTTATATAACTTATCAAAAAAGTATAATTTTAAAATTTTAGAAGATGCATCACATGCATATGGAGCTAAATACAAGAATGCTTATGTGGGCAGTGGAAAATATAGCGACATAAGTGTTTTTAGTTTTCATCCTTTGAAAACAGTCACAACTTGTGAAGGAGGTGTAGCTACAACTAAAGATAAAAGTTTATATGAAAAAATGAGCATTCTAAGAAATCATGGAATTGTAAGAAATGGTTTTTTAAACAAAAAATACTCAAAAAAAAATAACCTTTATTACGAGCAACAATTACTTGGATATAATTATAGATTAAATGAAATAGAGGCAACATTGGGAGTAAGCCAAATTAAAAAGAAAAATAAATTCATTAGACTTAGACGCAATATAGCAAAATTTTATGATAAAGAATTAAGTAAAATCAACATTAAAATACCTAATGAGGGACCAAACTCCTTTTCATCTTACCATCTTTATGTAATCTTAATTAAAAAAAAAAATCGTGATGAATTAATAAATTATCTTCAAAAAAGAAAAATCCAAGTAAGTATTCATTATTTTCCTATTCCATATCATCCTTATTATAAAAAAATTGGCCACAAAAAAAAATACCCTAACTCTGAATATTATTTTAATAACGCTATAAGTATTCCTATTTATCCCGAATTAAAGTTTACTGAACAAAAATATATTATAAAATCTATTAACAATTTTTTTGAACAAAAGTGATAAAGCTCTTTCAAAAAATAATTAAAGAAACTTTAGATAAAAAACAAAAAAAAAAATTAATTTTTTTATTATTTATTAACTTTTTTTATATTTTAATTGAGTTTTTAAGTATTTCTGCATTGATACCTTTTTTAGTTGTAATCCTTAATAGCGACCCTGTAACATTGGATGTAGGCTTTTTTAATAATTTTTTAACAAGTCTAAATTTAAATAATTTAAATATAACAAAAGTAAGTTTAGTTATAATTGTAGTTTTTTTTTTAAAATCAATTATTTCATATTTCATAAACTTCACAAATATGAAAATAAATGCAGATTTTAATGTTCATTTTTCAATGAAAATATATAGAAAGTTATTATCGTCAACTTATTCAAAATTTACAACATTTGACTCATCTAATTTTATAAATAATTCAATTTTAACATCGCAAGAGTTTGTAAATAATTTTCTAATTGGATCACTTTTAATGTTAAAATCTTTATTTTTTTCAATATCTCTAATTTTATTTTTAGCTCTAGTAAATTTTAAAGTCACTTTTTCAATATTATTATCTATGGGATTGCTAATAATAATATTTTTCATAATGACTAGGAATAAGATATTCAATTATGGGTTAGAGAGAGTTAGACTTAATAAAAAAATTATAAATTTAATTCAAAATGCTACAAAAGGTTTTAAAGAAATTAAATTGTATAGTTTAGGAGATAATTATTACGAAAATCAATTAAATTTAAAATCAAGACTAGAAAAAATTAAAGTTTACCAAAAAATGATAGCTTTGTTTCCTAAAATATTTTTGGAATTTATTCTAATATTATCTATTTTGATAATCGTTTACTTTTACAATTATAATTCTAATCTAAATAATGCTGCAGTTGTAATTGGAATTTTTGGATATTCATCCTTGAGATTACTTCCACAATTATTGTTTATTTATAAATTTTTTAATAAAATAAATTATAGCAAACATTCAGCACAAGTAATTTATGATGAGTTAAAAGAAATATCTGTCACAAATGAATTTTATAATCAAGAGCCACAGATTAAATTTAAATTTAATAAAGAAATAAAATTTGAAAATATATCTTTTAGATATGCAACAAAAAAAAATGATATACTAAATAGTATAAATATTATTATTGAGAAAAATAAAACATATGGAATCAAGGGGGAAAGTGGCTCAGGTAAAACAACTTTTTCAAATATTTTAATGGGCTTACTATTGCCCACAAATGGTAAAGTTTACATAGACGATAACGAAATTAAATTAAATTCTAAATTTTGGAGGGATAAAATTGCTTTAGTCCCTCAAGATTTGGTAATGTTTAATGATACTATAAAAAAAAATATAATTTTTAATTCAAACGGAAAAGTTGATGAAGAATATATCTATCAACTATTAAAAAAAGTAGGGTTGGAGAAATTAATTAAAAATCTTCCAAGTGGAATTGATACAAAATCAGGCGAAAATGGAATATCTTTGTCAATTGGAGAAAGACAAAGATTGGGTATATGTAGAGCATTATATAGGAAACCAGAAATTTTAATATTAGATGAAGCTACTAGTTCATTAGATTTTGATAATGAAAAAAAATTTTTAGAAATTATTAAAAGCCTCAAAAGTACTTGTACTATTATTATAATTTCACACAAAAATACCACCCTTTTAGATTGTGATAGTATTCTAAATTTAGATACAACATCCTAAATCGATAAACTAATTTTGCTTATAATATTTTTTAATTTATTTATATTTTTTATATATGAAAGAAACATATAAGCTAACTTTTCTTTATCCTCATTATTTTTTTTAAAAATTTTATTAACTTTTTGATTTATGAAAAAACTATTAATCTTTTTGTGGTCAATTAAATCATCTTCCAAAATATATAATGCTTTTTTTGCAATAAATATTTGCTTTGCATCAGGTTTTTTTAATTGTGAAATTTTTTTTAGATAATCAAAATATTGTCTTTTAGAACTAGCTTCATAAATAAGACCAAGGTTAGAGTACGTTGAGAAACCACAATTAATAGCAACTTTACCCATGCATGCAGCTTCAAGTGAAATTGTACCTCTTCCACTAACAATATAATCACTTAATTCAATTAATTTATTGGTTGAGACACCTGTGGGACATAAAATGATATTTTTATTTTTATAAGATTCAACAAGATTTTTAAGAATATTATTTTCATTTTTATCTCTCGCATTTGGATGACTTTTGATTATCCAAAGATAATTTTTATTATTTTCATTATTTATAAAACTTAAAGTACGTTTCAGTTGATCAAAATAATTCGTAAAAACAAATTTTGTTCCAAAGGAATGAGCTGCATCAGATAAAGCATGACTTGCATATAAAATTTTTTTTTTGTTATTTTTTTTTATTTTCAATATGAAATTATTATTACTTTCATTTATTTTGTTTGCTTTATTATAATCATGATTTGTATAAACATTTAATGTTTTTAAATTTTTTCTTTTTAAATAAAAATTAATAATTTTTTTTTTAGATATAGACGTGTTAATTTTAGACCTTAAATTTTTATTTCTATAAAAAGAGTAAGCACCATATTTAAAAATATTTTTATCAGTATTTTCAATTAGTTTAAGCTGTCCTTTAATATCATGAAAAACAAACATATTTTTAATTTTTTTATAAGAAGCAATCCTTAATGCTAATCCATTATTTCCAGAATAAAATTCTGTCGTACAAAACACATATTTAATTTTATTAGAATTTATCAATTTGTAAATTTTTAAAAATCTAAATATTGAAAAATATAAAATTTTAACAAAATAAAAATCTATTTTATTATTAGTAAAGTTTTCGTCCTTTCTAATATAAAGATCATATATAAGATCTCCTAT
>MDTA01216985.1_pt1 | contig 10913 bp, 9 predicted proteins | sample 811151 | NCBI WGS metagenome assembly MDTA01 (sample SAMN05326648, study PRJNA326480) | marine metagenome | isolation source: seawater | place: Indian Ocean: South | collected 2010 | reverse complement strand
TTCAAAATCTTTTGAGACATCTGAGATATTGAAAAATCTAAAATATGTTAAATCATGGTTTAGAAAAAAACCTCAAATTAATTTTGAAGATCATTTATATGGAATTTCGTCGAACGCGTCTGCTATGACTGACTTCGGTATAAAAGATGCCAATCAATTCCTTCTTTTAGAATCTCTGGGCGGTAGATTTTCTCTATGGTCCTCTGTTAGTCTACCTGCGTTAGTTAATGCAGACTATGAGTCATATCAAGATCTACTTTATGGAGCTCATTTAGCAGATGAGTATACAAATAATACTTCTTGGGAATTCAATATATCGGTTTTAATGGCTTTACTGAGTATCTGGAACAGAAATGCTCTCGATATTTCAAACCACGGAATTTTTACCTATAATTTTAAGCTAAGGTCTTTGACAAAATATATCGCACAGTTAGCGATGGAAAGTAATGGAAAATCCATAAATCACAACTCAGAAATATCACCTTTTTTGACCACACAGTTAATTTGGGGTGGTTATGGAATTGAAAATCAACATTCAACATTCCAATGGCTAATGCAAGGAAAAACTGAAACATCATGTGACTTCATAGGAATCAATAATAATGAAGATGGTGCAAAAGATTCTTACGAAATCCTTCTATCTCAGGTTTTGGCTATGACTTTAGGTCAAGAAGATAAAACGTCACCTTTCAAAACTGTAAGGGGAAATAATCCATGTTCTATTTTTCAACTTCAAAAATTAGACTTGAAAAGTTTAGGTTTTTTACTAGCTTTGTATGAACATAAGACATTCATAGAAGCTTTGATATTAGGCATTGACCCTTTTGACCAGTGGGGAGTTCAATTAGGAAAGAAATTAAGTATGAAAGCCAGGAAAGATAAGGGATTCCTGAAAACTTTTTTTTCACCAAGTATTCTTCCCAAATCCTAGTTTATAATTAATTTATGCAAATTAAAAAATCTAAAATACAACGCGCTGTGCTAAAAAAAAAGACCTTATTTGGTACTCAGATAGTAGGGTCAATTCTTCAGGGATTGATCACAAATAGAACAATTGAGAAATACAAAACCTAAAAATTTATAGATCGTGATGATGAATTTTTACGCAATAAAACTAGGTAATATTTGGACTAGATAGTATTCATTGATAAATAGATATTTATGAAAGAAAAGATTTTTACCGAATCTCCCTATGTCATTCCATCTTCGGATGATGAGATTAAGAATCTTATAAGGGAAATACCTAATTCTCCTGGGGTTTATAAATTCTTGGATCAATCGAGATATCCACTTTATATCGGTAAGGCTAAATCTCTCAATAAAAGGCTGGGCACATATTTTCGAGTATCGTCAAGATCTGAAAAAATAACCAGATTAATTGGAGCTTCTAAGTTTATTGAACTTTCTTTGACTAATACTGAGTTGGAGTCTCTTCTTCATGAACAGTATTTAATCAAAAATTTTAAACCCAAATTTAATGTACAGTTTAAAGATGATAAAGGATATCCATGGATTAAAGTAGAGACAGACAATGATTTTCCTGCAGCCAAATCTTATTTGGGAAAAAAGCAAGAAAAGGGTAAGTTTTTTGGTCCTTTCCCGAATTCTTATGCAGTCAGAGATGCCCTAAAGTTAATACAAAAGACTTTTAAATTAAGAAATTGCTCTGACTCATATTTTAAGAATAGAAGTAGGCCTTGCCTCCAATATGAAATAGGTAGATGTTCTGCACCATGCGTAGGACTTATAAACGAAGAAGACTATCAAAATGAAGTAAGAGGAGCTGATCTCCTTCTTTCTGGCAGATCGGAAGATTTAGTTCAAGAGTTTTACGGTTTAATGGATAAATTTGCCTTAAAAAGGCAATATGAAAAAGCTGCGGTTTACAGAGATAGAATATCCGCATTAAGAGATATACAGAGAACTCAGAGTATTGCAGGTTTTAGCAAGAATAGAGACGCCATATATCTATCAACTCTAAAAGGAAAAGTAAAAATAGGAGTAAGTAGCGTCATTGGAGGCTGGGTAACGGGACATAAGAATTTTCATTTAGAAGAGGGTATTGAAGAGAATGAGATTTTAGAAAGCTTTATAGCTCATCACTATTTCTCTTCTAATGATTGCCCTACTGTATTGGTTATAGGTCATGAGTTACCAAGTAAGAGACTCATAGAACAGGCTTTGAGTAAATTTCATGGCCGAAAAATATCCATTATCTCGAAGCCATCTAAGAAAGATAAAGGACTATTAGAAATTTGTAAGGCGAATACAGAATTTGTTCTTAAAAAAGATAAGACTGATCCTCATATTGATTACAAGATAGATGATCTAAAGAAACAACTGCAAATCGATGAGATTGAGACGATTGAGTCTTATGACATAAGTCATCACGCAGGTGATAACGCCGTAGCTGGATGTGTCGTTTATAATCACGAAGGAAAAGCAAAAAATCTATACAGAAAATACAATATCAGTAAAAAAAATTCAGGAAATGATATTGGCTCAATGCTTGAGTTGATTGAAAGAAGGTTTTCCTCAAGCAAAAAAGATGATATCCCAAGTCTCCTGATTATAGATGGTGGACAAACCCATTTAAGGCAAGTTCAAAAAAGAATAAAGGAACTTGGACTTCCTTCTATGAATGTTATCTCTATTTCTAAAGGAGTAAGAAGAAAAGCTTCATTTGATTCAATTCACTTTTCTCGAGGAGAGTCCAAGATTGTCAAAGAGAATTCTATTTTTCATAACTTCATACAAGAAATCAGAGACGAGACACATAGATACGCAATTTCTTTGCAAAAAAGGAAAACCATTAAATCTTCTTTAGGATCCTCAATGGATAGTCTGTCAGGAGTAGGTAGTTCCAGAAAAAAACTATTATTGAGATATTTTGGTTCATTGGAGCAGATTAAAAGGGCAAGCATAGACGATTTATCTGAAGTTTCTGGTATCGGAATAGTCACTGCAAAGTCAATTTATAGACAATTGCACAATTAGTTCTGATGGCAAATTACCTAACTATCTCTAGAATTTTACTTATATTCCCTGTCCTAGTGTTGTCTTCTCCAGAACCTGATCCAATTAATTGGCTTGCCCTTGTTTTATTTGTCATTGCAGGAGTAACAGATCATCTTGACGGTTATGTTGCAAGAAAAACAGGCTCTACAACTAATTTGGGAGCTTTATTAGATTTGGTGGCTGATAAGCTACTAATCATAATTACAATTTTTTATTTTGTTTCTTATGCAAGCAGTCTTTTTTTAATAATACCCTCTGTAATAATAATTTTTAGAGAGATAGTTATCTCTTCTTTAAGACAACTCTTAGTTGAAAAAGAAGGAGAAAACCCTATCAAGGTAACCTTTTTAGCAAAAAGTAAGACCACTCTGCAGATTTTTGCTTTATCTTTCTTGATAATCTCCCCAAATTTTGGAGAGCCTTTCTTGATTCTAACAATCTCATTGTTTTGGTTGGCTGCGTATGTATCTATTCATAGTTTATATGTATACCTAAAAACTTACGTAAATTTAATTAAATAGCTGGTCTATTATGGCTAGGTATTTAGAATATGCTCAAGGCTGAGTAGCAAAGTGGTTATGCAGCGGATTGCAAATCCGTCTACGCCGGTTCGATTCCGACCTCAGCCTCCAATAAGTAATATAAATTTAATTAATAGAGTAGAATAGTCCTCTAAATTTATGCCCGGGTGGTGGAATTGGTAGACACAAGGGACTTAAAATCCCTCGAAGGAAACTTCGTGCCGGTTCGAGTCCGGCCCCGGGCACCATAGATAATTCTATATATAAATGAAAATAGATTTACAATAGATAAATGGAAGTAAGTTTTAGAGATTTATTCATCTTAATAAGACATAACATAAAAATTGTTATAGCCGTGACGTTCATCACGTCTTGTATTGGAATTGTATATGCCCTGATAGCCACTCCTATTTATAAAGCTGATCTCTACATGATATCAACTGAAAAGTCTGCCACAAGCCTTACTGGAGGAGGTATACAGGCTTTAGCCAGCCAGTTCGGTATAGGTGGTGACCTAGATATGTCTAATTCTTCTACCATATACACAAAAAGAGTAGCCATGAAGATCCTTACTTCAAGAGAATTTACTTTAAATTTCTTGGAAAAGAATAACTATTATCAGTACTTGTATCCAAAAAAATGGGATTCTGTAAATAAGCAATGGAAGGAAGATATAGTTATCCCTAATCACGAGTTGATAATAAAGACAATGAATGAAATCAGAACCCTAAGCGAGGACATAAAAACAGGTGTTTTACATTACTCTATGGAGTCACCTTATCCAGATTTTGCATCTGAGTTTTTAAACAAATCTGTCAGAGAAATAAATGAAAATATTAGATCTTTGTCCATTGAGGACGGGTCTAAAAATATAGACTACTTAGAAGAAGAAATAGGCAAAACTAATTTAGTTCAAGCTCAGAATGTTCTTTCCTCTATCCTGCAAGACGAAAAGCAAAAATTGATGATCGCTAATACAAGAGAAGATTTCGCTTTCAAGGTAATTGACAGATCCATTGTTCCTAGGCAAAAATTTAAGCCTTCAAGGAGAACAATTGCCATATCAAGTTTCTTTTTAGGTTTCCTTGCTTCTATCTTTTACTTAATCATAAGGAGTTTCAGAGAATCAGAACAAGTCTGAGACAATACAACTGTGATAAGAGATCTAAATGTTAAGGTACTAATACCGGCAAGGTCAGGCTCTAAAGGAATACACAAAAAAAATATCAGACCTTTATTGGGTAAGCCTTTAGTTGATTACACAATATTAGAAGCTCTTAAATTGGTTGCTAATGAAAACATCTTTTTGAGTTCAGATGCAAAAGATATCCTTCAAAGAGGAAACGAATTAGGAATAAACATATTGCAAAGACCAGAAGAAATTTCTAATGATGATTCTACTGCAAATGATTTAATTGCTCACTTCATTGAAGAAAAAGAACTCAATGATGAGTCTATAATAATTTACCTCCAACCCACCTCGCCTTTGAGAAATGCTAGTCATATATCTGCGGCTTTTGAGATATTTAGAAAACAGGAAAAGGGAACAGTAATAAGTGTAGCTCCCTCTAAGCAGCTCCCTCATAAATCTTTGAAGTTAAATTCAATAAATCAACTTGAACCCGTAATTAATACTCATAAAGACATTACAAATAGACAAGATATGCCTTCTACTTTTTATCCAAATGGTGCAATTTACATATTTAAGTCTAAATTCTTTCTGGAACAAAGAACGATTCCTGAACCTAAAATACCTTATTTAATGAATGACTTTGAGAGCATTGACATTGATGATATTTTGGATTTTAAAATAGTTGAGATTTTGATGCGTAAAGAAAATGAACTTTAAAATTAAAGATGTAGAAATTGGAAAGGATAAGCCTCCGATTGTCATTGCAGAAATTGGAATAAACCATAATGGTTCGTTAGACGAGGCTATTAGAATTGCTGATCTGGCAATAGATTCTGGAGCTGATTTAATTAAACATCAGACACATGTAGTCGAAGATGAAATGACAGATCACGCTAAGCAGGTAATCCCTGGAAATGCTGAAATATCTATATATGAGATTATGGAGAATTGTTCTCTAAATGAAGATGATGAATATGCTCTTATGAAACATATTGAGTCGAGAGGTGCAGTTTTTATAAGTACACCTTTCTCTAGAGCCGCCGCGGATAGACTTAATCGTTTTGATGTCGCAGCATATAAAATTGGTTCGGGCGAGTGCAATAATTACCCTTTGATAAAGCATATTGCAAACTTCGGTAAGCCAATTATTTTAAGTACAGGAATGAATAACTTAAAAACTATTACTCCTTCTGTTGAGATTTTAAGAGATGCCGGAATCCCGTTTGCATTACTTCATACAACAAATGTCTATCCTACTGCGCCAGAACTAGTGAGGCTAGGAGCAATGTCAGAGTTAGGCTCACATTTTCCAGATGCTGTCATTGGTCTATCAGATCACACATGTTCTAACCATGCTTGTTTTGGAGCTGTTGCACTTGGCGCATCAATACTTGAGAGGCATTTCACCGATTCAATGGATAGAGAAGGGCCTGATATAATTTGTTCTATGGATCCATCGGCTCTTGAAGAATTAATCGAGGGATCTAGTAATATTTATAAGGCTCTTGGGGGGTCGAAGGATAGTGTTAAAGAAGAGCTACCTACTATTGCTTTTGCTTTTGCATCTGTGGTGACTATAAAGGAAATCAAGAAAGGGGAAATACTTTCAGAGCAAAATATATGGGTAAAAAGACCTGGAACAGGCGAACTATTGGCAGATAAGTTCGAAGAAACAATTGGAAGGACGGCAAAAATTGACATCCCAAAAGGAGTCCAACTAAAAAGACAATTTCTTGAATAGTAGAGATGCTAATAGGAATAACAGGATCCAATGGTTTCATAGGAAAGTCTTTTCTCAAGAAATACATCCATAAATTTCCTTGCATTCCAATAGAAAGAAAGCTTAAACAAAAAGATTGGAGCTTCTGTCATGATATTGATTTTAAGGAGTCTAGTATTCTGCACACTGCGGACCAAAGTAATGTAAAGATTTGCGAAGAAGAGGGTTTGAATGGCTTCCTAAAGGCAACTGATAATCTAAAATACCTTTTAGATAATAATCCACAAAAGATCGTTTATCTATCCTCATGCCTGGTTTACAAGAGAAACGGAAAAAATGGTACGTACACAGAGAATTCTTGCGTAGAAGAGTCAAATTGGTATACAAGAAGAAAAATAGAATCTGAAAAAATTATCTTAACTCATCCTCATGGAGTAGTAGTTAGGATGTCTAATGTTTATGGTCAGGAAAATATGTTTAAGAATATCTTTGGCGATATTGATAAACAAATTTCAAAAAACTCTTCTTCTGTTGTCACAGTGAAGTCACTTGATCCAGTAAGAGACTTCATTTACATAGATGATATAGTTGAGGCTCTATCTTTATTATTAACTAAAAAATCAAACGGTATATATAATTTGGGTTCTGGAGTAGGTACATCCGTTAAACAGCTGATTTCTCTAATTGCCGCTGAAAAGAAAGCAAAAGTAAAAGAAATTCAATCAAGCGGTAAAGTGGATGAATCTGAAATAATTATAGATGCAAAGAAATTTCAACATGATTTTTCATGGACATGCAAAACACCAATCTCTGAAGGAGTTAGAAAAATCCTAAACAAAAGATAATGAAAAAAAATATTGCAATATTCACAGGTAATCGAGCCGAGTATGGTCTTCAATTTCCTATCCTTAAAGCCGTCAAGGAACATGAAAACTTAGATTATAGTCTTATAGTTTCAGGAGCACATTTAGATGCAAATTTTGGTAACACTCTTAAGGAGATTAATGAAGATGGTTTTGAGGTTTATAGAGAAGTCAAAATAGAGATGGATGCAGGGTCCTTGAACTCTACAGTAAATGCTATTGGTTCCGGAGTTCTTTCAATAGGAGAAACGTTAAGTCAATTAAAACCAGACATTTTTGTTGTATATGCAGATAGATTTGAGGGACTAGCTGCAGTCATAGCTTCGACACAGATGAATATACCAACCGCACATATTGAAGGTGGTGATTTGACCGAAGGAGGGGCTTTAGATGACTCAGTAAGACATGCAATGACAAAATTATCTCATATACACTTTACTACAAATCAAGAAGCTACAAATCGTCTTCTTGCGATGGGAGAAGAGTCTTGGAGAGTCCACACTGCAGGATTTCCAGCAATAGATATGATATCAGAGGGTAACTATGCCAATGAAGCAGAAATCATTAAAGAGCTAAATTTAGATTTATCTCAACCTATAATATTATTCACTCAACACTCTGTTACTACCGAATTTGATAAATCTAAATCCCAGTTACAAGGTCCATTAGAAGCAATTAAGAAGATCGCAAAGACTGGGGTGCAATGTGTTTTGACTTACCCCAATAATGATGCAGGCGGTAAACAAATTATTGAATGTCTCAAAGAATTAGAAGAAGAAAAATTAGACAATATCTTTATAAGAGTTTCTTTAGGAAGATATCTCTATCATGGCATTCTTTCATTGGCTCTTGATAGAAATAAAAAAATCATATGTATGGGAAACTCCTCTTCCGGAATTAAAGAAACTCCAGTATTTGGATGTCCAACTATAAATATTGGCTCTCGTCAATTAGCAAGATTAAGAGGAAATAATGTTATAGACACTGGATATGATGAAGAAGAAATTAGTCATGCAATTTCTTTGTCTTTAGAAGATGAGGACTTTAGAGCGCAATGTCATGATACACATAATCCATATTATGTTGGAGGTGCGGGTATTTTAATTGCTAATGTATTAAACGAATTGAATTTGAATGAAAAACTGATCAGAAAGAAAATGACTATCAATGGAGAAATAAAGAATGGGTGGTATAGATGAGGAATGATTTCTACAAGAACAAAAAAATCTTTATTACTGGTGCGGATGGATTTATAGGAAGCCATTTAGTTCAAGAACTTATTTCTCAAGGAGCAGATTTACGCTGCCTCACCTACTATAATTCATGGAATAATTTAGGTTGGCTTAAAGATCTTTCTAAAGGAGAGCTAGAAGCCATTGAAATCGTTAAAGGAGACATAAGAGATCCTGATTTAGTAAGAAAAGCTGTTGCTGATGTCGATCATATATTTCATTTATCTAGTTTGATTGCCATACCCTATAGCTATGATGCTCCTGTAAGTTATGTTGAAACAAATATATCAGGAGCATTAAATCTCTTGGTCGCGTCAAGGGATAGCAACAGACTTCAAAGTTTTTTACATGTATCAACTTCCGAGGTATATGGATCAGCTCAAAAAATTCCTATTAACGAAGATCATCCCTTGGTTGGACAATCTCCTTATTCTGCAAGTAAGATAGGAGCTGATAAAATGGTTGAAAGTTTTTACCTTTCGTTTGGCATACCTGTTGTCACAGCCAGGCCTTTCAATACTTATGGTCCAAGACAAACTGCAAGAGCTGTGATACCTACAATAATCAGCCAATTAATTAGTGGAAGTAAGACCCTTAGATTAGGCTCTTTAACTCCAACTAGAGATTTCAACTATGTAACAGATACGGTAAAAGGAATGACAGAAATATTAAGAAACGAAAGTTTAATCGGTGAAGTTGTAAACATTGGAAGCGGCGAGGAATGGTCGATCTTGGAGACTGTTAATCTAATAGAGAGCCTCATGGGTATTGAGATAGATATTGTTTCAGATCAGGAGAGAATAAGGCCAGATGATAGTGAAGTTAATAGGCTTTTGGCAGACAATTCAAAACTTTTAAACAATACAAACTGGACTAGAGAGGTAAGCTTCGAGAGCGGCTTGAAAAAAACTATAGAATGGATAGAGAAGAACATTGATAAATTTGATGTTAAGGAATACTCCAAATAGAGAATCCGGAGAATTCTGCTCCATCCTGTGGTAAGCTCAATATGAAAGCTTTAATGTATCATTACGTCAGGGAATTCGATCCCGCATTGCCAGGTTTAAAGTTTCTACACCTAAAAGATTTTAAAAAACAACTTAATTACTTAGCAAGTAATTATGGTTTTGTTTCAAAAAACGATTTTATCAAGGCTATCAAAGGTGAAATAACTTGTCCTAAAGGTATTGTGCTAACTTTTGATGATGGCCTTAAAGACCATTTTAAATTTGTATTACCTGAATTACTTAGAAACGATCTTTGGGGCATTTTTTATATATCTACTGGAGTATTGCAAAATCAAAGATCTCTATCAGTTCATGTAGTACATTTCTTATTGGCAAAGTATGGTGCTGAGAAAATCTTAAAAGAGATCAAGGAATCTGATTTAGTCCATAACGACTTGTTTCAGGATGAACATTACATACATGAAAGCAAAATTTATTTAAAGCAGGAAATATCTCACGAAGAATATATAGTAAAAAAAATATTAAATTATTCTCTTAAAAGACAAGAAAAAGAGGACTTATGCTCTTATTTAATGAGTGCCTTCGGAGAAGATGAAAGGGTCTTACATAATGAAACTTACTTAACATTGGATGAAATCCAGGAAATGAACAAGTCTGGTATGATAATTGGAAGCCACGCCATCAGCCACCAGCCTATGGTGGAACTCAATGATCTTGAAAGCTCGAGAGAAATAGAAAATTCCGTCACTTTTATCGAATCTAATGTCAACCCCCCTTTATCAACATTTTGCTACCCCCATGGACTTAAACACACCTTTAGTTCACGAGAGACGAAGATCCTTCAATCTTTAAAGGTAGATTTCTCATTTGCAGTTGAAAGTAGAGATATACTCGACAGTGATCTAAAGAATGATATTCATTCTCTTCCAAGATATGATTGTAACGAATTTAATTACGGAAAGGTCTATAATGCCAATTCAACTTCTTGAAAAGTATTAACTTTAATAAAATTATGGCTAACAATAAAGTGACAACTGGAATAAACGGCTTTGGAAGGTTCGGACTGCATTTACTTAAATACTGGTTAGATAGATCTCATCATGCTGATTACACCATAAACTATATTAATGATGATTTTTTAGATATAGACAAAATACATGAAATAATAATTTCTGATGAAGCAGTCAACTTCAAGAAATACAAAGTTCAAAAAAAGTCAGGATTCTTGCGATTTTTAAAAGCAGATGGCACAGAATACCAAATTGAAGTTACTAATAAGATTAAGGACGAAATTGATTGGATAGGAGAACCTCAATTATTTCTTGAATGTTCTGGAAAGAATACGGTTAGAAAAGAATCCGAACCTTTCCTGACCAAAAACACGCAAAGAGTATTGATATCCGCTACTAGTTGGGATCCAGATGCTACCCTTGTTTATGGGTATAACCATAAAAATTTG
>MDTA01119350.1_pt1 | contig 10913 bp, 7 predicted proteins | sample 811151 | NCBI WGS metagenome assembly MDTA01 (sample SAMN05326648, study PRJNA326480) | marine metagenome | isolation source: seawater | place: Indian Ocean: South | collected 2010 | reverse complement strand
CCAAAAAGAAAAAAATTTGTGTAGTGACAGGGGGTAGAGCTGAATATGGCCTATTGCGATGGTTATTAAAGGGTTTTCAGGAATCGGAATACATAACATTGCAATTAATTGTCACAGGAATGCATCTTTCGGCAGAGTATGGAAAAACAATTTCAGAGATAGAAATAGATGGTTTTTCTCCTGATAGAAAAGTAGAAATGCTTCTAAGTTCTGATACCAGTGTTGGTGTTACTAAATCAATGGGGCTAGGAATAATTGGGTTTGCAGATTCCTATTCTGAATTAGAACCTGATATGGTTCTTATCCTTGGAGATAGATTTGAAGCATTTTCTGCCGCTTCAGCCGCACTTATAGCAAATATTCCTATTTGCCATCTACACGGAGGAGAAGTCACAGAAGGCTCCTACGATGAAAAGATAAGGCATTCTATTACTAAGATGTCAAATATTCATTTTGTAGCTACAGAGGAATATTCAAAAAGGGTAATTCAAATGGGAGAGGATCCTAAGTATGTATACAATGTTGGAGGACTAGGTTTAGACAATATATCTAATTTAAATTTATTATCTAAACAAGAACTAGAACAAGAGTTAAGCTTTAAATTTCTAAAAAGGAATTTATTGGTAACATATCATCCAGAAACATTTAATAATAAAGATCCATCCTTGCAATTTAAAAAAATTTTAGAAGCTTTATCTCATTTTAATGATATAGGAATAATATTTACCCTTCCAAATGCAGACATAGGAAGAAATAGTATATCTTCATTAGTTAAAGAATTTTGTAATTCAAAATCCAATTACACTTATTTCAACTCATTAGGAAGCGTTAAATATCTTTCTTGTCTAAATTATATTGATGCAGTTATTGGAAATTCATCCAGCGGCATTATTGAAGCTCCAAGTTTTAATATTCCGACTGTTAACATAGGGAATCGTCAAAAAGGAAGAATATTTGCAAAAAGCATTATAAATTGTTCTTTAGATATAAATGAAATTCAACTCTCAATTGAATTGGCATTTTCAGAACAATTTAAGATAAGCATATCAAATACGAAAAATCCTTACGGAGAAGGAGGCGCAAGTAAAAAAATCATAAGCACTATTGAGTCATTAAATTTTGCAGATCTTGGTATCAAGTTGTTTCACGATTTAGAATAATGACAAATTAAAGGCTCGGTCGGTTAAGGTAGTAATCTAGAAAGTCTAGAAAGTCTAGAAATGATAGAAGAAGTAAGAACTCTGATTCATGTGCGATCCTGTTCTCTAAAGTTCTTTAGCGATCTCTCACTCAAAACTTTCATCAATAAACCAACTTTTGTATCTGAAGAAAACTTCTCTAAGAGAGTTGCAAGACCAATAATTATAAGATTCGATTCAAATAAATATGCCAATTTGAATTTGGAAAATAAGAATTTTTTCAAACCTGAAGTTGTTCAAGAAATTATTAAAAGAGATAGACTATTGAGAGAGTTAGATGAAGTAGAGGCTATTTCAAGAATTAAACAAGCTTTTTTATTTTACAGTGATTTAATAATGGATTTTGATTTACTACTTTCTATATCTCCAGACTGCTATCACATAGATATTTTGCATAAACTATTTATCAGAAATAATAAAAAAGTAATAGGACTTTCAGCCTCTTTTCTTGATGGATATTCTTTCCTAACTAGCTTTGGTGAGATGAACATAGTTAAAAATAAAGAGAATAAAGATTTTGATTACCTATCAGCTTACTTATCCTCAAACTATGTTCCTGAGTATATGAATTTATATCCATCAGACAACCTAAATACATTGAAAAGATATTTCAAATCAATTTTAAGATATGTTATTTATAATCTTTGGAAGAGAAAGAGTAATCATGAAAATTATAATGTAGAGTCAAGTTCTTATTATGGAATGCCAAAATTTCCATCATTTGCCTCTAAAAACAAGTCACAGAAAATTATTGATAACGTAGACAAATCAAACCTTCTTTATGTACCGATTCAACTTTGTCCTGAGCACAACACAGATCATTGGTTGCCATTACCTTTCGTCGACTACAGGCAATATTTAATTGATATAATCTCTTACTTGTCATCAACGAATAAATTTTCATGCATTTTAATGAAGGATCATCCTCAACTGCGCGGTCAGCGCCCTATTAATTTTGATCTATCAGTCTTAAAGAAACTTAAAAATGTTGTTTTCATAGATAGTCGATATCCGCAATCAGAGCTATTAAACAAATACAAACCCACAGTATTTTCAACTAATTCTTCCGCTTCTCATGAGGCTATGCTTAGAAATCTTCCAGTTATATGTCATATAAATAGTCTTGCCTCTCAAACTTTATCCCAACATTCAAATAATTTCTCCAGTCAAGTAATTGACCATCCTTTATATCAAGGACTGATTTACTATTACAACATAAATATTGAAAGAAGTTTATATTTAAAAACACTAACTAATTTTCATCTAAGGGGATACATTTTTGAGCCAGAGTACAACAAAAATACAAAATTATTTAGTAAACAATTAAATATTTTATCTGAATCAATTAAAGAGCATTTAATTTAATTAAAGAACAAACACAATAGTTCTAACTTTATGAATAAAAATCCCAAAGTATTTATAGTTCATTGCGTAGACACAGAAGGTCCTCTGCATGAAGAGTTGGGAGCCACTTTTTCCAGAATTAAAGCAATTTGTGGAATTGAACTTGAAGTATCTAAAGATACATTGCATAAACTTCAACAAAAAAAGATTAACTTACAAGGTAAAGAAGATGAGGTTTATGAATTAATAAAGCCACATCGTATAAAGCTGAATAAAACATGGGGCCAAGTAAAGGAAATGGTTGACATGATATCAAGTCAAGAATATAGACAAGAGTTCCCAGATTCATATGGCCAACCCTGGAAATTTAGTTGGTTCATTCTCGACCATCATGGATTCTTTGGATCAAATCCAAGAAAAAGAGATTTAAATGACCACGCAGTTTTTGATTTCTATACTAAGCACGATAATGTTATAAGCCAAGGTGACCATATTGGTTGGCACTATCATCCATTACCGACCAATGGCAATGTTCATTGTTCTGGAACTACAGCAGTTAATAGTAATAACATTCATACTGTTTTATGCAAAAAATTAATTGATAGATTATGGTTCCCATCTAGTTTTCGTCCAGGTTTTCATGCTGAAAGACCTGATTTATCACTATTTCTTGAGCAATGGATACCTTTTGATTATGGAAATCAATCAATCGCAGAAAATAAGAAATCAAATTTTGTCCATGCTGATCTAGCAGGATCCAGATTCGGAGATTGGCGTAAAGCACCAGTCCAATGGTCACCCTACCACCCTTCTTTTAGAGACTATCAATTACCAGGATCATCTCATAGATGGATAACAAGATGCTTAAATATTGAGGCGAGACTGAGAACTATTGATGATCAGGATATTGAGGATGCTTTTCTAGAGGCTGAGAAAAAAGGATCTTCGATTCTTGCTTTTACTGATCATGATTTTAGGGATATGGATTATGACATCAGGAAAATGTATACTATGATTTCAAAAGTAAAAAAACGATTTAAAAATATATCTACAGTCAACGCAAATGCTATCGAAGCTATTAGGGAAAATCTAAATATAGAGAATAAGAGAATCAAATTAGAGGCTGATCTTATCAAAAAATCTTCTACTCATTCAAAGCTTTTTATCAAAACTAAAGAGCTGCCTTTCAATATTCAGCCCTTTTTTGCAATAAAAACAAAAGATGGGAGATATGAATGGAAAAGCCTAGATTGCGAAGATAATCTTGTATGGTCATTTACCTTCGACTGGAATGATATATACATTGAAGATTGTGAAAGTTTTGCTATTGCATGCACATCCTATTCTGGTAAAGTAGAGCTAATAAAGTACAATTGTGCAGAGAAAGAATGGATCAGAAGAGTAATTGATTAAATAAAAATTTCTCATTGATTACGCAAAATAAAAAAATGGATTTAAGTGTTCTTTTAAAAAGGTATCTAAAATTAGTTTATGGACTGATAGTAGATAACATTTATAAAATTTATTATTCGATTTGCAAGAAGAACTTTACCCGAAAAATATCTCATCAGCAATCAAATATGCTTATTGATTTCAAAGATCAATTTCATAAAAAAGGATATATTAAATCTCGTCTGGATTGGCTGCAAGATATCTCAGAGGAAGTTGAATATCTTTTTTCTTCAAGAAAATCAAATTGCTTGTCTTATGAAAATTCAAAATTTACCATCGTAGAAGACTGGGCTTCATCAAAGTATAGCTATTGTTACTTAACTCCTGATTCAATATATAGTATTAAACTTATTGATAAATTTTTAGACTCAGATGATTTCAAAAAATCTGAGTTAATAAGGAGTACATTCTTAAAGATTGTAAACGTTTCATTATGGAAAACATATCCAAATGCATTTTATAACGATGGTAGCTTCGTTTGGCACAGAGACTCCATGCCAAAATCAGGGATAAAATGTCTTTATTACTTATCAAATGTAGATGAAGAATCTGGGCCTTTAGTTATTTTGCCTAATACTTATAAAGACAATAAATATATTTCTGGATATACATCTAGTAGAAATTATGAATTAGATTTTGAATATCCAGGGAGGATTAAAATACTTGGTACAAAGGGAAGTGGATTAATATTTGATACAAATAATTTACATTATGCTGGAAGGACGACTTCATCGCCAATTATTATACTTTCATTTCACTTACAGCCTCACCACGGACTTGGTAAGAAGTTTTACCATAAAAATGGTTCTGGCTTTGGTCCTCTATCTAGAGAGTTTTCAATATTTCCATGGAATAAATGGTGGTAAAAATAAATAGACAATGAATACTAGTATTTATAATTCTAGACATTTAAATTTACTATTTATAGCAATAGCGTTGGATATTATAACTTCTAGCCTAAGAAATATACAATCTTTAATGTTTCTTTCAGGCTTTGATAAATTTGTATTCATTGCATTTTTCTTTAGTTTACTTAATTCTAGGAGAGACCAAATTATAATTATTAAGTCTTTACTAATTACATTAATATTAACTTCTCTGCTTTACTTTTTAGCTTTCATAGTAGCTAGTAAATATATTACTATTAAGGCTTTATTAATTACACCTTTTAGATTATTACTAATAATTTCTGCATACTATTTAGGACAAAAAATTCCCTTAAAAGAGATATATATAATTTCTAAAAAGTATATTCCGATTTTTCTTATTACTAGCATAGTAATGTATGGCAGCTATTTCATATTTTCTCCTAAAGCAAATGAGATACTCAATCCAATTGCACCTTCAATAGCCATGATGTCTTCCTCCTCTTTATTAGTAGCCTTGCTATCAATTTTATTAATTTCATACTCAGCCAAAAGAAGTGTTATTATTGCACTTATATTTACATATATAATTGCATATTTACCAAGGATATATGAAAGTCTTAGATTATTAAAAATCAGCAAAAAATTATTATTAAATGTCCTACTATTAACATTACCAATTGTAGGAGCAATATTTTATATTCAAAATACAGAAAAATACCTTGGATTAGTTGAAAATATAAAAAATCTTTTTAATTTAGAAATTTTCGAATCTATCCCTTTATTTTTTTCAAACGCAACAGATTCATTAAGTGAAGAAATCCTATTACAGTTTCATATGATAACAGGAGGTCGGTTTACAGAAATTTTTGAAGTGCATAAGGCTTTATTTGAGAACAACTCAAACCTATTTCTATTTGGTGCAGGATCAGGTTGGGAAGTCAGTTATCCTCATCCACAAATTGATGGAGAATTAATTAGAACAGATGCTTTACACTTTACCTATTTAGATATTCCTTTCAGAATTGGAATAATTCTTTCATCTTTATTAGCTATGAAGCTTATGAGTTTACTCGTTAAGTATGGAAGGCACTTAAGTAATTTAAATTATCCTAATGCAGAATTCAAAATTTATTTGATTTTAATATTTTATATATTTTTGGGAGCATTCAATAATGTAATCATCGCTAGCCCATTGATAATGGTATTAATTGGATCGATTGAGAAAGAATTAAAACGTGTTAAATTAAATGTTGATATCTATGTTCCACAAGCTTAGTGCAATTTTATGTTTCTACTATAAAAATTTATACTGGACATATATTAAGCTTTTTAAGAATTTTTGTTTTACTAAATTATTTTACGACATATCAATTTAACCTTTTTTCTTTTTCATATTCTACTGCTGCATTAATTTCAACATTTATTTTATTTGGCCAAGTTGATTTTATCATCAAACATTACAGAAATAATCCTAGAGAAATAATCAAATCTACCTTAAGAATACTATATTTAACAATTACATTTTCATTTTTTTTATTCATCACTTCAGTATCTTTATCTAAGACAAGCTACATTGCTATATCTTTATTCACCTTAGTACATTTTTCGGCAAATATTCTTCTTGGTCTTGTTCAGGCCGCATATAACTATTCAAAATACTCAGACTATTATTTATTAAGACAATTAATTTCAATAGTATCTATATTTGTATTATTTATTGGATACAACATTAGAGGTGATAGTCAAATAATTGTTATTTCATTAATTGAATCAGCATTAATGATGTCAATGTTCCTACATGTCTTTTTAAAAATCTATAATTCACATAAAGTAGATTCGACAACAAATTTAATAATTGAATCTCTTCATTCCTTTAAATTTACCTTTCGATATCTAAATAAAATAAATTATAATAGACTATTCTTTGGGTTAGCCGCAGTAACAAGATCTAATTGTCCGAATATATTAAATTCTTCTCTTTTCTTTATATTACCTAATTCAACATATTATTTATTCAACATATTAAATTATTTTAAAAGTATTTTGCTTTTATTAGCGGTTCCCTATAAGACTAGCTGCTATTATTTTTCATCAAGAAAAAGTCTTAATAGGCTTCAATCTCATTCAAATATTGCAGTTATTTCTATTATTGGTTCCATATCAATACTTTTTGCTCTATTTCATTATGTTGATTTATTTAATTTAAATATATTTAGTGAAATTACTTTCGATGATTTTATCTCTGAATTCAAAGCCAGACCATTTTCAATGTTGAACTCTTATAGGTATCAAATATTTACTTTATCAATTTTAATTATTCTCTCGACTTTACTATATTCTTTATTAGATTCATCAATTTATTTAATAATGAAATTGTCTAGCATGATTGGCTATTCCATATATTGCTATGTTTATACTGGTATTGCTATAACAATGACAATTTTATTATCAATCTCTATATATTCAAACTCACCCCCCATAGTAACTATAATTTCAATTTCTTACCTGCAATTAATATCTATTTCAATAGCAGTTTTATTTTCTAATATCCGAAACAAACAATTTTTAAACAAGGCTAAAAGTAATTGATATTTACAAATTTTTACCTAACGATATCAAATATTGCTTTATTTTTTTGCTCTAATAGAATAAATTTCTTCCTACTTATTTAATTGAAAATATCTAATACATACAAAGGTAAATTACTATCTTTAAATTATCCCAAATCTAAAATGATTGTAGACAAGCTATTTTCTTTCATATTTATCATTCTTCTTTCACCTGTATTTATTTTAGTATCAATAATAATTTATATTGACGTCGGTCACCCTATAATATACAAACAAGAGAGAATTGGAAAAAAAGGTATTAGTTTTAAAATTTATAAATTTAGAACAATGAAAAATATATCAGATAAAAAAGGTAATTTACTTTCTGATAATATTAGATTGACTAAAATTGGTGGTTTGATAAGATCACTATCTATTGATGAATTACCAGAGCTATTTAATATATTGTCTGGGAATATGAGCTTTACTGGACCTCGACCGTTATTGCCAAAGTACATACCATTATATTCTGTTGAACAAGCCAAAAGGCATGAAGTCATGCCAGGCCTTACAGGTTGGGCTCAAGTTAATGGTAGAAACAATACCTCTTGGGAAAGACGCTTATCATTAGATACTTGGTATGTTGAAAATTACAGTTTTTTATTAGATTGTAAAATCCTAGCATTAACCATATTCAAAGTTATTGCTAGAAGAGATATTACACCAAAAAATAGTTCTATAATGCCAGAATTTAAAGGTAATCAAAAGTAATAACAGAGTCATTTATCTGTTTCTAAAATTCTATACTAATATTGTATTCAAAAATATTGATAATTCATGGCAGAACAAAAAATTCAGAATTGGCCTGTCTATGACAATGAAGAAATAGAAAAGGTCAAAGATGTCTTATCTTCTGGAAAAGTAAATTATTGGACAGGTAAAGAAGGAAGATTGTTTGAACAAGAATTCGCTGCTTGGGTAGGTGTTAAATATGCAGTTGCTCTGGCTAATGGTAGCGTTGCCCTTACTGCTGCTTATAAGTCGCTAGGTCTAAAACCAGGGGATGAAATTATTACTACTTCAAGAACTTTTATAGCTACATCTTCAACAGCAATACTTTTAGGTGTCAAACCTCTTTTTGCAGATGTTGATTGTAATTCAGGTTGTCTAGACCCTAACTCTATTTTACCTCTGATCAACTCTAAAACTAAAGCAATATGTGTTGTTCATTTGGGCGGATATCCAGCAGATATGGTGAAAATTAATCATATCGCTAAGCAACATCGATTATTTGTTATTGAAGATTGTGCACAAGCTCACGGAGCAATGATCAACAATCAAAAAGTGGGAAGCTTTGGTGATGTTGCTGCTTGGAGTTTCTGTCAAGATAAAATAATGACCACTGGAGGCGAAGGTGGGATGATTACAACTAACAGAAAAGATTTATGGGACTCAATTTGGTCGTACAAAGACCACGGGAAAACTTACGATTCTGTGTATAAAAAAGTTCATCCACCTGGTTTTCGTTGGCTGCATGAGAAATTTGGTACTAATTATCGTCTAACCGAGATGCAGAGTGCTATTGGTCGAATACAATTAAAGAGGATGGATAAATGGACGCTACAAAGACAAAGAAATGCAAAACTACTAACAAACGCTATTAAAGACTTTTCATGCGTCAGGATACCGACTCTAGCTGAAAATTTAACTCACGCTTATTATAAATTTTATGTCTTTATAAGGCCTGAGAGACTCAGAAAAGGATGGAATAGAAATAGAATAATTAATGAAATAAATAATAAGGGTTTTCCGGCTTTTCAAGGCAGTTGTAGTGAAATATATATGGAAAAGTGTTTTAAAAATGCAAATTTACAACCTGTTAAAGATCTCCCTGTTTCAAAAGAACTTGGATGTACAAGTATTATGTTACTTGTACACCCAAGTATAAAAACGGTTGAAATGAATGCTTATGCTGTTTCAGTTAGGGATATTATTAAAAGATCGTGCGGAGAATAATAACAATTTTGTAATTTATAATATATAAAATTATTTTTACTTATGATTAAATATGAATTATTTAACAGGCTATTCTTAACATCAGAAAGGTTTGTCCATAGGTTTATTTTTAGTAAAATAATATTTGAAAATAAAAGATATAGAAGATTAATACTTTATTTAATTGATAGTCTTTTGATTTATGGCTCACTATCATCTTTGGATATTTTTTTATCCGGAGGTGGACTAAATTTTAGCAATTATTTTTCTATTTTAGACAAGTCAATTATTATTATCTTAGGTATATTTCTGTTTAGGATATCTGGTCAATATAATGCTCTAACAAGATCTGCAAACTCCCGATCTATTTATCAAATATTTATAAGAAGTTTTTTACTTTCTTCATTTTGTCTAGTAATTAATAAATTTGGTAATCTTTACCAAATGAGTTTTTATAGTTTTTTACTTTTAAACATTTTATTTTCATCTTATTTAAGTATTTCTAGAATTATATTAAGAGATATTCTTAGTAGATATACAAATATTTTTCTTAAAGATAGAAATTTGAAAAATAAAAATAAAAAAAATGTATTAATTTATGGCGCTGGAGAAGCTGGATTAAGTTTATTTTACTCTTTGAAGACATCTTCCAATCTCAATGTTTTTGGATTCTTAGATGATTCTTCATATCTATGGGGTCGCAATATTCAAGGTATTCCAATTTATAATCCAAAGGATCTTAAAAAATTCATTAATAAAATAGATCAAATATTAATAGCCATTCCTTCTTTGAGACCAAAAAGGAGTGTTGAGATTTTAAAAGGCTTAGAAAAGTTTTCTGTTTCAGTTCTCAAAATCCCTTCAATTGATCAACTAACCTCTTCTAACATATCAATAGATAGTCTAAATCCTATAGATCTTTATGATTTGCTTCAAAGAGAACCTATTAAACCTTTCGACAAATTAATGTCCTCAGTAAAAGGTAAAGTTGTTTGTATAACTGGTGCAGGTGGATCAATAGGAAGTGAATTATCAAGGCAAATACTTTTTCAACGACCAAAAGTCTTAATCTTAATAGAAATAAGTGAACCAGCTTTATGGACTATTCATCAAGAATTGATGACTATCTCTCAACCAGAAATAACCATCTTCCCCGTATTAGCTGATGTATCAAATCATCTTCAGATGATTCAAGTATTCAAAGAAAAAAATGTTGATATTGTCTTCCATTCAGCGGCATATAAGCATGTACCACTTGTAGAGAATAATCCTTTATCTGGAATTAAAAATAACATAATTGGGACTAAATCTCTTTGCCTAGCTGCTTCAGAATGTAATGTTAAACAATTTATTCTTATCTCTACAGATAAGGCAGTAAGGCCCACAAGTGTAATGGGAGCTTCAAAGAGATTTGCAGAACTAATTGTTCAATCTTTTGCGAAAAAAGAAAAGGATAAAGAGAAAAATAAAACTATTTTTAGTATGGTCAGATTTGGGAATGTTTT
>MDTA01014474.1_pt1 | contig 10913 bp, 9 predicted proteins | sample 811151 | NCBI WGS metagenome assembly MDTA01 (sample SAMN05326648, study PRJNA326480) | marine metagenome | isolation source: seawater | place: Indian Ocean: South | collected 2010 | reverse complement strand
TGTACATAATAACGCTACTCCATATCAAGCGTTTAGAGCAGGGTTTCGTGAAGGTGTAAAACTAAGTTTAGATGAAGGTGCTAAGTTAGAAAACAAACCTTTAACAATGTTGCATAATAAAAATCTTAAACGATTGTTGGTATGGATGACAGTAGGCGCAGATGCACTTAATGGCTTTTGGGCAATTTATGGTGCTCGGTTGGGTTGTTGGATGACTAATGCTACAGACTGGGACTATACTCGTGTACGTGATTTTAAATGGCACACAGAGTTTTGGGAAACAGAAATTTGGCCAAAGTTTGGGCACGATGAGGATAAATTTTTAGATGAGGTGTACGACTTAGGCGATAAGATACGTGACGAATTAGAACTACCTATAGCAGAAATGGAAGCACAAAATAGTAAATTCTTTAAAGAAGTATATGTAAGTCCTACTAGAACTGCCCCATTAATAAGAGAAGATCAAATTGAATTATGATATACTAGAGCATTCGCACGATTATGCTAAAGAAACAGTCGTTGTAAATTGGTTGCTAGGAACAACATGTAATTTTTCTTGCAGTTATTGTCCTTCCTGGTTGCACGAAGGTGATGTCAGATGGCCTAATAATTATCATAAATGGCCTCCTAGATATTTAAAAGATATTAAAAAATTTATATCTGCCTCGATTAATCATTATGCTCCTAAAAAAATATATTTTGAATTTACTGGAGGCGAAGTTACATTATGGAAAGATTTAATACCTTTAGCAAAATTTATAAAAGAAAGCAATGCTACTATTGGTATTATTAGTAATGGCACACGGCCTCCTCGTTGGTGGAGAGAAAATAAAAAATATTTTGATCACGTTTGTTTTAGTTATCATTCAGAATTTAGTAAACCTGAAAAATTTTTAGATGTAATAAAAGAAGTAAATGGGGAATTTAGAACTCACGTAAACATAATGATGAATCCTGAAAAATGGGATGAGTGTATTAATTTAGCAGAACGAATACCTAAAGAATGTCATAATATTAGTCTTGCATTACAACCATTAATGGAAGGGTTAGGTGAAGAAGAAACTGTTTTTCCATATACAGATAGCCAACAAGAAGTCCTTGATAGACAACACCATTTATACGGAAAACATATAAAATGGGATACAAATTTTCCTGTCCCTCGCGGAGCTATGGAAATGGTTAATAAAAATACAAATAAAAAAGAGATAAGTTCGGCACATAGATTAATAGCAAACAAAATTAACGATTGGTCGGATTGGAACTGCTATGCAGGTTTAGAAAATTTAGTTATAGACTGGGACGGTTCGGTATGGCGAGGTTGGTGTCGAGAAGGAGGTTCGTTAGGAAATGTATATGAAAAATGCAAATTACCAAAAAAGCCTGTTTTATGTTCAAAAAAATTTTGTCATTGTAATTTTGATATAATGTGTAAAAAGGAAAAAAATGTTACGAGAAATTGATAAAGATGGTAATTGGGCAACTACCACTACTGATAAAATAATCTTTGAAGATAAAAATCATTTTAAAGATTGGTATTGTTCTGCAGGAAAAAAAGGTTTATATATAGACCATGACGGAAATATTTGGAAGGGACTTTGTTTTAGTGCAGATGTAGATAGGTTTAATTTTCGAGGTTGGTATTCTCATATAAAAACAGAAACAAATCAATACTTGCAAGATTCATTATTCGGAACTGAAGAATTTCAATATTGGTATAAAAATAACAAAGACATTATTACCAATTTAGGAAACAACTATAGAAAATTAAATAAAGCATATGAGTTAACAGTATATGCACCATTTAAAGATAGATTTTCGGGTATAGTAGGAAATATATTTGAAGGATTTTTTACAGATGTAAAACAAGTCAAAACATTAATAAAATGTCCATTTGATACTTGCGGATGCGGTAGCGATATTTGGTATCCAAAAAGTAAAACAGAAAAATCGGTAGATAATATTATTAATTTTAAAGAATATACCGAGAAAGAAAGATTGGATGTATATAAAAAAATAGAAGTTAATAAAAAAGACACTATAGAAAAAGATGATATAACAGCGTTAGAACCAAATTACAAAATAGATTATCAAGTATTATGGGATATAGGTCGTAGATGTAATTATGATTGTGAGTATTGTTGGCCTAGTGTTCATAATACTGACGGACCTCATATAGACTACAAAACACTAAAACGAACATTAGGTGCTATTATATATTGGATTGTTAATAAACCAGGAACTATAAAAGAAAATTTAAAAACAACTAAATTTTTCTTTAGTGGAGGTGAACCAACATTAAATCCTGATTTTTTAAAAATATGTCATTGGCTTCAAAGCGAAAAACAATTAGTATCGGTTTCTACAAATGGTACTAATACTGAAGAATATTATACTAACTTAGCACAAGTTGTTAATAATTTTTTATTTAGTATACATTTTGGTTCTATGGAAAAATTTAAAATAATCAATGAAAAAAAGTTATTAAAAAATATTAAAAAAGTATTAACCGTTCACAGATTACATAGTCTTCGTGATAAATGGGTCGAACTTAAAATTATGGCACCACCGGGATATGTTAACCATGCCCTTAAATTTTATGATATGGCAATTAGCGAAACACCAATTTTAGATACAGGGAGAGATAAAAGACCATTAGGAGCATTAACTATTGTTCCTATTAGAACAATAGGTAAAAGCAATACCACTGCAATATATAGTGACGAAGAAAAAAAATTACTAGAGAAATTTTATGCCGATACTGTATGATGAATCAGTACCATTAGATAATAAACAATTACGATTTTACAATGAATCTAACAAATATATTAGATTAAGTGTAGATGAAACTATTGCGAGAAAATTAAATTATTGGAAAGATTGGCATTGTTCGGCTGGAGAACGATCTTTATATATTGATTATGATGGAAGGGTATGGATTGCTAATTGTGCAAGTGCCGAATATTATAAAAAAGAATGGAAAAAATTTTCTGAAAAAACATTAGGAACATGGCCTCACGAAGAATGGTATAACAAAAATACAAAAAATGGCTGGCCTCTACCTAAAGACTATGAAAATAGCGAACAACATGCTGTATTTTTAAAAACAATAGATATTTTAGAAAAACAATTTTTTACAACTAAACAATCAGGAAAATACGATGATGTAGATGCTGAAGAACATTTTGGATATGTAGGTAATATATATGATGTATTGAAGTTACCCGATGGATGGGTTAAGTGCCCTTTTACATTTTGCGGATGTGGTGCAGATGTTATTTTGTCAAAAGCAAAAAACGGTCACCATACAAAATATTTGGCAGTAAGTACAAAAGGATACGAAGGCCAATTTAAAACAAAAGATAATTTTGTTAAATCTATAGATAATCCAGTGGCAATAGAAATGAATTTTCCTATTGATTATCAGATACTCTGGGATATAGGACGTAGATGTAATTATAGCTGCGATTACTGTTGGAACGGATTACATAATAATAAAGATCCTCATCATGATTATACAGTTATTAAAAACACGATTTTACATATTATAAAAACATGGGCAAGAGGAAAAGAAATAAGATGGAATTTTGGTGGTGGTGAACCAACATTACACCCAAATTTTTTAGATATAGTAAAACTTCTTAAAGAACATAATCAATGGATATTGGTTACAACAAATGGATCGAGAGATATAAAATATTGGAACGAACTCAAGAAATATTGTAATACTGTAAATTTTTCGGCTCATTTTGGTAGCATGTTAAAAAATAAAGGACACGAACATCGATTTATAGAAAATGTGAATAATGTTATAGATTGGCATAATAAAAAAGATGATGATCTCTGGGTAGAAATTAAATTAATGACACCTCCGGGTTGGCTAGACCGAGCAATAGAATTTAAAAATAAATTAAATATTCAAGAACTAACTGTTCCCGGTAAAAATGGTAGAATGAAAGGTTGTTGTAGTTTAGTTCCTATTAGGGATAGTAACGGTTTAGTAAAATATACAGATGAAGAATTAAACTATTTTAAAGAACAATGAATGACGAACTAAAATCTATAAATATGTCGGATCCTATAGAACGGGCGGAACTTGCATTAATTACAAAAAACATCGAAACATTGCATTGGTTTGTTCCTGATGTAGAAGTTGATGTTCGCCTAAATATAGTTAGAAATTCTTTATTTAATAGAGATTTATTTAAAAAAATAAACTATGATGAAAAAGTAATAAAAGAAGAATTACTAAAAACAAAAAATGTTTTAAACTATAATGAAATAGATAAGTTAAAAGAAGAATTAAATTTATTAAATAAAGATCAAAAAGCGATTGATTCTTTTTGTCCTCTACCATGGAATCATTTAGGTGTAATGACTAATGGTAATATACGAATGTGCTGCCAAATGATATATGAGCCATACGGTATATTAGATATCAATGTAAAAGATATTAGTAACTTAACTGATATAAGAAATTTGCCTCCTTTGAAAAAAATACGAAGAGAAATGTTAGATGGTGTTAAACCTGACATATGTAAATTGTGCTGGACAGAAGAAAATAGTAATTTAAAAAGTAAACGAATTCATCAAAATCTTATGTATAAAAATGTATTTTCTCTTGCAAAAAAATATACGAAAGAAGACGGTGAAATAGATACTGATAACATACCATTAAATTACTTAGATTTGCGATTAGGCAATAAATGTAATTTAGCTTGTCGAAGTTGTGGCCCGACAGAAAGTAATCAATGGTACGAAGATACATGGAAATCTAACCAAACAAATGTTCCGTTTTATAATGGTAAAAAATATTCTTTGGTGTCAGATAATAATAAAATTATTATAAATTCTAATGATTTTTCATGGCCCGATAAAACCAATTTTTTAGATCAAATTTTAGATACTTATAAAAATATTGATAGATTATATTTTACAGGAGGCGAGCCTACTATTAATATACCACACATACAATTTTTAGAAAAATTAATTGACAAAAAAATGGCTAAGTATATCTATTTAGAATATAATAGCAATGGTATGGCAATGCCTGAACGATTACTTAATATTTGGCCCAACTTTAAAGGAGTAGGAATTGGTTTTAGTATTGATGGTATGGGAGAACGGTTCGAATATTTAAGATATCCTGGTAAATGGAAAAAATTTATTAATACATTATCTAAACTAGATAAGTACGTCAATGCAGGAAACAAAATAGATATTGCTCTAGCCCCGACAATAAGTATATACAATTTTTTACACATGTTAGATTTATATAATTTTATTTTATTTGATACCCCTAAATGGTTTGTTAAAAGTATGCCTATACATGTATTAGAGGGACCTGATTATATGTCTCCTAAAATATTACCTAATTATGCTAAAGAAAAAATAAGATCTAAATATAAAACATGGATGGAAAAAATAAAAAATATAAAAGAATTACCTAATATGAATTTCAGCAGATCTAACCATATAAAAAATTTAGCAATAGCTCAAATGACTAATTTATTACATTATATTGACCAACCTTTGCCTAACAGAGAAATATTATTAAAAGATTTTTATTCTAAAACAGACTATATGGATAATATTCGAAACCAAAATTGGAAGGAAACATTCCCTGAATTAGATAATTTATTGAAATGAAAATAGGATGGATAGGATTAGGTAAATGCGGATTACCTATTAGTAACGAATTAGAAAAAATTGCAGAAATTATTAAATATGATATTGCATTTCCTAAAACAAAAATAGAATCTTTAGTTAATGCTCAAATAATTTTTGTCTTAGTCGGCACTCCTCATAAAAAACATTTAGATGGGTCCATACCAGTTGAAGGAGATCCGTGTGATTTCGATTACGACCAAATAAAATCTGTTTTACATTCGATGTCGGAATTAAATATTAAAGTTCCTATTATTATTCATTCTACATTAAATTTAGGAATCTCTAGAAAATTGGCCTTGCAATTTAATACTTTACAAATTTATTACATGCCAATTATGATTCATATAGGAAAAGAAGCAGAAACATATTTACAAGCACCTTTTTATTTTATAGGATGTAATAATAGAGATCGTATACCAAAAATTATCAATGATTGGTTTAATATTTTAGATAAAAAATATTTTATAGGAACTTATGAAGAGGTAGAAACATATAAGTTAATGGGAAATTTATGGTGCAGTATTAAAATTGCTTTTGCTAATACTTTACAAAATATAAGTTCAAAAATTAATAATATAAATGCTCATAAAGTAATGGAAATTTTACAACAAGATACAGTAAGATTTTTATCACCTATGTATTTGTCGCCAGGATTAGGCGACGGCGGTCCGTGTCATCCTAGAGATGCTATTGCTATGAGCTATGTTGTTAATAAATTAGGATTTGAAAAAAATTTATTTGATTTTTTTGCAAAATATAGAGAGTGGCAAGCAAAAGAACTTGCTAGTTTTTTAATAGGATTTAATTTACCTATTTCTATTGTAGAAACCAATTTTAAACCCGAAACAGAATTAACAGATGGTAGTTATTGTTTATTGATTAAATCGTATTGCAAAGATGCAATCGAAGGGTTGCCTAGTAACCAAAATCCATACACATATTTTCTTCCACATAATACTCCCGATCATTATAAAAAAATTAAATTTAATAAAAATTCTGTTATTGTAACTCCTTGGAATTTTGATTTAGAAGTTAACAAATGTAAATTTATAAAATACGGTGTTACATGAAAATAGGTTTTTATTTTGAAAATACTATCAAGTTAAATGCTATTCCAGTACCAGCTTCCTTAGATTACATAGATCCTGCTACTTGGCATGCATCTAATCAAGGTTATTGTGCTAAGATAGGTTTTAATGGCCTATGTAGTCTTTATTGGTGGATCAAAAAATTTAATCCTGATAATATTATATCTAAAAAGATAGGGGAAAATCCTAATGATTGCGATACTAATGTATTTGTTATAACTCTGTCAGGAAATGCTGCAAAATATATCTACCAAAATATTTTTAATTTTATAAAAAAAGAAACATTAGAATTTTTGCATAAACATAATATTACTATTATAATAGATTATGCCACAGAAAGACAACATATGTGGCATAGACCAAAATTTTCAGTTAAGCATTGTTGGGATTATGTTGTTCCTACAATGATTAATAACGCATTTGCTTTAGATATTACCGTTCCTATTAAATTTTTAAATGCTTATTCTGAAGAAACATTAAATCGAATAAGACAAAATTATCCTATACACGATAAATTTCCTGTAAATTTTAGTTTTGATTCGTATCAATCTTTTTGGTTATATCTTAGATATCATTTAGAACGGAGACCAGAATTACGATATACCCCTAATTTAAATAATGTTTCATCTAACAATAAATTTATGATATGTTTAATGGGAGTGGCTAAATCTCATAGAATAGGCATAATGTCAAAACTAATAGAATATAAATTATTTCCTTCAAATAGTTACGTTAGTTTATTTTTTGATGGTTATACAAAAAATAATCTAGAATATGAAACAAACCGATTACCAAAAGATTTTTTTAATACAGCATTAGTAAATTTTAATGAAAATTATACAGTAGATGATTTTTTAACATATAACACGTTAAGCCATGATGACCTTACGCCACCTGTAGATATGTTAAATGATACATATTTAAATTTAGCAACAGAAAGTTGGGCAGGAAAGGTAGGATCAATTCCGACAGAAAAAACATTTAAAACATTTTATTGGCAAAAATTACCATTAATTTATGGTACAAAGAAAATAATACATCAATTAAATGATTTAGGTTTTGAATTTTTAAATATATTTGATTATACATATGATAATATGCCAGGAGATGAAGAAGAATCTATAAAAATGTTTTGTAGAAATCTAAAATTTTTATCAGAATTTGAAAAAAAAGATATAAAGCATCTTCATGAAAAAAACATAAATTTAATAGAACATAACTATAATCTTTTTATGAATAAAAAATTATTTGATCTTGTTGAACATTTATTTATTTAGAAAATTTTCGAGCTCCCAAGTCTATATTATATTTCTTAAATAATTGATGTGTCCAACCATAACAGGTATGAATCTGTTTTTTAAAATCACTAGGATGAATACCATGTGAAAATGAACAACCTAATATTAATAATTTCATTTGTTATTCTGTTTATACCATTCAATAGTTTTTTGTAAGCCTTCGTTTATTTTTGTTTTTGGAGTCCAATTAAGTAATTGTTTTGCTTTAGAACAATCTAGTGACTTGTTTAATGTACCATCCTGTGAAGTATCGCCCCAATTTATATTACCTTTAAAATTAATAATATTACTTATTTTGTGTGCTAGATTTCTTACCGTCATGCTATCGTTGCTGCCTATATTAATAACTCGATTAAATGGACCTTTTTTAATACAGAGTTTTATTGCTTCGCAAACATCTTCTACGTAGATTACATCCCGTTTAGCAACTCCAGTTCCTAATAAATTTACATTATTTGTTGCATTGATAAATTTATATATCAATGCTCCGACTAAATGTGATCTATTGATATCAAATATATCATAAGGGCCATACATATTTGCCGGACATATATGATCCCATTGTATATTTAATTCTTTTTGTAATGTTTTATGAGCCATTATTGCCCATCGCTTAGAATATCCATATTCTCTTATAGATGAATGACAATCGCCATCTAGTAATTTATCTTCTTGCATAAAATTACTAGTCGCCGGATAACTGCAAGCACTACCTATAGAAATAACTCTGTTAGGTTTTGTTAAAGAAATAAATTTAAAAAAATTTAAATTCATACTAGTATTATCAAACAACATTTGTAATCGATTATCTATATTATATTTTAAACCACCATAATTTGCGGCCATATATATTATTAAGTCATAATTTTTAAATTTATTAACCGGAACCTCGTATAATAAATTGATTTCCGATGACTTAGGCCGATCTACTTTATATTCAGATAATATTGGATATAAGTTATTACCTAAAAAACCATTTCCACCTAAAATTAAAATATTCATATGTTTGTGTAATAATTAATTATTTTTTCTATATCTAAAAATTCATCTATATCATGCCATTTATTTTTTAATTTATCATAAATTACATTGTAGTCTCGTTTATCTCTATCTTCACCGTCGACCAATTCTATTTTAACATCTACATATTGTTTTATTTTATCAACTAAATCTTGTTTTGTTAAATTACCATTGTTAGAACCTACATTATATATGTTATTTTTTAGTAAATCAAAATTGTTTATAGAGAATTTGCATAATTCAGCTAATTTATGGACAGAATAAAAACTACGTTTAGTCTTTGGTTGATATAATTTTATATGTTTATGTTTAACCGCATCGTTACAAAGATTGTGAATTAGTAAATCATGTCTAACTTTAAAACTTAAACCATATGCTGTTGCAGGTCTATATATAATATATTTAGATAATGTTTTAATAATATCTTCGCCTTCTAATTTTGTTTTTGCATATAATGTCTGTGGATTAGGTTCTACTAGTTCGTCACAAAAATTTCCAATATCTCCATATATACTACCTGTTGAAAAAAATACTGTAGGTTTATTTAATTTTATAATATTCTTTACACCATTAATATTTGTTCTAATAGTTTCATGAGGTTGCTGATCACATGTAAGATATCCAACAATTGATGCTAGATGAATAATCATATCAACGTCTTTAAAAATAGATAGGTCATTACAAATATCATATTTTTTAAATTTTATATTATTAAATCTACCAAAAAAACCAAGTCTAGATAAAATTGCATCAGACGAATTGTCTATTGCGATAATATCTATATTGGTATTTTTTAATTTATATAATAATTCACAACCAATATATCCTAAAGCACCAGTAATTAAAATTTTCATATTTTAGTTATAGGCTCAGTACATTCATTCCATTTTTTGGTTATCATAGCTATTTTTTTAGTATCTGTTGCAGGATAATATATGTGTGGTGTAAATCGAGGAATAAAAATACAATCGCCTTCGCTAACATACGTAGGGAGTAATTTATCGGCATACTTTTCCACATAAATTCCAGATCCGCTTATTATTAATATATATTCATCAAACTCTTTATGGTAGTGAAAACCTCGAGTGCTATTTACATTTGTTATTATATAGCTCCACTCACAAATAGGATGTTTATTAGGATAAAATGTAAAAATTCCCCCTCGCTTATCGATTAATGTTTGAGGATTAATATCTGGATGCAATTTTGATATTAATCTTTTTCCTTTAATTTTAAAACGATTATTAATTGTTACTAATTTATTACTTGCCTTCATATGATCATAAAAATCAAATTCTAATTTATTAATATGATTGCGAGCAAGATGTTCTTCTTCCTCAGTTAATTTTAATTTTATTTTTTTTGCTATTTCTTTTAAACCTTCCGCTTTCAAAAATGTCTTAATATTAGATGACATATTTTCTTTAGGATAATTATAAGAATGTTCAGGTATATATTTTTGAATTACATCATTTAAAAAATAAATGTTTTTTATATCTATAATATAATCAAAATGATTTTCAATAAATTTAATTTTATCAGTTGAAGATTTAAATTCATCATCTTTATGAAAATAATATTGATCCAAACAAAAAATTTGATCTTTATAATTCATAGGAGAAAACTCAACAGGAACTTGGCCATCGCCCATTTCTATTAAATCATCAAATTCTTCTTTCCAATATTTAGATTCTCGAAGGTTATCTTTATGTTCTAAAAAATGTTCCCAAGACATATCGGATGCATCAAAAAACCTAGTTAAATAGTCATTAGTAGGACCAGAAAGCATTCTAGATATATAATTATTAAAAAAACTTCTTACTCTATCTATCGGGTTTCT
>MDTA01104628.1_pt1 | contig 10914 bp, 10 predicted proteins | sample 811151 | NCBI WGS metagenome assembly MDTA01 (sample SAMN05326648, study PRJNA326480) | marine metagenome | isolation source: seawater | place: Indian Ocean: South | collected 2010 | reverse complement strand
GTGGAGATTGTTTGCACCACGGGTATGGTAGCAGATTTGGCCAAAAAAATAGGTGGAAGTCGGGTAAATGTTACAGGTTTGATGGGACCAGGTGTAGATCCTCACTATTATAAAGCTTCACAAGGTGACTTGAAAAAATTAGAAAGAGCTAAGCTAGTTTTGTATAACGGGCTTTTTTTAGAAGGTAAAATGGAATCACTGTTTGAAAAATTTGGCCAAAATAAAACGGTTGTCGCTGTTACCTCTCATCTACCCAAAGATCGATTGTTACAACCAGCAGAATTTGAAGATAATTTTGATCCTCATGTTTGGTTTGATGTAAGCCTATGGTTGGAAACTGTAGACGTCGTTGTAGAGTCATTGATTAATGTTGACGCTGACGGGAGTGACGTTTATCGCGCAAATGGAGACCTTTACGTAAATGAATTGCAGATTTTACATGACTGGGTAGTGGACGAATTATCTAAGATCCCGTCAAACAGGAGGATTTTAGTAACAGCACATGACGCGTTTGGTTATTTTGGTCGAGCCTATGATATCGAAGTTGTGGGTCTTCAGGGAATTTCGACGGTGGCAGAATACGGTGTTAATGATGTCACTCAATTAGTAGATTTGATTGTTAATCGTAAAATTCCTGCAATGTTTGTAGAAAGTAGTGTACCAGAACGCTCAATTAAAGCTGTCCAGCAAGGCTGCATAGATCGCGGACATTCTGTAATTATTGGTGGTACATTGTATTCTGATGCGATGGGGAGCGTCGGAAGTAACGCGGATACTTATGTTGGAATGGTAAAAGAAAATGTTCGAACTATTGTGAGTGCACTTAAATGAATGAATCGCAAGGTAATCAAACTGCAGTAATACCAGCGATACAAATTCATGACATGACGATTGCCTATCAAAAGAAGCCTGTTCTTTGGGATGTCGACTTGGATATCCCTGAAGGCGTTCTTGTAGGCATTATTGGACCTAACGGTGCAGGCAAGAGTACAATGATCAAAGCTGTTATGAATCTTGTTCCGAAGGCTTCTGGCTGGGTTAAGGTTTTCGATAGACCCTATGAACAAATGCGTAGTGCAATCGGCTATGTGCCTCAGCGAGAGTCTGTAGACTGGGATTTCCCTATAGACGCGTTGGATGTAGTGCTCATGGGCCGATATGGTCATGTGGGCTGGATTCGTCGTCCAAGTGCAGAAGATAGAGATATTGCCAGTGAGGCATTAGAAAAAGTGGGGATGTTGGAGTTTGCTAAACGGCAGATTAGCCAACTGTCTGGAGGTCAACAACAGCGAGTGTTTCTTGCGCGAGCGTTGGCCCAAGATGCTCGTATCTACATGATGGATGAGCCATTTGCTGGAGTGGATGCTTCTACGGAAAAAGCTATTATAGACCTGCTTGTTGACTTAAGGCGCCAAGGTAAAACTATTTTAGTTGTGCATCACGATCTCCAAACAGTAACAGAATATTTTGATTGGGTTATCATGCTTAATATGCGTGTTGTTTCTTATGGCCACACTAAAGAAGTTTTTACCGATGAAAATTTACAGAAAACTTATGGTGGCCGCCTTACCGTTTTGAGCCAAGCTGCTCAAGCAATGGCTGATCAGCGAAGAGGTGGATGATTCGTGATTGAAAATGCTCTAAGGTTTATAAGCTTGTCAGATGCTAACGTTCGATTTGTTTTGTTCGGTTCATTACTTATCGGAGCTACTGGAGGTATACTGGGTTCCTTTGCGGTATTACGTAAGAGAAGTTTAGTCGGTGATGCGTTAGCTCATGCTGCTTTACCGGGTGTGGCTCTGGCGTTTTTGCTCACCGGTAGTAAAGCGTTACCAGTATTACTAACTGGTGCTGTAATATCAGGTGTTTTCGGCATGATGTGTATCCAGTTTGTAACACAGTTTACACGGGTTAAAGCTGATTCGGCGATTGGTATTGTACTATCAGTTTTTTTTGGTATTGGTATCGTATTATTAACTCATATTCAACGAACAGGTGGAGGTAATCAAGCTGGATTAGACAAGTTCCTTTTTGGGCAAGCAGCTTCTTTAGTCCGTACTGATTTAATCGTGATGTCGTTTCTCGCTTGTGCAATTATATGTTTTGTTTTGCTATTTTATAAAGAATTCAAGGCTCTTATTTTTGATTCAGACTTTCTTTCTACTTCAGGATATTCTGCCTCCGTAATTGATGGTCTTTTAATGGGGTTGATTGTACTAACCGTTATGGTAGGCTTACAAGCGGTTGGTGTCGTTCTGGTGGCTGCGATGCTAATTACTCCAGCGGTTGCTGCGCGGTTCTGGTGCAATCAGTTACACACGATGGTTATGTTATCAATGGTTTTTGGCGGTGCTGCTGGTATAATTGGGACGTTTACTAGTTCGCTGGCACCGCGTATACCGACGGGCCCCGTAATGGTTTTGGCGGCAACAAGTTTTTTTCTTATCTCCGCAGTTTTTGCGCCAGGTAGAGGTATGATTGCGCGTTATTACCGGCATAGGAATAATACTTTACGTGAGCAAAGGCATCATTTTTTACGCGCTTATGTAGAGTTGTTTGAGAAAGATAATGATAAAAAAAGTTGTACAACAAATGATCTCTCATTGGAGATTGGATGGCAATTGTCGATGGTAGAAAGGGTCGGTCGGCGATTAAAGCGAAAGGGATTAGTTGAGTGGCGGGACCGAAATTGGTTTTTGACGGAATTAGGTTTAGAGGAAGGTATGTTTATTGTTAAGTCTCATCGTTTATGGGAGTATTACTTGTATTATCGTTCTATTTTAGATATCGATCATGTTGATCGTTCAGCAGATGAGGTTGAACATCTTCTAACTCCAGAGATAATTGTGCAGATCGAAAAGCTATTGGAAAAAGAGAGAGGTATCAGTCCTAATGAGGTTGTAAATATTCATGGATCTCTTAGTCACTATCGAAAAAGAGGTCAGGATTGATAGCTGTTGATAGCGGGTTTTGGATTGTTCTTACCGGTGCGTTAGCCGCTGGTTCCTGTGCGCTTTTGGGTGCGTTTTTAGTACTTCGCAAAATGTCGCTTTTGGGTGATGCACTGAGTCATGCAATTCTTCCGGGTATTGCTATTGCATTTTTATTTTCGGGAAGTCGATCCATTCTTCCGATGTTTCTGGGTGCATCAGTTTGTGGTTTACTGACCACGATATTAGTAGAAGCATTCCACCGGAAATGGAGAGTACAAGAAGACGCTTCAATTGGTATCGTATTTACGGCATTTTTTGCTTTGGGTGTTGTTTTAATTACTGCTTTTGCTGGTCAAGTTGATTTGGATCAGGAATGTGTTCTTTATGGAGAAATTGCATATGTTCCTTGGGATATCCTGAGTTTCGGTGGGATTTCTTTAGGCCCAAGGGCGGTATGGATTTTAGGTGTAGTTTCTGTTTTTAATTTACTTTTTGTCCTTTTATTCTACAAAGAATTAAAGATTAGCTCTTTTGATCCATCTTTGGCAATTACTATGGGAATAAATGCAACTGCCGTTCATTACCTACTAATGGGAGCTGTTTCTTTTACTACAGTTGCGTCATTTGAATCTGTGGGTGCTATTTTGGTTGTGGCTATGATGATTGTACCTGGGGCTACAGCCTACTTGTGGAGTGATAGGTTGTCTCTCGTTTTAATTTTATCCGTGCTGTTTGGTGTGTTTTCGGCTCCTCTTGGTTATATGTTAGCTGCAATATGGGATAGCTCAATAGCTGGCGCGATGGTAGTAGTAGCCGGTAGTTTCTTTGTTGTCTCCTTAATTATTGCACCGAATCAAGGGATTGTTGCACGAATTTGGCAGCGGCTTATGTTGTCCGTAAGAGTTGCTCAAGATCATATTCTTCTTGATTTGGTACGACGCAATGAAGGGCAAGAAATTCGTGGAGTAGAGCGAATAGATTTATTAAAAGCTGCATCTGTAAATTATGTGGCTAGGTGGTCGTTGTATAGGTTAACCAAGATCGGCCTTGTTGAATGTAAAGGTAGTATGTGTATTCTCGCTAAAGGTGGAAGGTCTGAAGCGTTGCGCCTATTAAGAAATCATCGTCTTTGGGAGAGCTATTTGAGTGATTTGGGAATTCCTGAAGATCATGTCCACGAGCCCGCCGATGCGATTGAACATTTCATAGATAGTTCATTAGCTGCTGAATTAGATGCCAATATACAAGTTGATACAGACCCTCAGGGTAAAAAAATACCGGGATCTAAGCTTGGTGATTAACCGCCCGCCCGTTTGGCTTTGTGCCCATGGACTGTAGTTAGAGCTTCTATAATTGGATCGACATTGTCACCTTGTATTTCGATTATACCATTTTTAAACGAACCGCCAGTTCCGCAGAGCTTTTTTAAGCTTGACGCTAGTTCTTTTAATTCAGTATTACTAAGCGATAAATTAGAAATTGTAGTGACGGTTTTTCCTCCACGGCCTTTTGTTTCTCTGCGGACGCGTGCTATGCCATCGCCATTCGATTTTTGGCTATGAGTTTTAGCCTTTGGGCGAATTCTTCCAGTATCGCTCGAGTAGACTAATCGACTATTATTTGACATTCAAAATCCTCTTATAATTTTGAGATTGAAAATATTGAAGAAAATGAATATTTGCTAATTTATTTGTGAGACAGCATTAAGGTATATTTATTCAGCAAATAGGCACTACTTATATATTTATCGTTACTGATTCAACTTTATTGCGTCCAGTATTCTTAGCTTTATATAACATTTTGTCGGCATAGCCAAGCAAAAGCTCCGGAGTAATTTGAGTCGTAAATTCCCTACTTTGTACAGATGAATTTAGGCAAACTATACCGAAGCTTATAGTTACGGGTTTTCCATCTGGAAGCGGTAAAGACTTCTCAGTGTTTATTCTAATGCGTTCACATAGAGTCACAGCAGATTCTATATCCGTATTTGGTAAGACAACTACAAATTCTTCTCCTCCGTATCGTGCTGCTATATCACTTCGGCGGCACGATTTACGAAATATCCTTCCTAATTTCTTTAAGACTTGGTCTCCAGTATTATGGCCGAAAGTATCATTGATGTTTTTGAAGTGATCGATGTCACCAGTAACGACTGCAATAGAAGAAAGTTGCCGATATGTGCGACTAATTTCTCTTTCGAGTAATTCAATGAAAATATTTCTAGTGTAAAGTCCAGTGAGTGGATCATGAAAAGCAATGCGTTCAAGTTTCTTATAAATAGGTTGAGTAAGATTGACGATATTGTCTAAGGTTTTCCATAAATAATATTCCGGGTTGTTATTCTTTTTTTGATTTTTTTGATCAAAAAAACTCTCGAAATCTTTGATGGTTTGCAAGATTAGCTGGGTAATGTGGCTATCGATTATAGTTAGATTTGGATGCATTTCTTGTAGCAGATGATACTGTGAAATGGAACGGTTGGAAATATTTATAAGCCAGTCAATTTCGACGTTGTGTAATAAAGTTGTCACATCGGAAAACGTTGGAATATGATGTTTGGAGGATATTTTTGCAATTATGGGGTCAATTTCTATCTCACATAATCCAACAAGTTGAATGTTGGAGATTCCGAGTAAGGAATTGAGTAGCGATCCCGTATAGTTAGATGATCCCACCAGACCCACCCGTTTTTTTGGATCATTTTTCATGTGTATTTTGAGTTGATTTGCCTAATATCTTGATTGTCTATGGTAATTATGTCTTGTTTTTTAAAGCTTTCTCAGCTTGTTTGATTTCTCCTATTACTGGACAGTATATTGGGTCAGAATAATTGGGTTTACCATTCGAGAGCCGGGTTAGATCATCGTTCGGATGCGATATGAGATGATCGTCTTGGTAGGCTGCCTGATATCTGTTGGAAGCCGGTTGAAGGTGTAGAGCAATAGATCGCCTCGGTTGCTCTGTTGTGTTAGGACCACTCCCGTGGATGGTACGGCAATGATGAAAGGTAACTTGACCACATTTTAAAATAGCAGGTACTTTTTTTACATCAGCTCCGCCAGTATTAAATTTTTTTTCTAATCCATCTAGATCTGAAGAAAAGAAATCCAAATGATTGTTCATTGGCCAATTCAAGCTTCCTTCAATAAAAGAAATAGTTCCTAAAGAAGTATCCATGTCCGTAAAAGGAATCCAGGCTGTAAGGAGATTGTCAGAGGTACATGTGCGCCAATAACCATGGTCCGTATGCCATCCAACGCTCTTGGGATCCGAAGAGTCAGAAGGAGGCTTGTATAGTAGTTGGTCATGCCATAGACGTACGTCTTCTCCACATAACAATGCAGCTATTGCTCCGATTGCTGCATTGGTGAGTAGGGCACGTAGTTCTGGTACTACGAGTGTGGAATAGTCATTTTTTCGAAGACAGTTTAGGCCATCTTCAGGGCACCATGTCAAATTGTAAGTTCGGTTGTTCGGTAAGTGTATTTCTCGGCCAGACAACGAAGAATAATATGCTTCACAGGCTGCGATAGCTACCTCTAAATCGATGGGTTTAAAAATGGGTTTTGAAATATAGTAACCACATGATCTATACTGTTCTATCTCCTCTACTGTAGGTAAGACGTCCGGATCGATTAACTTGTGCATAACTTTGGTTTTTCTCTCTATTTACTTTTTATTGATACTAAATTCGTAAGACGCACGTATACTTATGACTCTACCTTACTCAAAAGATATACAAATGATAGGTATAATGAAATATTCAAGTTATTTGGAGCAACCTTATGATTGACTTAGCTATGATGAGTAGCGTTTGTCCTGCTTGGGACATGAAGCAAATTAGGAATGTCATGAAGAAATATGGATATAAGGGATTTGAACCACGCGTTTAATGGGGGCATGCTTGCGGTATTGGATTGGATATGTCGGTGCGTTGTCGCAAGGAATTATTTGATCAAATGAGAGGGGAAGATCTAGAAATTTGTTGTATTTCTACGGGTGTAAAGATAGCCGATCCTTGTCCTGAATCACGTGCAAAGCATATAGAGGCGCTAAAAAATTATATTGATCTAGCTGCAGATATCGGATGTACCAGAATTCGCACATTTGGGGGGCAGCGTTCACGAGATAGAGAATGGCCATCTATTATTGATTATGTTGTAGATGGATATGCTCAGGTTATAAAGCAGGCGCAGGAGCGAAACGTAATTGTTTTGATGGAGACTCATGATGACTGGAGTTGTTCGGCACCTGTCAGAGCTGTAGTTGAACGACTGGAAAGCCCTAATTTAAAGATACTTTGGGATTTTATGCATACTCAAAGAATGCTTGAGTTGCCGTACGAAAGCTACCAGATATTAGGTCCGCATGTTAATCATTTACATGCACATGATGGAACTTTTATTGATGGGAGTATTAATGTCGGTTACTTAGGCGAGGGTGATATAGACCATGAAACACCAATCGGCTTACTTATAAATGATGATTTTTCTGGATTCATTTCTGTTGAGGTTATTAATAAACCGGATAGTATACACGATCCGGACAGTGTATTGAGACAATATTCTGAAGAGTTGAATAAAATAATCCAAGCTTTCTGTTAGGTTTATGCCAATTTACTTCGGATGGTAGTAAACTGGCTTGGAAGCGGAGCAGAAACCGTTATTCTTTGACCAGTGGTGGGATGGTCTAATTCCAGTTGATTTGCATGAAGCATCATTCGCTCCGCCTGTTGGGACCAAGATTTAGGCTCACCATATACTGGATCTCCAATAATTGGACATCCAATGTGGGCTAGGTGAATTCGGATTTGGTGTGTTCGGCCTGTTTCTAACCGTAATTTTAATTCAGTAGCGTTTTTTAAACGCTGTACAACTTCAAAATGTGTAATGGCATCTTTACCCGGTTTCTTCTCGTTTACTACAGATCTGCGTCCGTCATGACCTCTCCCGATTCGACTTCGAAGAGTGTCTCTATCGTTTCTTGGACCTCCGACGACAATACATCTATACCTTCTTCTTGCTGTATGTTTAGCAAACTGAATAGAAAGAAATTTTTGAGAGCGTCGGTTTCGAGCGAAGCATAGGCAACCACTGGTTTCTTTATCTAATCTGTGGACATATGCTGTAAAAGGTCTTTTGTCTCCTTGGGCTCGTAACCAGCGTCGGAGAAATTCACTAACCGCTCCTCTTTCATCTTTAAAAGTGGGGGTCGATAGAAATCCGGACATCTTATTAACAATGACAATTTCTTCATCACAATGTAAAACGGAAAACGGTAGATCTCCCTCGGGTGGAGCAAATCGGGCAAGTTGAAAAGGTTTTTCAATTCCGTGGCGAAAATCACAATCGACTCGTATTCCCGCCGAAATGGATTGTTGATTTTTTTTCGTAACAATTCCGTCGACTTTAACGAGTCCGGCTTGTATTGCTTTACGGCCCAAGGTGCGACTGAGTCCAGAGAGGTGTGCAGTTAAAGCGTCTAATAAAGTTGTATCGGTTTCTTCAATAAAAAAACCATGTTGTTGGAAAAGCTCTTGTTTATTCATTTATTTCTTTGTCGGATGGTATTGGCTGGCTAAGTCGTTATAACGCAGTGTTTTACCTCCAAAGATATCAAGGGCACTACCCACGGTAAAATCTATCTTTCCTAAACCGAGTTTACCTATTTGGTCAATATCTCGCTGTGAACGAACGCCTCCCGCATATGTTGTTGGGATTGGCGTACATTCGCCTAGTAAACGAACCAGTTCACTATTGATCCCTTGTTGTTTACCTTCAACGTCTGTTGCGTGGATCAGGAATTCGCTACAATATTCGGCTAATTTTTCTAGCGTTTCGTTTGTAATAGTTACCTCAGTAGGCGACTGCCATCTTTCAGTCATAATACGGAAAAATGAATTTTCTTTTCTACAACTGAGGTCTAGTACTAAATGCTCGCGTCCGACTGTGCTAGATAATTTTTTCAAATTCAACCAATCTATCTGGCCATCGTGAAATACAAAGGAAGTCACGATTAAGTGGGAGGCACCAGCATCCAACCATTCTGGTGCATTTTCTAAATTGATACCTCCGCCAATTTGTAGTCCTCGAGGATAAGTTTTTATGGCCTCTAATGCAGCTTCCACATTATTAGGCCCAAGCATAATGACATGTCCGCCACTTAGGTTATCACTTTGATATTTCTCGGCGAAATATGAAGCGGGCATATCAGCTATAAAATTAGTTTTTGGAGATTTGTTATCACGAAGAGTAGAGCCTACGATCTGTTTTACTTTACCCTCGTGAAGGTCTATACAAGGACGAAAATACATTAATCGATACGATAATTTGAGAGTTTTTCCTCGTCAATCGTCACACCCAACCCTGGGCCTACGGGAGGTAATAGATAGCCGTCGTTAATTTCTAAGCGCTCCTGAATAATGTCATCGCTATGGTAAACGAAACCATTTACGTCACTAGCATATCCCAAATTTCGCATAGAAAATGCCAAGTGGGCTTGTGCGGCAGTACCAATACCTAATTCTGGCATACTCCCAATGATACAAGGTATGTGAGCTGCTTCCGCGATCGAAAAAATTTCGGCGGCAGGGCCAATTCCACCCGCTTCTGAGACATATACATTGAATACATCAACAGAATTATTTCGAACGCAATGTATAGCATCAGTTGGAGTCCAGATACTTTCATCAGCCATGATAGGTACATCAACATGTTCTCTTACAAATCGTAGGCCGTCAACATCGGTGTAATGTAAAGGTTGTTCAATAAGTTCAAGATCAAAACGAGTTAGTTGTTTAATATGTCTAATCGCCTCTTTAGCTGAAACCCAACCCATATTGGCATCTACTCGTAATGTGACATCTCCAACGCGGTTTCGTATAGCATCTAAGACGGCGATGTCTGCTGCTAAATTTTGCCCAATTTTACATTTGACGGTTTTGTAACCTTGATCTACTAAATTTTTTGCCTGTTCAGCGATCTGTGATGGATCACCCATTGAGAGAGAGTGACTAAGAAGCACGCGTTCGCGTACAAGTCCTCCCAAAATATTATACACAGGCGAATTTAAAGATTTACCAAGTATATCGTATAAGGCCATTTCGATCCCGGCTTTTGCCGGAAATGATCGATGTAAATACTTGTTCATCAAAGCAGAGATATCGTTAATTCGGGTTGGATCTTTTCCAATTAACTTTTCAGACAAAAATCTATTAATTGTTTCACTCTCACCACTTCCACGGCGGTCCCATATACTAGATGCTTCACCGATTCCAATTAATCCTTCATCGGTATAAACACGAACTACAGCGTTCTCGCTAGCTAATTGAACACCTAAACTACTTTTAAAAGATTGTGGTCGCGGTACCCGAACAGGTATTGCTTCTATGTGTGTGATTTTCATGTTGGCATATAATAGTTGGGTAGAAAAAGTTCGTCAAGATGTCGAGTAAATTTTTAGAGTACTCCCTCCGTAATGCCGTGTCTCTTTACAAATAAGAAAATCGGATTGAGTTTGGATAGATATGTTCTTTGAATGTTGAGCTATTATGTGGCCACCAGTACAAGCAATGATTCCTGATTGGGACAACAGGTTTAGTAAATGGGTTACCAGCGGATTCCCGTTCTCTTCTGCATTGTAAGGAGGATCAAGATAGACAAGATCAAATACATGTGTTGCATTATTCATCATTTGAATGAGATTTTGTCCCGTCTGATTAAATATTTCTGATTGCACACCCCAATTTTCAAGTAAATCATTTAAGATCTTATAGCGCTTCTTATCTGGTTCGTTGAAAACTACGGTCGCTCCCCGACTCAGTGCCTCTAAACCTATTTGGCCAGATCCTGCACAAAGATCTAAGAAACGAAGACCCGTTAAGTCGGTTCCTATTATGTTGAAAATCGATTCTTTAATTCTAGACGGGGTAAGTCGTACATCGCCAAGAGTTTGGCTCGGGATCGATCGCCCTTTGAGGGTT
>MDTA01023483.1_pt1 | contig 10914 bp, 12 predicted proteins | sample 811151 | NCBI WGS metagenome assembly MDTA01 (sample SAMN05326648, study PRJNA326480) | marine metagenome | isolation source: seawater | place: Indian Ocean: South | collected 2010 | reverse complement strand
TATCCCAACCTTTAATTTTTTGTGCTTTACTTGCAGAAACTATTACCTCTCCATTTTTATCCTCAATTCTTTCTAACAATACAGAAATTTTTTCGCCTAACTTAATTTTTTCACTTAATCCCATTGTTTTAAGCTCATTAATATCCAGAACAGGTTCACTTTTTAAACCCTCTACAAAAAGAAAAACGAATTTATCGGTAATTTTGTTTATTTTACCTTCTATAATTTTTCCTTCTTCTATATTTGTTTTAGATAACTGGCTGTTTAATAACTTTTCAAATTCTTGTGATGCAGGATTTTTTAAATCTTTATATATTTCCATTTAATAATTATTTTATTTTAAAACACGATCTTTTAGAGAATATTATCTCGTTTATCAACAAAGATTTTTCCTTAAAAACTCGAAAAATTTTGCAATTTTAAAGATATTTTGAAGGTTAATTTTGTTTATAGAGAAAAAATGACAATTAAATAATTTTAGCTCCAAGTTTTTTAATTTTTTCCAAAAAAGTTGGAAATGATGTATTAATGGAGTCTTTATCATGAATTTTCCAACTTCCTCCAAAAGTTAAAGCAGCAATTACGCTTGCCATAAAAACCCTATGATCTTTTAAAAAATTTTTAATATAAATATTTCTTTTTAAAGATAAATTTGGATTTCCAAAAATTTTTATACTGTCATTAGTAACTTTGTTTTTTATACCAATTTTATTTAAGATCTTTGAACCCCAAAATAATCTAGGACTTTCTTTTTGATTGAGTTCAGACAGCCCTTTAAAATAAGATACTCCATTAGCTTTTGCAGCCACTAAAAAAATTAATAAAAATTCATCTATCGCAGAGGAATTAAGACTTATTGGACACTTAATTGGCCTTAAGTCATTGCTAGAATATACAAAAATATCACCGACAATTTCTCCTTTATAAATTTTTTTATTTTCTAATTGAAATTTAACGTTCATTATCTTTAAAATTTTTAAGATACCGATTCTTGAAGGATTTAAATTAACATTCTTAATTTTTAATTTTGAATTTTTTGATAATGCTGTCAAAACAATAAAAAATGCACTTGAACTCAAATCAGATGGTATTTTATAATTTAAAGGTCTAATGGACTTACCACCAATAATTCTTATAAGATCGAATTTTCTCTCTCTTTTTATATTAATTGGTAAGTTCAAATGCTTAAATAGTATTTCGGTGTGATCTCTAGATTTTTTAGCTTTGATGATAGTTTTGCCCGGAGTATTTATTGCAGCTAGCATCACACTACTTTTACATTGCGCAGAACCTTTGTTTTCTTTAAATCGAATTGGTTTTGGCGCCCCAGTTCCAACGACTGTAATTGGTAGCTTTCCATTTGTTGTTTTAAATTTTGCTCCAAATTTTTGAAGTGGGTTGGAGATTCTTAAAAAATCTCTTTTTGATAAACTTTTATCTCCTTTTAAAATAATTTTACTTTTAGAGTGAACTAATAAACCTAAAATTAACCTACTTAAAGTTCCTGAGTTTCCTGCATCTAGCACTATTTTTTTTTTATATTTAAAACTGTTCAAACCATATCCAATGATCTCGCAAGTTTTTTTCTTTAATCGTATTTTTACACCTAATTTTTTTAAACATTTTAAAGTATTTAAAACATCTTCTGATCTTAGCAAATTGTGTGATACTGATTTACCTAAGGCTTGAGATGCAAGTAAGGCCCACCTAATTGATAAACTTTTATCACCCTCAACATTTATAGTTTTGTTAAAGGATTGAATTTGATGAGAAATCTTTATAAAATTTTTCACAATAATGATTAACTAATCTTAAAGGAGTCACCAAAATAAACATTTCTTGCTTCTATGTTTTGAACTAAACTTGTTGGAGTGCCTTGAGCGACAACTTTCCCATTATGGATAATGGCAGCAGTGTCAACACAAGCCAATAGGTCCCTAGCTTGATGATCGCATAAAATAATTGATATGTTATTAGCACTTTGTAAGGTTACAATAATTTCTTGAAGTATCTTTACCGTCATAACGTCCAGTGCTGCAAAAGGCTCATCTAACAGAAGAATTTTTGGGTCAGACATCAATGCTATAGCAATCACTAGTTTCTTTTTTTGACCACCAGACAATAAATTAGCTTTTATATCTCTCAAAGCATCTAATTCAAATTTTGATATTAAAGAGTCAATTTTTTCATTTCTAAAACTTTTGTTTTCAATACATATTTCAGCTATAGCTTTTAAATTTTCGTAGACAGTTAATTCATGAAAAAAACCACCGTGTTGTGGAACAAAACCAATTTTATATTTCACTGCTCTTTGATATATTGGATATTTATTTACAATATCATTTTCAATATAAATTGATCCAAAATCTGGTGAAATTAATCCAGTGATTAAGTTAAATATTGTTGATTTACCAACACCATTAGGACCTAATAAACCAAGAATTTGACCACTGTTTAGTTGTAAATTTAAATTATCTAAAATTATTTTTCTTCCAAATTTCAAGGAAATTTTTTCCAATTGAAGAATAGATTTTTTTTTTTTAAATGATTTAATCCGAAATTTTTTAATATTACTCATTTAAATTATTGCGATGTAATCTCAATTTTGTTATTTTGATCATTCATTGATATTTCAATATCTCTTGTTATTAAGTCTATTTTTACTATGTCAGCTTTTCCTAATCCTTTTAAACCTTCATATACAATATTATCCCTCATAACTACAACATTTTTCTCAAAATTTAAGATTAATTTGTCGGAGCCCATGATGTTACCCATATACTCAATTTTTACATCTTCTTCAAAAAAAGTGTTGTAATTATTATTATTAAATATCGCTTTTTTGGATGAAATTTTTAATATTGACTGATTTTTATTTTCAAAAAAACCTTTAACATTCTTCATTAACACAATCTCATTGTTATCTACGTAAGTGATTTCGCTCTCAAGTGCTGTGATTGAGTATTGAGTATTGTTCTCAAGTTTGACAGAGTATTTTAGATTTTTAATTAAGTTATTTTTGTTTAATTCAGTATTATCTTGTTTAATTACTTTTGTATTAAGGTTATTTACATCCTTAAAATAAATTCTATAGAAAAATAAACTTGTTATCAAAATTAATGAAAAGATCAGATATTTATAATATTTTTTTTCCAATAATTATCTCGAATTTTTAAGAAGGCTGTGAATATGAAGCACTCCAATAATTTTTTTCTTGTTTCCTTTTCTGTATACGCAAGCATTTGTAATTTTTTTCTTATTCATTTTAATCAAAATTTCAGAAGCTAAAGAATTTTCTTCAACTACAAATGGTTTTTTAGTCATGAAAGATTTAATTTTTAGACCGCCTATATTTCTTTTTTTTTGGAGAAGTCTCTTAAGGTCACCATCTGTAAAAATACCTGTGTTTTGACCATGAAGATTAATTACGACTACAAAACCTAATTTTTTTGAATTTAAAGTTTTTAATGCATTTCTCATAAATTGATTCTCATAAACAAAAGGTATTTTGTTTTTTTTATACATGATATCACCCGCAGTCTTAAGTTTTGTACTTAAGCTTCCACCAGGATGATATTTTTTAAAATCTAATTTTCCAAATTTTTTTCTTTTCATTAAGGCTATTGCTAGAGCATCACCAATTGATAAGGCGACTGTTGTGCTTGAGGTTGGCACAATTCCAAAACCAGACTCCTTTACCTCTGGTATAAGTAGTTTTATGTTTGAGGATCTATATAAATTTGAGTCTTTGTTAGACATAATACCTATTAAAAGAATTTTATTTTTTTTTGCATATTCGATAATATTTGCTAGTTCTGTTGTATTACCTGAATTACTTATTAAGATGATTATGTCACTTCTAGTTATTCTTCCCAAGTCTCCATGAGAGCAGTCTGATGCAGATATAGAAAATGATGGTGTACCTATTGAAGATAAGGTTGCGGAAATTTTCGAGGCTATGATACCACTTTTTCCAACGCCACAAATTATTACTTTTGACTTACATTTCCCAATTTCTCTTACAGCCTTTTCAAACGTATCATCGATTGAGTTTTTAAGTTTTTTTAAAGCTCTTATTTGAAGTTCAATAACATCTTTACCAATCTCTTTCATTTCGTTTTTCATTTTAATGGGACCAAATATCATCCTTAAATAAAGCTAGGTCAAGGTCAACTCTAGTTCCTAAAAATTTAAGACAATCTTTATATAATTCAACTCTGTTCTCTCTTTTTAAAATTTTATCTAGTTCTTGGTGAATTTTATGAAGATAAATTACATCATTTGCACAATATTTTTGTTGAGCTAAAGAAAGTTCCCCTCCAAAATCTGAACTTTGGAATTGTTTACTTATATCGATATTTATAAATTCTTTGATCAATGTTTTCAATGAATGGTTATCAGAATATGACCTAGCAAGTTTTGAAGCAATTTTTGTATCTAAAATATTATTTGTATTTGTTTTCAAGTAGTATTTGATGTGTGCAATATCTGCTCTCCCATAATGGAAAATTTTTGTAATCTTCGAATCTGATAATATTTTTTTTAAATTTGGTGCATTATAATTCGATCTATCAAGTTGTATTATATGTGCATCATTATTTCCAGAAGAAATCTGAATTAAACACAATGGGTCTCTTCTTACGTTGAGCCCCATAAACTCACCGTCTATAGCAATTACATTGCCTAAAATTAAATCATCTGGTAAATCTTTTTTATAAAGTTTAATATCAATACTCATTTTAAAATATTTATATATGAAAGAAAAAAATTGTCTAATTTTTGGCGGAAGTGGTCAAATTGGCAGACATCTTATAAGAAAGTTAACCAAAAATAACTATAAGGTCACAGTTGTAACTAGGAATATCCATCAAAAAGGACATATAATTAAAACGCAAGCAAATGCCGGCTATATTGATATTGTAGAGTCTAGCATTTTCGACGAAAAAAAAATAAGAGAACTTATACAAAGCTCAAGCATATGTATAAATTTAGTGGGCATTTTATTTGAAAAAAAAGGTGGTCAAAATTTTAAAAATATTCATACAACTTTTCCATCTTTTTTAGCTTCTCTTTGTCAAGAATATAAATTAGATCAATTTATACATATTTCATCTTTAGGAATAAGCGACGCAAAAGACTCCGAATATGCAAAAAGTAAGCTAGAAGGAGAAAAAAATATATTAAATAATTTTCCTGTATCTACAGTATTGAGGCCCTCAATTGTTTATTCAGTAGATGATAATTTTACAACCAACTTTATGACTTTACTTAATAGACTGCCATTTTTTCCATTATATTACGAAGGGAAGACAAAATTTATGCCCATACATTGTTCGGATCTAACAGATGTTATTTATCATGTAATATCAAAAAAAATTAGTTCAAACATCATTGAATGTGTTGGTCCAGAGATTTTAACATTTAAAGAAATAATTTCTAAACTTCTTCACTCTATAAACAAAAAAAGACTTTTGTTACCAATGCCTTTACCCTTAGCCCGGTTATCTGCAAAATTTTTTCAATTATTTCCAAAGCCATTGTTAACAGAAGATCAGCTAAAATTATTGAATTATGACAATATAGCTTCTGGGAAATATAAAACTAATTATGATATAGGATCCCCAAGCATTAAAACATTTTCAGATGAGTTAATGAAATATAGTTTTATGTGGAAAGAAGGTGGACAATATTCTACAAAAAAATATAGTTAATGTGAAATTTTTATGCAGACTTAATTTTTTTACCTATATATTGAGGCATTTCATCTTTTTCATTATTTTCCTCTTTTTTACCCTTAGGCTGGTAAGCATAAAGTAAATGAAGTTTACAATACGAAAAATCTTTTAAAGAAGTTCTTCCACAAAAATAAAAAGATTTTTCATTGGGATGACCTATTGGCCATTTACATGAATTTTCATCTAATTCTTCTAGTTGTTTTGGATTTTCTGGCTCAAAATCTTTCTCAATTATTAAGGATTTAAATTTACTTCTTCTACCTCTCTTTGGTCTAATATTTTTTTCTGAGATAGAATTTTCAAAGTTTTCGTTAGAAGTAGCCGTTCTTGTTTTTATTTTAGCTGATAAATTTAATCTATGAGCTTTTCCGATTACAGCGTTTCTACTAATTCCCCCAATTATTTCAGCTATTTGACTTGCTGTGCTTCCTTTTCCCCAGAGTTCCTTTAATTTTGCAACTTTTTCTTCAGTCCAACTCATATATCAATATGTTGTATACAATTTTTATATAGCAACAATATAATGGTATAAGATTAAATAAAACAATCAAATTATAGAAGTTATTAACAAAAAATAAGCTAAATTTAGTTTAAATCATTTTCAATCATAACTTGTATCTAATAATTAAAATTTATAAAACAATTTAAATTTATGAGCTTTTTGGCAAAAAATTATAATCGAAAAAAAATTTCCTTTAAATTTGGAAAGGGAAGCTATTTGTATTCCTCAAATAAAAAAAATATTTAGATTTTATTCAGGGAATAGCTGTTAATTCTTTAGGACATTCTCATCCTAAATTAGTTAAAGCCATTAAAGATCAGTCAAAAAAACTTTGGCACGTTTCTAATGCTTTTGAAATCCCTGAAGGTGAAAAATTAGCAAAAAAACTATGTAAAAAAACATTCGCGGATTACGTAATGTTCCAAAATAGTGGCACTGAAGCAACAGAGGCTGCAATAAAAGTAGCTAGAAGATATTTTTATTCTATAGGAAAACCAAAAAAAAATAGAATCTTATGTATTAAAAATTCTTTTCATGGCAGGACTATAGCTGCTATTTATGCTAGTGGATCCAAGAAAATGACAGAGGGTTTTGGTCCAAAAGTAACAGGATTTGATCATTTTAAATTTGGTGATCATAATTCACTTAAAAAAAAAATTAATAAAAACACAGCAGCTATAATGGTTGAAACTATAATGGGTGAAGGTGGTATAAAAGTAATTCCAGATTGGTGTTTGAAAGATTTAAGAAAATTATGTAATAAGAAAAAAATTTTACTTATACTGGACGAAGTACAATGTGGCATCGGAAGATCTGGAAATTTCTTCGCTTTTGAAAAATCAAAGGTAAAACCAGATATTGTTCCTATTGCTAAGGGTATCGGGGGAGGATTTCCGATTGGAGCAGTCTTAATGAATAAAAAAGTTGCTTCTGGGATGGTACCAGGTACTCATGGATCAACATTTGGAGGAAATCCTTTAGCTATGTCTGTTGGAAATGCAGTGATAGATATAATATTAAATAAAAAATTTTTGAGTAATGTAAGAATTTTATCTAAGTATTTTTTTTTAAAACTGAATAAAATTAGAGAAAAATATCCAAATATTATTAAGCAAGTAAGAGGCAAGGGCTTTCTTATTGGTATACAGCTTTATAAAGATCAGACTTTATTCATAAAAAAATTAATGGATAATAAATTATTAACTATTCGTGCGGCAGAAAATGTAGTACGTATTTTACCTCCTTTAAATGTTAAAAAAAAAGAAATAGATATTTCGTTAAAAGTTATTGATAAAGTCTGTTCTGAGTTAAAATAGTATGAAACACTTTATTGATTTAAAAGATATACCTTCAAAAGATTTAAGAAAAATTATTACAGATGCTAAGAGAAGAAAAAATTTAAGAAAAAAATTAAACACCTTAGAAATTGACAGCGGTGCTCCTCTAAAAGGTAAGATTTTAATTCAAATGTTTGAAAAAGCGAGCTCAAGAACAAGAATAAGTTTTTATTTGGCCATTAAACAGTTGGGAGGTGGCACATTAACTTTACGTTCCAATGAACTTCATCTTGGTCAGGGCGGTGAAAGTGTTGCTGATACTGCTAAAATTTTGTCCACTTACGGTGATGGTTTTATGTTAAGAACAGATAGTGATAAAAAGATTGACGATTTTAAAAAATATATATCAATTCCAATCATAAATGGACTAAGTCCATCATTTCATCCAACACAGGTATTATCTGACATTTTTACAGTAGAAGAAATAAAGAAAAAATCTATTTCTAAATTAAATGTTTGTTGGATTGGTGATTCTAATAATGTCTTAAATAGTTTGATAGCAGCCTCTGTGAAATTTTCTTTTAAACTTAGCATTGGTTGTCCTAAAAAGTTTGAACCTGGAAAAAAAGTTAGAAACTGGGTCAAAAAAAATAACAAAAAAATTTTTATTTATAATGATAAAAGAAAAGCCGTTTTGGGAGCTGATGTGATATTTTCTGATAAAGTAATTTCTTTAAACGATAAAAATAATAAAAAAGAAAAAATTAAAGCATTTAAAAATTTTAAAATTGATAAAAAACTAACTAGTTATGCTAAAAAGAATTTTATTTTTCTACATTGTTTGCCCAGAGGCGATGAAGTATCGGATGATGTTTTTTTAGGAAAACATTCATATGTATGGCAACAAGCATTGAATAGAGTTCACGTTCAAAAAAGTATTTTATTGTATTGTTTTGGAAAATTAAGGTAGCGGTAGAGGGCTATCTGAGTTTTCATTTAAATATTTTATAACGGATGCTCTATCTTTTTCTTTTCTAAGCCCTGCATAAGCCATTTTTGTGCCTTTAATCCATTTTGCTGGTTTTATTAAAAAACCGTTTAGTTCCTCAAAATTCCATTCTTTGCCATAAGCAGCTAATGCTTTTGAATATTTGTAATTATCTACTCCACCAATTTTTCTTCCAACAACATTGTAAAGCGCTGGTCCAATATTATTTTTACCACCTTTATTTATTGAGTGACAGGCTGCACACTTTTTAAAAATTTTCTCTCCTTCAGCAATAGTACCTAAAGCCATAAGAGCACTTATATCAATTTTTTTCTCATCAACAGTTTCTGTGATTGTCGATGTTGTATTTGCTTGATCAATCTCAACAACATAACCAGGTTTTTCTGGTTTTTTAACAAAAAAAATTGCATCAGACAATTTTCCTAGACCTATGATTAATAGAGCTACTATTAAAACAGCAGCAATTATTTTGTTTATTTCGAAAGAATCCATTTTATTAAAAATTGTCTTGAACGTATAACATTATAAACTAAAAATTGCTTATATTTTAATGTACAATTTTGCCTCTGTTTACTATCTAATTATTTATAAATATTGATGAAAACATTAATTTTAATTCCCTCTAGATTATCCGCAACAAGGCTACCCGGAAAACCATTGCTTAAAATTAGGGGAATATCAGTAATTTCACATGTTGTTAAAAAAGCCAAGGAGGCCAATATTGGAGAAGTTTATGTTGCTACTGAAGATAAGGAAATCATCTTGGATGTTGAAAAAAATGGTGGTCAAGCAATTTTAACAAGCAATAAACCTAAGACAGGTACCGACAGGATTTATGAAGCATTGACTAAATTAGGCAAAACTGATGTTGATTTAGTTATGAACTTACAAGGAGACGAGCCATTAATAAATTTGGACGATATTAAAAATTTGAATAACCAAATGATTAAATATAAGAGCGATATGGGCACTCTAGCTTCATTGATAACCGATAAAGATCTGTTAATAAACCAAAATGTAGTTAAAGTAATCACAAAAGAAAATCTCAATAATTTCAATTTCCCAGAAGCAAAAAGTTTTTTTAGAAAATCTAATAATATTTCAAATAATACCTATCATCATTTAGGTGTTTATTGCTATACATTTGAGACGCTTAAAAAATTTGTTTCGTTTCCTCAATCTTTGAATGAAAATAAAAATAAACTGGAACAATTAAGAGCTTTAGATAATGATATAAAGCTAAATGTTGCGTTAGCAAAATGTTCTCCAATAGGATTGGATACTGAGGAGGATTTAATAGCTATTAAAAAAATAATGGAATATAAATGAAAATGAATAAAATATATTTTCAAGGGACTTTTGGGGCCTATTCTCATCTTGCTGCACTATCTATTTTTCCAAATGCAAAAATTTTACCATGTAAAACTTTTGATGAGTGCTTTGCGATAGCTTTTAAAGATCCGGAATCAAAAATTATAATCCCTGAGTCAAATAGGATTACTGGAAACATTGGAATTGAATATCTAATATTTAAGTATAGGTTAAATATATATGCTGAATATTTCCAAAAAATTGAGCATAATCTTCTAGGCATTAAGGGGACAAAAATTTCTGATATAAAAGGCGTATATTCACATGCTCAAGCCTTGTCTCAATGCTCCAAATTCATAAAATCTAATAAATTTATTGAGCATGTAAGAGCTGATACTGCTGGTTCTGCTAAGATGGTTTCAATTGATAATGATAAAAAAAAAGCAGCGATTGCCTCCTCTTTGAGTGCAAAGACATATAATTTAGAAATAATAAAAAAAAATATTGAGAATGAAGAAGGAAATCTTACGAGATTTCTTGTTATGGGAAAAAATATTTTTCAACCTGATTTTTTGAACAAAAAATATATAACTTCTTTCCTATTTAAACTTAAAAGTAAACCAGCTGCTTTATACCAATCTCTTGGAGGATTTGCTATTAATGGAGTTAATCTAACGAAACTTCAAAGTTATCCAGAAAAAAATACTTTTGACTCATACTTTTTTCTTTGTGATTTAGATGGTCATATTGATGATCCTAAAGTTAAAAAATCTTTAGAGGAATTAGGATTGCACTGCGAAGATTTTCACGTCCTAGGTGTTTTTGAGGCAGACAAACAAAGGGAAAATTAAATTCTCAATCTTTTCTTGTAGAATAGAAATTATTACTGCTATAATACTATCTGGAGGCTAGAGGTGGGTGCTGCTTGAACCCGACCAGATCTTAACGGAAGCAGTCGTAGAGACAGTGATTCAGGTTCTAGTCTCCTTGTTAAATATATGAATAATAACTCAAAAGTATTAGCATTAAAATACAGACCACAAACTTTTGATGATCTTATTGGTCAAGAGGTTGTTGCAG
>MDTA01132900.1_pt1 | contig 10915 bp, 14 predicted proteins | sample 811151 | NCBI WGS metagenome assembly MDTA01 (sample SAMN05326648, study PRJNA326480) | marine metagenome | isolation source: seawater | place: Indian Ocean: South | collected 2010 | reverse complement strand
CGAGGTGCTGGATTGAAGCGCAGGCAGAACTCTGCCAGTTCATTGAGTTTGCGTTGAACCAGATCTGCGGTGAGCACCTCCGTGACCCGTCCCAGCGGGATGTGTGTCGTGGCCAGCAAGGTGTTCAGTCTCCATCCGGTTGCTGGGGAGACAGCTGTGAACAGCATGGAGGCAGCCTTGCGTCCATCCAGTTCCGCAAGACGTTCGGTCTGGCCGGGGTAGCGATGTCCGGCCTCATGCCAGGCATGTTTCGCAATCGGTGCGGTCACCAGTGCCCGTCCTTGTTGCTGTTTCACCAGTTCCACAGCTCGACTCAGCCATCGGAAAGCGGCTTCTCCGCTAGTTGCTCCTGCATCACCGGGTTGGAGTGGGCCTCCCGGTACTGGCAGATCCTCAACATCCAGGAAGTCGGGATCGGCGATGGGATCCTGTGATTGCAGTCTCAGATTGTCAGCTGTTTTCTGCAGACTGGCTCTGCAGCCGACAAGCAGGGGAATCGGCATGTCCGCCGGTCGCCTGGGATCCGCCAGGGCTTTGAGGGTGACTTCCATGCCGATTCCTGCAGGATCACCGAGTGCGATCACAAGGCGCTGCTTAGCGTCAGGGCATTCGCTGGATGAGGACATGCTGCGCTTGCTGGTGATCGGTCTGCTGCTTTATGGCCTGGGGACGGCGCTTCGCGAGGGCTGGTTGGAAGTTCAGTGGAGCCGCTTTCTGCATGATGCAGGTCTGACCTTCATCGACCCTGAGCGTCCCCTGAAGTTCGATGAGATTCCTGGGCTCAGTCCGGAGCGTTCTGACTAAGTATCCCCATCAGTCTCTCCTCCATCAGACACTGAGCGAGACCGCTGCGGAAGTTCGGATGAACCATGGAGTAGCCCATGGTTTTGCAAAGCAGATCATTGTTGACTCTGCGGTTTTCGGCCCAGAAGGTTCGGGCCATGGCGCTCATGTCCGCTTCCGCATCGGCGTAGCTGCGCGCTTCCGGCAGATCGCAGTTCAGAAGTTCAGCAGCATGGCGTTGCATCACATGACTCGGTGCGGGTTCGTGATCACAGACGTTCACCACAGGAGGGTGTTGACCTGCGGCGGAGCAGTGCATGAGATGCAGGCAGGCGGCGGCGATGTCGTCGACATGCACGCGGCAGAACACCTGGCCTGGTTTCTGAACGGGTTTCAGGGTGCCGGCCTGCACAGCGGCGAGCGGGGAACGACCCGGCCCATAGATTCCAGGTAACCGCAGAATCTGCACGGGCAGTCCGCTGTTCAGCCATTCCTGTTCACAGATCAGACGTCTGCGGCTGCGCTCCTGAGTGGGCTGCGGTGGATCCGATTCACTGACCCAGGTGCCTTGAGTGTTGCCGTAGATGCCTGTGGTGGATAGATACCCGACCCAGCGAAGGGGCAGCTGTCTGAGCTGCGCACCAAGGGTTCTCAGAACAGGGTCGTTCTGATCGCGGCCTGGCGGAATGGTGCTCAGAAGATGGGTCACGCCCCTGAGGTCTGATTCCGTGAGCACGACGTTGTTGGCCGTGTCAAAGCGCAGGGCTTCGCTGTTCGGGTCAGGATTTCGGCGGGTGGTGATCACCCTGATGTGCAGAGCCTCTGCAAGGGCAGCAAGCCGTTGACCACTGAAGCCTGCTCCCAGGATGCACAACGTGGATCCGGCAGGCAGCGATCGACAGCGGTTGACAAGTGATTCCAGCATGAGTACAAACGTATCAGTGGCAAAACAGTCGTGACCAGTTCCTGTCTTCCTCTGATGTCATCTCAGGCATCCATGCTGCCGCGAAATGTCGGTCACCGCACCACGGTCATGCTGACTGGCGAGAGAGCAGCCTTGCGCCGCGTGGCAGCGAGCCTGTTCGCGTCGATGTTGGTGAGTGGGGCCTTTCTGCTCGCGCCCGAGCAGCCTCAACAGCAGGCCTCCATCTGCCAACAGCACCATTCAGCAGAGGCCTGCAGGGTCTGGTGACCAAGCTCGTTGATCTGTTGTTTCAGGCTGCCTGAAAGTTCCAGTCCTGATCATCCCGGTTGTTCAGCGGTGAATCAGCTTCAACTGATAGGTCAGTTTTTTGATTCAGTTCGGGCTGAGCCCATTGCAGGAGTCGCAGAGCAAGCCGTAGGTCGCCATCCATCCAGGCACGAATAGCCATGGCCCGGCGGGGATCATAAAAACGTTGGCGTCGATACCAGTCAAACGCCTCGGAGTCAGATTTATGGCCATTGCATGAGAGGCAAGCAGGAACACAATTTTCAGTGATGCTCAATCCACCCTTTGCTCTGGGAAGAATGTGATCGATTGACTCTGATTGTTTTCCGCAATAAATACAGCTTTTACCGGTGTATGTGTGAAGCGACTGACGCCATCTTCGAACTCGTAACTTAGGGCATAGATCTTCAAGGAAAACCGCGTCCCTGTTATGCATCCGAAGAGTTCGGTTGTGAGAATTCTGGCGCTTACGCTGGGTTCGTCAATGTGTTCTTTGCTGCATTTTTAGCACTTTTTCAAGTGTGATTTTTGAGGTTCAACCCCCTTGTGTTGCGCGGCGGAGGCAATACAATTTCATTTGCTGAGTTGTCGTTACGGCTTCATCAACGTCCTGCTGCAGCCTTGGGCTGACCCCTTCAGGACTTGTCAGGGTCACCTACCCCTTCGATGCCGTGACCCATGCGCAGATGGGCCGGATCAGGCCTCGGGGTCTCTGGAAAGGTTCCGGGCACGGGTGGGAATTTCCGCTGGCAGCCGCTGAATCCCTGCTGCACAATTTTGGTTCTCGTTTTCGAGTTGAGGACGAGCTGGTGCGTTGGCTGCACTGGCATCGACATCCTTTGCCCCCGCTTCCTCATCACCGGGAGCTGATTGCCAGGGCTGATCTTGAACAGCCTCTTGCTGATGGGCGCACACCGCTGCCGCATCAGCGCTCGGGTGCGCGCTGGCTGCTGGCACGTCGCGGAGCATTGCTGGCGGATGAGATGGGCCTCGGTAAGACGCTCACATCTCTTTTGGCCGCCCGCGCTCTGCTGCGAGCTGTATCACTGCGTTTGATGGTGATCGCTCCTGTGGGGCTTCATCCGCATTGGCAGCGCGAAGTTGAGTCTCTCGATCTGGAGTGCACCCTGCACAGCTGGGCCCGGTTGCCGGCTGATCTTCCAGAAGCGGGAACACTGCTGGTGGTTGATGAGGCCCACTACGCCCAGTCACTTCAGGCTCAGCGAACGCAGGCCCTGTTGCGTCTGGCACGCCATCCGCGGCTGCGGGCGGTGTGGATGCTCACGGGGACACCGATTCGCAATGGGCGACCGATTCAGTTCTTTCCGTTGCTGGCAGCGATGGATCATCCGCTTGCCCGGGATCAGCGTTCCTTTGAGGAGATTTTCTGTCAGGGCCACTGGAGTGAGCAGAGCGGTCAGCGCCGCTGGCGTGCTGATGGTGCCAGTCGGCTGGAGGAACTGCGGCGCCTCACCCGACCCCTGGTTCTGCATCGGCGGAAGCAGCAGGTGCTTGGTCTGCCTGCCAAGCAGCGACGCTTCCATGGCGTGTCGTTGGTTGCTGATCAGGCGGTTGGATTCGATCACCGCCTGCGTCTTGTGGTGGATGACTATCGCCGGCGTGTCCAGCTCGGAGAGGTGCGATCGGATGCTGAATCGCTCGCGGTGCTGACCTCTCTGCGCATGATCGCAGCGGAATTCAAGCTTCCGGCCACTCAGGCTTTGGTCGAGCAGTTACGTGCCGACGGCGAGGCGATTGTGTTGTTCAGTTCATTTGTCGCACCGTTGCAGCTTCTGCAGCAGCGGCTGGGTGGTGAACTGTTGACCGGTGGTCAAAAACCGGAGCAGCGCCAAGTTGCGGTTGATCGTTTTCAGGCCGGTGAAACGGATCTGCTCCTAGCGACCTATGGCTGTGGAGGTTTGGGATTTACCTTGCATCGCGCTCGGCAGGTTGTGCTTCTGGAGCGGCCCTGGACTCCAGGCGATGTCGATCAGGCTGAGGATCGTTGCCACCGGATCGGGATGGATGGTGGGCTGACCAGTCACTGGCTTCAGCTGGGTCTGGCTGATCAGCTCGTTGATGGCTTGGTGGCTAGTAAGGCAGAAAGGATTGAGCTTCTGCTGGGTCCTCGCCGCATCAGCGTTGACCGTCAACCGTTACCGGTCATGGTGGCCCGTTGTTTGCAGGATTGCTGACGCACATTCAGCTCGTGCTCGAGCAGGGGATCTGTGGTTTTGTTCCCTCGCTTGAGCAGGGAAGCTGCCTGGCGTACATCGTCACAGGCAGCTTCATCACGACCCATCAGTGTGAGCAGCAGTGATCTGTCGATCAGCGGAACCGGATTGCCTGAGTGGTTCGTCACAACGGCGTTGCAATGATCCAGCGCCCTTTCCAGCTTCTGCAGATTGAGATTTTCCAAGCAGCTGGACGCTTTCAGCTCGGAATCGGAGGTCACAGCACTAGGGCTGTCGGTGTTCCCGCAGGCCTGGATTGTGAGCAGTAGTCCAGCGACCAGGAGACCCCGCTGGAGCCTTGTGGAACGCCAAGGGGCTCTTTCAGGCCTTCGCAATGACAAAAGCTTCAGTAGCTGTATCGATCATCAGCATCCCAGTCCGTCGAGTTGCTGCTGGCACTGCTGGTATTTGAAGAGCTCTTGGATGCTTTTCTTCCAAAAAGATCTCCGAGGTAACGTCCGCAATCTGGATAGCTGCCTGGTTCCTCCACCACTGTCTCGGTGATCATCACGGCTGCATGCTCTGGAGAGGTCTTGAAAACACCAGCGCTTTGCCGCTTGATCAGGGCATAGGAGGCTTCGAAGCTCACGGAGTGACTATTGCCGTTGCTGCGCATGTAGCAATAAACCTGAGCGCCCTTTTTTGAGTCTGCGCTGCCCGCCTCGGCTGGAGCTGGTGCGGCTGCGAACAGCATCCCCGCCATGGGTAGCAGGATGGCGAGGCGGGTGCGGAGGCTGGCCATTGATGGACAGAGAAGGCGATCTGAATCAACGTATCGGCTTGTGATTGGCTGTCCAGAGGGCATTCAGGAATTGCCCAGCCCCAGAGGTGTCAGCAGTCTCACCACGAGTGGTAGGACCAACAACACTGTGATGAGTCGTACAGCGTGCAGTGCTGCAACAGCAGCGCCGACGCCGTAATCCTCTCCGACCAGGCTCATGCCGCTAATTCCACCGGGCGCTGCTCCCAGCAGGGTGATCAGTGGATCAACCCCAAGCAGTCGGCTGGCCCAGAGACCGACGACCAGACCTGTCATCACCAGCGTGAGTGTGATCAGCACTGCTGGTTTCCAAAGATGCTGCAGCTGCTCAAACGATGTTCGTGTCAGCCCTGTGCCGATCACAGTTCCGATGCCGATTTGAAGAGCTGTGCGCGTTCCTGGAGGCCATTCGGCAACCTCGATGCGACCGCTCATGCTCACGATTGCAGCGCCGATCAGTGCTCCCGCAAGTGGCGCGGCTGGAATCCCAGTTTTCATAGCGAGCAGGCCCATACCTGTACCGGCGAGGGCATACGCCAGCAGCGTTATCAAAGAGGGCATGGCACCCGCAGGCAACAGAACTTTCAGTCTGCAGGCAGAGCGTGATGGCTCTTGTCAAAAGCTCTTGAGGCTTGGTGAATGATGTGTTGTCATCGGACCAGAACTCGCCTGGCTTCGGATGACTCAGTCTGTGTCCTTCCGCATCACTCGCACGGCTGAAGATGTCGCTCAGACGCTCAATGCATTGTCGCAGCGTCTGGTGAAGCTTGAACAGCGTCTGGAGACTTTGGATCTGCAGGTGCGTCAGCAGCGCAGTGAGGCTCAGACCATGCCAGATGAAGAACGGCAGCGTCTGGATGTTGTGGATCAACTGCTGCTCGACTGCCAGGAGTTGCTCAACACTTCTGAGCTTCAGACGGGAGGGATCGCTGATCCTGCCAGTGTGCTGTCGCAGGACTCCATGGCTGAATCTGACCATGAGATCGCAGCTGCATAAAGCTGGTCAGAGGTGGCAAAATAAAAAGAAAGCTGACCATGGCACGCACCCCGTTCTCAAAAGCTGGTCCTCGATCCACCAGCAACAGCCGTTGTTCGGTTCCGTCTGGCCCCGCGGATCTGTCGGCCAGAAGCTCAAGCGGTTTTTTTGAGGGTGGTCATCAACTTGAAAAGCTTGAATTTGCTTTGGCAGTTGCAATCACGCGAGGTGATCAATCTAAATCTGACCAGCTGCGTGCTCAGATCGCTGAACTTGGGGGCAATGTCGAAGAACCGGGAACCTGAGCTGTCGCTGGTTCTCTGATACGAAGCGTTGATGTGATGCAAGCCTGAGCTTAAGTTGTAGGTATGTGAGCTTTTTTATGGATTGATATTTCCCCTAACCGTTTGTTAATATGAATGCAATGCTTGTGTTGTCGCTGTGAAGGCGTTGTTGAAATCTCCTGTATCCCTCCAATCCGTGGATCCCGATCGAGACCAACTCCTGAGCCGAGCACGTCAATGGTTTGATCAGGCACGAATACAGGCCAATGAAGGCAATACCGCCGGATCTGCTCAACTGATTCTCAAAGCTCTTAATCAGGAACGTCGTGCCGGTAGCGTTGGACCACAGGTCATGCAACTGATTAAACCCAGGTCGACAGTATCCAATTGGAAAAATCGGAGCTAAGAACTGATTAACGAATTGTCGTTCAGTATCAAGCGGGTGACCGGATTTGAACCGGCGACGTTCAGCTTGGGAAGCTGACATTCTACCGCTGAATTACACCCGCGATTGTCTGATGTTATCTCATAAAGGAATATCCGTACAGTGATTCAGGTCGTTTCATTGGTTCAGAATTTCGGAGGCTGCGCTCAATCCTGCACCCATTGATCCTTTGTGCAGTCCAAGTGATTGAAGAACTGATTCGATGGCTGCTACTGCAGTCAGGACATCCCGGTCGCAGACGAATCCCAGGTGACCGATTCGGAAAACCTTGCCTTTGAGATGATCCTGGCCGCCAGCGAGCAGGATGTCGTAGCGATCCTTCACGGCTTTGCGCAGTTGTTCTGCATCAATGCCTTCTGGAGCCACAGCTGTGATGGCCGGACTGCCGTTTCCTTCCGAGGCAAACAGAGGCAGGCCGATGGCTTTCATGGCTGCATGAGCGGCTGCACGATGGCGGGAGTGACGAGCGAAAATGGCTTCAAGGCCTTCGGCCTGCATCATCTCCAGGGCTGCCTCCAGAGCGAAGTACAGATTCACGGCCGGCGTGAAAGGGTTGCTGTTCTTGGCTGCTGTTTTCCGGTAGGGACCAAGATCGAGATAGAACTTCGGCAGATCAGAGCGCTCATAGGCCTGCCAGGCTTTTTCGCTCATCGCTACGAAACTCAGGCCGGGAGGCATCATGTAGCCCTTCTGGGACCCTGAGGCGACGACATCAAGCCCCCAGTCATCCATTGGCACGTTGGTGGCTCCAAGGCTTGTGACGCAGTCAGCAATGGTGAGTGCCGTGCCATGTGTTTTCACATGGCCACTGATGGTTTCAAGGTCATTAATGACTCCTGTGGAGGTTTCGGAGTGGGTGAGAATCACCGCTTTGATTGACTTTGCGCTGTCGGCCTCCAGTGTGCTGCGGAATGCTTCCGGATCGAGGGGCTGACCCCAGTCGGCTTTGATCACTTCCACATCCAGGCCATAGGCCCGTGCAACCTTCACCCAGCGTTCACCGAACTTGCCGTTGTCTCCGCAGAGCACCTTGTCTCCACGGCTGAGTGTGTTGATGATGCCCGCTTCCATCGCGGCTGTGCCGCTGCCGGTGATCACCAGTACGTCGTTGCTGGTTTGATGCAGCCAGCGCAGTTGGCCATTGGTGCGTTCCACCACGGCCTGGAATTCGCCGCTGCGATGGCCGATCGGGTGGCGACCCATGGCCTTGAGAACTGTTTCGGGCACCGGGGTCGGTCCCGGGATCATCAGGGTGAGCTTGTCCTGCACGGGCTCAAGGGGTGCCAATCGTTCATCCTAAAAAATGATCCGCATGGCTCCTATCGCCACGACGTCTGTTTTTTCAGGACCCGGTCTCACCCTGCCTGTCTGGGTGGCGGCGGCGGCGCGTGCTGCCGCCCTTGTGCTGGGTGGTTCCGCCGCATCCACGACTGTTGACCTTCGCATTCCCTCAGAAGAGGGGCTGCGTCGGGTGGAGGTGAATTCAGCATCGTTGCTGAATGCAGGTGAACGGGCACTGGCGATCAGCATCTGTGATCCCGGTCCTGGTTTGGATCTCACCCGTGGTCTGGAGATCTGGGTGCTTGTGAGTCGTTCCTCTTCTGCCGTACAGGGATTGCAGATTCGAGCCGGCGAGGGCGTTGGCCGGATGGAGGAAGACGATTCACTCTGCATCTCGGGTTTCGCTCGTGAGTTGCTCGAGCTCAATCTCAGCGACCTGTTGCCTGTTCTGGGCGGCTTGGACGTTGAGGTGGTGTTGCCACGGGGCCGGGAGTTGGCACAACGAACCAGCAATTCCGCTTTCGGTGTGGTTGATGGTCTCGCCTTGATTGGCACTCAGGCGGAGGTGCAGGCCAGTGCGTCTCCTGATCAGCTGCAATTGGCGCGTGAACGGTTGCGCGAGCTCACTGATCAGAGCGGTTTTGCCGGACGGTTGACGCTGGTCATTGGTGAAAATGGGCTGGATCTGGCGCAGCAGCTGGGACTTGCCGATCAGCAGCCCCTGTTGAAATCAGGGAACTGGATTGGGCCTCTGCTTGTGGCAGCTGCTGAGGCCGGTGTGAGGCAGTTGCTTGTGCTCGGTTATCACGGAAAACTCATCAAATTGGCGGGTGGAATCTTTCACACCCATCACCACCTCGCTGACGCACGTCTCGAGGTCTTGGCTGCACTAGCTGTGCAGGAGGGCCTCAGCATCGAATCCGTTCGCGCCCTACTGCAGACCGCCTCGATCGAGGAGGCCTGGTCTTGGCTTCAATCGCATGATGCGGTTCAGGCCATGGGTCTCTGGATGGCCGTGGCTCAGGCAGTCGAACGGCGCAGTGAGGCCTATCTGAAGCGCTACGGCTGCACCGGCATGCGAGTTGGGGCAGCGCTGTTCAACCGGGATCGTCAGCTTCGTTGGGCTGGGCCTGAAGGAGAGCTGATGCTTCGGCATTGCGGGGTTCAGCGCCATCAGCAGGCTGCGGATTGAGGTCAAGGCCCTTCTCTACGCTGATCAATTGGCGGCCGGTTTCCGCGGCCGACCGTTCCACGGCTTACGTGCGAAATGTCCCAGGTTCCGATTGAAGGTCAGCGTCAGCCGGCCATCGTCATTCTTGATTTCGGCTCCCAGTACTCAGAACTGATTGCTCGCCGGGTGCGAGAGACCGAGGTGTTTTCCGTGGTGCTGGGGTACAGCACCACCGCTGAGGAGTTGCGGCAGATGGCACCCAAGGGGATCATCCTCAGCGGCGGCCCAAGTTCGGTGTACGCCGAAGGTGCTCCTCTCTGCGACCCTGAGATCTGGTCGATGGGGATTCCGGTTCTCGGAGTCTGTTACGGCATGCAGCTGATGGTGCAGCAGTTGGGCGGCCGTGTTGTTGCAGCAACTGGAAAGGCTGAATACGGCAAAGCACCGCTTGAGGTGGACGATCCCACGGATTTGCTCACCAATGTGGACAGTGGCTCCACGATGTGGATGAGCCATGGGGATTCGGTTGAGGCACTGCCGCAGGGTTTCGTGCGCCTTGCGCATACGGCCAATACACCTGAGGCGGCCGTTGCCAACCATGATCGCCAGTTGTATGGCGTGCAGTTTCATCCCGAGGTGGTCCATTCCACGTGTGGAATGGCGATGATTCGTAATTTCGTTTATCACGTCTGCGGCTGCGAGCCTGACTGGACGACAGCGGCATTCATTGAGGAGGCTGTTAAGCAGATCCGCGATCAGGTGGGCGACAAGAGGGTGCTGCTTGCCCTGTCCGGTGGCGTGGATTCCTCAACCTTGGCCTTTTTGCTGAAGAAGGCCATTCGTGATCAGCTCACCTGCATGTTCATTGATCAGGGTTTCATGCGGAAGGGTGAGCCTGAGTTCCTGATGGATTTCTTCGACCGCAAGTTCAACATTCACGTTGAGTACATCAAGGCCCGGCAACGATTCCTGACCAAGCTCAAGGACGTCACGGATCCTGAGCAGAAGCGCAAGATCATCGGCACTGAATTCATCCGTGTGTTTGAGGAGGAGAGCCGTCGTCTCGGTCCTTTCGATTACCTGGCCCAGGGCACGCTGTACCCGGATGTGATCGAGAGTGCTGGAACCAACGTTGACCCCAAGACGGGTGAGCGTGTGGCTGTGAAGATCAAGAGCCATCACAACGTGGGCGGGCTGCCCAAGGATCTGCAGTTCAAGCTTGTGGAACCGCTGCGCAAGTTGTTCAAGGATGAAGTGCGCAAGGTTGGTCGCTCGCTCGGACTCCCCGAGGAGATCGTTCGTCGTCATCCTTTCCCCGGGCCTGGGCTGGCCATTCGCATCCTCGGTGAGGTCACGGCAGAAAAGCTCGATTGCCTCCGTGATGCCGATCTGATCGTGCGCGAAGAGGTGAAGGAGGCCGGTCTCTATCACGACATCTGGCAGGCATTTGCAGTGTTGTTGCCTGTGCGGTCGGTGGGGGTCATGGGTGACAAGCGCACCTATGCCTGGCCGATCGTTCTGCGTTGTGTCTCCAGCGAGGACGGCATGACCGCTGACTGGTCGCGATTGCCTTATGACCTGATGGAGACCATTTCCAATCGCATCGTCAACGAAGTGAACGGTGTGAATCGTGTGGTTCTGGACATCACCAGCAAACCGCCTGGAACGATTGAGTGGGAATAGTTCAGGGAGGTAAATTCCCTTTTTATCGCCTAAATATGGACTCACATAAAATGCCTGAGACTGAGTGAAAAGTATTTTAATCATGCGG
>MDTA01130484.1_pt1 | contig 10920 bp, 7 predicted proteins | sample 811151 | NCBI WGS metagenome assembly MDTA01 (sample SAMN05326648, study PRJNA326480) | marine metagenome | isolation source: seawater | place: Indian Ocean: South | collected 2010 | reverse complement strand
GAAAGTTTGTCATTTTACTCCTGTAAGATTTGTTAAAACTAGTATATAAATAAAATATTTTAATTATTCAAATAAATGAAACAAAGAAAAGAATTCGATAGTATTGGAAAAATAGCTGTACCAGCTGATAAATATTGGGGCGCATCAACTCAAAGATCAAAAAAATACTTCGATATTGGTGAATTTCTTGTTAGACCAGTATTAATTAAGTCAATTGCAATAATAAAAAAATCTGCTGCAATTGTTCATAAGAAAGATAAACAAATTGAAACTAAAATTGCAAATGCAATTATTAAAGCTTCTAATGAAATTATAAAAGGAAAGTTGGATGATCATTTTCCTTTAAAAGTTTGGCAAACGGGCTCTGGAACACAAACAAATATGAATGTAAATGAAGTAATTTCAAACAGAGCAATTGAAATATTAAAAGGAAATAAAGGAACAAAAAAACCTGTTCATCCAAATGATCATGTGAATAAGTCACAATCAACAAATGATGTTTTTCCTACTGCTATGCACATAGCTATTGCTTTAGAAACAAGAAATAAATTATTACCATCTTTAATTACCTTAAATAAAGAGCTTAAAAAAAAAGTAAAAAAATTCAAAAATATAGTTAAAGTTGGCAGAACACATCTACAAGACGCTACCCCAATTACCTTGGGCCAAGAATTTTCTGGTTACCAGTCACAATTAGAAAGTTGTATTAAAAGGATAAGAAATGCTTTAAATGAAATATACTTTTTAGCACAAGGAGGAACTGCGGTAGGAACAGGAATAAATACAAAAAAAAATTTTGATAAAAAAATAATTAAAGAAATAAAAAAGATTTGTAAAATATCATTTAAACCTACAAAAAATAAGTTCGCAGCATTAGCAGCTCATGACGCAATTGTAAATTTTTCTGGTACTTTAAATACTGCAGCAGTTTGTTTAATGAAAATTGCAAATGATATAAGGTTTTTAGGATCTGGTCCTAGAGCAGGATACGGAGAATTAATTTTACCAAGCAATGAACCAGGTTCCTCTATAATGCCAGGTAAAGTTAATCCTACTCAATCAGAAGCTGTGACAATGGTTTGTGTAAAAGTGATAGGCAATCATAATGGTATTACAATGGCTGGTTCTCATGGTCATTTTGAGTTAAACGTGTTTAAACCTTTAATTGCTCACAACATATTACAATCTATTGATTTGTTATCTGATAGTTCAAAAAACTTTGCTCTTTATTGTATTAAAGGAATAAAAGCCGATAAAAATAAAATAAAAGAGTATTTGGATAATTCATTAATGTTAGTAACGGCTCTTGCCCCTCATATAGGATACGATAACGCCGCAAAAATTGCCAAAAAAGCATTGAATAATAATACAAAACTAAAATACGAAGCCTTAAAAACTGGTCTAATTAGTGAAAAAGAATACAACAAAATCGTAAATCCAATTAAAATGACTGTTCCAAATTAAACCAATAACTCTCTAATTAAACCTTTTAAAATTTGCAAATTTTTAATTAAGTAGCTTTCTTCTGAAAAATTTTCTTTATCAATTTTATTAAAATATATATTGGAAATAATTACTTCTTCATTGTCGATTTTTTTTTCAAGGTCAAAATATATTTTATTTATATTTTTTAAACTTTTTTTGCTTAATTGAAATTTTTTTGAAAATTCTTTTTTGTTACTTATTTCAAAAATATTTTCTGAAGCAAATATTAAATCACCTTCATTTTCATAATATCTAAAATCAGATTTTATTTTTCCAATTCCTTTAATTTCAAATAATGAGTTTTCTAATTTAATTATCTTTTCTTTGATAGATAATTCAACTTTACCATTATTTATTATTGAATTTCTCAAATTATTTATATTCAAAGTTAATTCTCCATTAATATTTCCCAAATATTCTTTCGAGTTTAAAATGATGTACAACAAATTGTCGATTAAAAAATTAGGCTCTTTATTGCTAATATCAATTATTGTATCCATATAAAATGGTTCTAATTCAATTTTAGAATTTAATTTAATTTTTTGATTTTTATTTTGGTCTGGAGAATTAATAAAAATTTTATTATCTTTTTTTATATAATCAATAATAATATCCTCATTTAAAAAATTGATTGAACTTTTTCCTCTAAAACTTGATTTATCTTCATAAGAAAAATAATTTTTAACAATTAAATTTGGATTTTTAAATTTAATTTCATTTAAAGATTTTTTTGGCTCGTTATAAAATCTTTTCCATAATGAATTATAATTTATATCAAATATATTTCCTTTTATTTTTAATTCTTTTGAGTTGTTATTTTTATTGATTAAGTAATTAAATTTTTTTATTGGAGAAATAAGAATAGTATTATTATTTTTATCTTTTAAAAAAAATTTACTTTTTTTAATATTAATAGGTTTATTTATTTTATAATAAAGATGATTTCTAAAATCAAAAATATCTTTAATATCAAAATAAATGTTGGTTTTTTCTATTTCAATTTCTTGAATATTTATATTGGATTTTGAGTAAACTGTTTTTAAAGGTATAAAAATTTTTAAGTTATTAGTTTCAATAATTGAAGATTTTTCATTCTTAATATTTAAATCTATTTTTGCTTTTTTAACTAAATAATGAGGTTTTGGAAAAATTTTTAACGATATATCATCTAAAATTTTTAAATTAATCTTAAATTCTGAAGAAACTTTTTTTTCAATAGCACTTTGTATACTATTATAATTTAATAAAACTGGTAATGATAAAAGTAAAATTGATATAAAAAATAATACAATTGATGGTAAAATAATTTTAGCAGAGTTAATTTTTTTAATTTTACTCATAAAAAATTAATATGGCTTATACTATAAAAATATAAATGTTAAATTCAGAATATTTAAATAATTTAAATGACAGTCAAAAAGAGGCTACTTTACATGTCCAAGGGCCACTATTAATCGTAGCAGGCGCAGGATCAGGAAAAACTAGAGTTTTGACTTCAAGGATTGCTCATATAATTAAGCAACATAAAGCTTTTCCAAATCAAATACTTGCTGTCACTTTTACAAATAAAGCCGCAAGAGAAATGCAAATAAGAGTTTCAAAATTACTAAGAAAAGAAGCCACGGGCCTACCATGGCTTGGAACTTTTCATTCAATTAGCGCAAAGCTTTTAAGAAAACATGCTGATGCAGTTGGTTTAAAAAGTAATTTTTCTATAATAGATCAAAACGATCAAGAAAGGTTAATAAAAAATATTTGTAAAGCTGAAAATGTTGATACAAAAAAAATATCACCTAAATATATATTGGCGGTAATCGATAAATGGAAAAATAAAGGTTTTTATCCCGATGATGTAATTATTAAAAAAAAAAATATTTTAGAAAATAATTTTTTAAAAATATATAAAATTTATCAAAAAAAATTGATCGATTTAAATGCTGCTGATTTTAGTGATTTAATTTTACATGCTGTTAAAATTTTTAAAAATTATAAAGATATTGCTGAATTATACTCAAAAAAATTTAAATTTATTTTGGTTGATGAATATCAAGATACAAATTTTATTCAAAGTGAATGGTTAAAATATCTATCCGAACATTATAGAAATATTTGCTGTGTTGGTGATGACGATCAATCAATTTATAGTTGGAGAGGAGCAGAAATAAAAAATTTTTTAGAATTTGACAAAGTTTATAAAAATACAAAAATTATTCGATTAGAAAAAAATTATAGATCTACTCAAAATATTTTAAATGTTGCTTCAAACCTAATTGAGAATAATCAAAATCGAGTTGGAAAAAAATTATTCACAAATCATGACAAAGGTGAAAAAGTTTCATTATCATGTTTTAGAAATGCAAAAGATGAGGCAATAGAAATTGGTTCCGAAATTGAGAAACTAAAAAAAAAATATTCCTTAAATGAAATCTCTATATTAGTTAGAGCTATTTTTCAAACTAGAGAATTTGAAGAGAGATTTTTGAAAATTGGAATTCCATATAGAATAATAGGAGGTATTAAATTTTATGAAAGAGCAGAAATCAAAGATTGCATCGCATATTTAAGGATAGTACATCAACCCTTGGATGATTTATCATTTGAAAGAATAATAAACATTCCAAAAAGATCTATAGGGGACACAACAATTAAAATTATCAACGAATATGCAAAAAAAAATAATTCATCATTAGAAATTGCATCTAGAAAATTGATAGAAGAAAATAAAATAAAACCTAAAACCAAAATAGGATTGAATTCATTATTAAATTTTTTGAAAAAGTGGAGGAATGATTTAAAAAGTAATTCAAATCACAATAAACTATTGCAAGTTATATTAGATGAATCTGGATACAGTGAGATGTTAAAAAATAAAAAAGACTTAGAAAATGAAAACAGATTAGAAAATATTAAAGAACTTTTAAACGCAATGAAAGAATTTGATAATCTTGAAAGTTTTTTAGAACATGTTGCCCTTGCTACATCTCTTGATCAAGATTGGCAAAATGAAAAAGTTAATTTAATGACAATGCATTCATCGAAAGGTTTAGAATTTGAAGTTGTTTTTTTACCTGGATGGGAAGAGGGATTATTCCCTCATCAAAAAAGTATTGAAGAAAAAGGAGAAAATGGCTTGGAAGAAGAAAGAAGGTTGGCATATGTTGGTATTACTAGAGCAAAAAAATTAGCTAAAATTTCATTTTCAATGAATAGATTTTATCAAGGTGACTGGATTGATAGTATGGCATCAAGATTTGTAGATGAATTGCCTGAAGAATATATAAAAAAAAATAATAATTTTATTAATGAAAATTCTGAGGAATTTGATTTTAATCAAGATTTAGAATTTAGCGAGGAAACAAGAAGCCCTGGCTGGATCAGATATCAAAAAAAATTAAATGATAAATAAAATAAAAAAAATAATTAATAAGAAAAATTTAGATGGCTATATAGTGCCTAAAAATGATAAATTTTTTACAGAATATTCTCAAATAAGTAATCTTCAATTGGTATCAAATTTTACTGGTTCCGCAGGTTTCGCAATAATATTAAAAAATAAAAATTATCTTTTTGTTGATGGTAGATATACAATTCAAGCAAAAAAACAGTCGGGCAAAAATTTTAAAATTTTGGAGATACCTATCACTTGGCCAAAAAATATTTTTGAAAACTATAAAAATAAAATTAATATTGGATTTGATCCTAAACTATTTACTTATAGTTCATTAAATAATTATTTCGCTAACACATGTAATTTAATACCAATAAATGAAAATTTATTTTATAAAAAAATAAGTAAAAACGAGAAAATAAATAAAATTTATAAATTAAACAAAAAAATTACTGGAGAAAGTTCAACATCAAAAATTAATAGAGTTGTTAAAATATTAAATAAAAAAAAAATAGACTATCTTTTTGTAAGTGCTGGAGAAAATGTATGCTGGCTTATGAATATACGTGGAAAAGATCTTCCAAATTCACCGGTAGCTAATTGTAATATAATTTTGACTAAAGATAAAAAAATTTATTTTTTTTCTAAATTTAATAAATTATCTGAAATAAAAAAAAAATTTACTAAACAAAATATATTTTTTTATGAAGAAGAAAAAATATTTCAAATTTTAAGTTCAATAAAACCTGGAAATTTTTGCATTGATGGTAAAACTTGTTCTATATTTAATGAGGAAATAATTAAATCAAATTTTAAAATAAAAGAAAGAGTTGATTTTATTTATTGTTTAAAATCTATAAAAAATAAAACGGAAATTAGAAATATGATGAAAGCTCACATAGAAGATGGTGTTGCTTTAACAAAATTTTTATACTGGATTAAAAATATTAAGAAATTTAATTTAAATGAACAGAGAATAGAAAGGCGATTAGAAAGTTTTAGAAAACAAAATAAAAACTATCTGTATCCAAGTTTTGATACAATTGCTGGGTCTGGACCTAATGGTGCAATAATTCATTATAGATCTAATAAAAAATCAAATAGAAAATTAAACAAGAGAGATTTATTATTACTTGATTCGGGTGGACAATATAAATGGGGCACAACTGACGTAACAAGGACAATTTGTTTTTCAAAAGTTTCTAAAAAAATTAAAGAAATATTTACTAGAGTTCTTAAAGGCCATATTGCTGTAGCTCTAAGCAATATTGATTTTGAAAAAACAGGAAATAATATTGATAAAAAAGCTAGACATAGCCTAAAAAGTATTGGTTTAGACTATAGGCATGGTACAGGCCATGGTGTTGGTTTTTTTCTGAATGTACACGAGGGTCCACAAAGTATATCAAAAAATAACTTTATTAAGTTGAAAGAAGGCATGATAGTAAGTAATGAACCTGGTTATTATTTAGAAAATAAATTTGGTATTAGAATAGAAAATTTAATTTACATAAAAAAAATTAACAGCAAGCTTCATTTTGAAAATCTAACATTTGTACCAATTGATCAAGATTTAATCGTTCAAAATATGTTAAATAATAAAGAAAAAAACTATTTATTTAACTATCACTTAGAAACTTATTCTAAAATTTCTCCATTTTTAAATCAAAAACAAAGGAAATGGTTGGTAAAATCAATTTAAAAGTTTAGTCCATTCCTCTTGATTTAAAATTTTTACACCTACTTTTTTTGCTAAATCGACTTTTTTATTTGTTGGTTTTTCTCCTGTAACCAAAAAATTTAGTTTTTTATTAACAGTGCTAACTATATTACCAGAGTTTTTTTCAACCAAGCTTTTTGCTTCTGCTCTACTTATATTTATTAATTTTCCTGTAAACATAAATGTTTTGCCTTTAAATTTTCCCTTTTTATCTAATTGTAATTGTTTAATAGATAAAACTTTATTAAGCTTATTAATAATAATTATATTAGTTTTATTTTTAAAAAATTTTTCTATAGATTGAATCTGAGTTTCACCAATTCCATCTATATTTGAAAGCTCATTAATATTTTTTTTATTAATTATATCTAATAAGTTTTCAATTGTTTTTGAATAGTCTGCTATTAATTTAGCATTTTCAGTACCAATATGTCTTATTCCAATAGAAAAAATAAAACGGTCTAATGCTACTTCTCTTGCTTTTTCAATTGAATATTTAAGGTTTGATACAGATTGTTTTCCCCAGCCATCTAAATTAGAAATTTTATTGTAATCAAGTCTAAATATATCTTCTGGTGAGTTAACTAATTTTAAATCCCAAAATTTTTCTATAACTTTTTTCCCTAGTCCATCTATATTTAACGCATCTTTTGAAATAAAATGCTTTATTTTTTCAATAGCAATTTTTTCACATTCAAATCCTTCACTGCTACATCTTTTTACTGCATCATATTTTTTTGTTACTTTATTAAACTCTTTTTTTATTTTTGAACCACAAGAAGGACATTTATTAGGAAAAATAAATTTTTTTGAAGAATTTTTTCTTTTTTTAAAATCAACTTCTATTACGTGAGGAATTACATCTCCTGCTCTTTCTACTTTTACTGTATCACCAATCCTAATATCTTTTTTTAATATTTCATCTTCATTATGAAGTGTTGCATTTGAAACCATTACACCACCAATATTTATAGGTTTTATTTTTGCTACAGGTGTTAGTGCTCCTGTTCTCCCTACTTGAATATCTATATTTAATATTTCTGAATAAGAATGATCAGCTGAAAATTTGTGAGCAATAGCCCATCTAGGTGCATTGGATGTAAACCCTAATCTTCTTTGTAATTCTAGATTGTTAATTTTATAAACAAGACCATCAATATCATATTCTAGCTGGAACCTTTCTTTTTCATATTTTTTATGAAGAGTTAATAATCCACTAATACTTTTTACAGTATTATTATGATTACTTGTTTTAAATCCCCAAATTTTTAAATGCTTTAAAAAATCTGATTGCAATTTAAATTTATTATTATCAAAATATCCAAAAGTATAGGCTATAAAATTTAATGGAATCTTTTTTGTTTCTTCAGAATTTTTCTGCCGCAAAGATCCTGAGGCTGCGTTTCTAGGATTTGCAAAAGTATCTTTTATATTTTCAAAATCATTTTTATTTATAAAAACTTCTCCTCTGATTTCGATGTCTTTTGGAAAATTTATATTTTCAATTTTATGAGGTATATCGTTAATAGTTTTTAAGTTATCCGTAATTACTTCTCCTTCTGTTCCATCGCCTCGAGATACTCCATAAATAAGAACACCGTTTTTATATGTCAAAGAAGCTGATATTCCATCTATTTTAGGTTCAACACTGTATTCTAAGTGAAATTTTTCATTTAAAAAATTAAATATTTTTTTTTCAAAATTTATTAGATCTTCTTCTTTAAAAGCATTTGATAAAGATAACATTTTTTGACGATGTTTAAATTTAGGAAAATTTTTTGATGGTTTAAATCCAACTATTTTTGATGGAGAAAAATTACTTTTTAAAAAAGTATACTTTTTTTCTAACTCTAATATTTCTTTTTTTAATTTATCAAATTCTTTATCAGAAATTTTTGGAGAGCTATTTTCATAGTATAATTTATTATGTTTTTTAAATTCGTTTATCTTATTTAGATAGTTTTGCTTTAAATTTTTATTCATAAAACCTATTTATTTAAGTAGATCTTTGAATTTCTTAATTATAGAATCTTTTTTATCTTTATTTTTTTCCTTTAAAATTTCCGTATAGTCTTTATTAAATATCTTATAAGTTTCTTCATACCATCTGCTAGATTGATAATTATAGCCTAATAACGCAGCATAATTTTTTGACTCATCAATCAATCCCATCTTGTAATGAAGTTCAACTAATCTATGAAGTGCCTCTTCAACATAAATTGTTTCATCATAATCTTTTACAACTATTTTAAACCTATTAATTGCTGGTATCCATTTTTCTCTTTCTACATAGTATCTTGCTAAATACATTTCTTTTGATGCTAAAATTTCTTCAATTAATTCTAGCTTATATTTAGAATCTAATGCAAATTCAGTGTTAGGATATTTTTGCAAAATAATTTCAAAATATTTTTTTGCCTTTAAAATTTCATTTAAATCTTTCGTCTCATCTACTATTTGATCATAATGGCTTAACGCTAATAAATAATATGCATAATCTCTTCTTGGGTGATTTTTATATTTATCTAAAAATTTTTCTAATTCAAGAACAGCGTCACTATAATATAAATAAGAAAAATATGAATAAGATGCCATCAAAGCAGCTCTTGGGGCCCAAATTGATTGAGGATATAATAGCTCGGCCTCATTAAATTTTTTTGCAGCGTATATTGGATCTCCTCTTTCTAATTCTTTTAAGCCATCATTGTATGCTTTTATCATTTGCATTTCTAAACTTTCTTCTTCAATAATGGATATTTTTTCTTCTTCTTTTGAGCAAGAGATGTTTAAAAACATTAAAGCTATAATTAAAAATACTAAATGAAATTTCATTTACAAATTTTATCAGAATTTATATAAAATTCTAATAATTAAGCTATTGATTTTAATTGATTCTTGCTTGCAAAGAAATGAGGTAAATTTTTTCCTTTAATTTCGAATAACGAATAGTTCCTTTGATCACTAAATAATTTTCTTAGTAATTTATTTGTCAAATTATGGCCGCCTTGTGAGCATACTAAAGAGCCAATCATTCTATATCCAGATAAGTACAAATCTCCCATACAATCTAAAATTTTATGATTAACAAACTCTTTATCATTTCTTAAACCACCTTCATTCATCAGAGAATTATTTTTTATAACTAATGCGTTTTCTAAACTTCCACCTTTTCCTAGGCCCATTTCTTTTAATTTTTTAATATCATCAAATAAGCAAAAAGTTCTTGAATCATAAATATCATTTAAATTATCTTCGAATACACTAATTTTATTTCTTTGAGATTTTATAAATTGATTTTCATACTTGATTTCAAAATCTATATCTAAACTTACATTTGATCTATTTAATTCAATAGTCTTATCTCTTTCTCTAATTTGAACTTCTTTTTCTACTTTAATTATCTTAATAGGTGCATCGCTAGCTTGTATGCCTGATTCTAATATCAATTTGACAAATTTTTTTGCAGACCCATCCATAATAGGAACTTCTTGAGAAGTTATTTCTACAATCGCATTATCAATACCTAATCCATAGAAAGCTCCCATCAAATGTTCAATTGTTGAAACTTTTACTCCATAATCATTTGCGATAGTAGTACATAAAGTTGCATCAATTACATTGTTGTAGGTTGGTAAAATTATATTATTTTTTTTTATATCAATTCTTTTAAAAATAATTCCAGTATTTGGTTGGGCTGGTAAAATATTTAACTTTGCTTTTAAACCAGTATGAACACCTATTCCTTCTAATGATATTTTTTTTAATATTGTTTTTTGAGTTAAAATTGACATGAACTAACTATACAAAAATGCTAAAAATTTAGATATACAACTAATGTTACAACAAAATACAGTTAGCTATTTCCAAAAATATTAAAGAATTTATGAAAAATACCAAGTTTTTTTTGGTTTTTTTTTAATTTTTGAAGATATTCATCATGAAAATTTCTCTCAAATATTAGACCTGCTTTACAAATATCATGTTCATTCTCATCATAAAAATTTATTTCCTTAAAGTTGTATTTGTCTTCTATTTGAAAAGAATTTCTATTAAAAATTTTTGACCCTCGTCCAATTAATACTAAATTTAAATTTTTTTGTTCCTTTAAATTCCTTGAAATACTAATGCTTTTAAATGATAATTGAATAATTTCTTCAATTCTTGCTAACACTACTTTTTTTAACAATTCTATTGAGATATTTTTTCCTAAAATTTTTTTTACTATATCAGCACTTTCGTTTGTATGTGAATTATCATAAGAAAAATCTATTTCAGATTTATTAAAGCTTTTTTTTAATTCTTCAGACTCTTCAAAACTTAATTTCAT
>MDTA01016375.1_pt1 | contig 10920 bp, 10 predicted proteins | sample 811151 | NCBI WGS metagenome assembly MDTA01 (sample SAMN05326648, study PRJNA326480) | marine metagenome | isolation source: seawater | place: Indian Ocean: South | collected 2010 | reverse complement strand
AAATGATTGGGTAAAAAAATTTCCTGTGAAATAATTTTTCCAATTAAAAATAATCAAAATTTAAATGTTTTTAAAATTTTTATTGTCGCTTCTTAAATTAAAGACAAAATTAGTTTTTTTTCCACCTCAAAAAAAAAAATACTTACTTTATCATAAAGCTAGTTTATTTATGAAAGACTTCCTTGAGGAGAATTCTTATGACGTTTTACATACGAAACTAGAAGAATTTAATGTTTTTGTTTTTATAAAATCTCTTTTTGCTTTCAAAGATGTAAAAAAATTTACAACTAGATATGTTTTAACTTATATTAAATTAGTAGAGCCAAAAATTATAATTTCAAGTATAGATAACCAAATTTCATCATTCAATTTAAAAAAATATTTTAAAGATATCACAGTTATCATTATTCAAAATGGTGTAAGAAGTTTTACTCTTCCTGGTTTTGAAATGGATTTTTATCAAAATAAAGACTACCTTAAAAAATTAAACTTAAGTTGTGATTATTTTTTTATCATGTCTGAAAAGGATAAAAAAATTTATTCACAATTTGTCAAATGTAAATTTATTGAGTCTGGTTCAATAAAATCAAATATGTGTCCTATAGAAAAAACTTCAAATAAAGATGTTGTGTATATTTCCCAATATGCACACCACAGAATGAATGACGAGGGATTTAATTATAGAGTAATGGGCGAAATTTTGATTAAAAACATTTTATATTTTTGCGAGAGAGAAAATATAAAATGCACAATCCTTTTAAGAACAAATCTTGAAGATGAGAAAGAACACTATAAACTAATTTTAAAAAGCAGAATAAAATACGTTGATTTTTTTATTACTAAGCAAAACACGGAAAAATTTAAATTCTTAGATAAGTTCAGATTAGTATTAACTGTGGATTCTACTTTGGGATATGAAATGATATCAAGGAATAAAAAGACAATAATAGCTAGCGCAAGAGATCAATTTTTAGAAAAAGAAAATAAGCCAAGAAAAGTAAGCTTCGGTTTTTATCACGATAAACATTATCAAGATCAAGGACCATTCTGGATTAATAGATTTAAAAAAGAAGAAGAAATTCTGAAAAAAATTGAGGAAGTTTATTTTTCATCAAATGATAAAGTTTTAAGTGAATATATTAAATACAAAGATGCTCTTTTTTACGTAGATCCTGACAATGCTAAACTTAAAAAAATATTAGATGAAAACAAATAAAAATATGTTTTTTTCATCTAAAGCGAACACTCTTTTAAGACTAAAGAATAAAGTTAAAAACTCTTTTATTTTAGATATTATTAAATTTAATCATGAGGAGTGGAAAAAAAATAAGAAAAATATAATTATTCAAATTCAAAGAAAATTTAAAAATAAAGTAATTTTAAGAAGTAGTGCTATAGATGAGGATAATTACAAACAAAGCCAAGCTGGAAAGTATTTATCATTAAAAGATATAAATCCAAAAAACAAAATTAATTTAACAAAATCAATAAATAAAATTTTTAGAAAATACAAAAATGACTCATCTCTAAATGAGGTTTTAATTCAACCTATTTTAACTAATGTTTCAGCAAGTGGAGTAATATTCACTTTTGATAACGAGCATGGATCTCCATATTACTGTATTGAATATGATGATTTAACTGGTCAGACAGATACGGTAACAGCTGGTAAAAATGATAAAAGTAGAACTCTCTATGTATTAAGAAACAAAGTAAGCTCTTTAAGATCAGATAGATTTAAAAAATTAATAAGTTCAGCTAAAGAAATTGAAAAAATTACATCTTTCTCAAAACTTGATATTGAATTTGGTATAAATAAAAAAAATCAAATATTTATATTCCAAGTTCGTCCTTTGATCATAAAAAAAAACATTACAAAGGAAATTTCACAAAAGGTTTATAATAGAATTGGTAAATTAGAAAAATATTATATTACAAAAAATAAGAACAAAAGATTTGGTGATACAAAATTATACGGTGTAATGCCTGATTGGAACCCAGCTGAAATAATAGGGATACTGCCCAAACCACTCTCACAATCTCTCTATGAAGAAATAATTACAAATAAAATTTGGGCACTATCAAGAAAAAATCTAGGCTATAAAAATGTGATTAAATATAATTTAATGGAAGATTTTGCATCACATCCATATATAAATACTAACTTGAGCTTTTACTCTTTTCTGCCAAATAAGCTCAATTCTAAAGTTTCAAAAAAAATATTAAATTTTTGGATACATGATCTCAAAGAAAATAATTTTAAACATGATAAAATTGAGTTTGAAATCTGTGATACATGTTTCAATTTTTCCACAAGCAAAAGACTTCAAAGATTTAAAAGTGTTTTAACAAATTCTGAAATTAAAAATTACAGCAAAGAATTGCTTATTCTTACAATTAATATTTTCAACTCAAATTTGAAAATAAAAAAAAATTCTCTTAATGATTTAAAAAAATTAGAGTTTTCTAGAAAAAGGTTTAATTTAATTAAGAAGAAGAAAATTTCTGATATTTCGCATCTAATCGAAAAAATAAAAAATTATGGAACCCTTAATTTTGCGAATTTAGCTAGATTGGCGTTTATATCTGAGAGCTTTTTAAGGTCTCTAATCTCAAACAAAATAATTAAATTCGAAAGAATTAATAACTTTAAAAATTCAATTAATACTATTTTGACTGATTTTGTTAATGACTCAGATAAGTTATTAAAAAATAAAATTTCATGGAGAGATTTTTGTAAAACATATGGTCACTTAAGATCTGGGACATATGATATAGAGTCAATAAGATATGATAGATCAAATTATTTTGATATTGCTCACTTAAAATCTCAAAAAAAAAATAAAAATTTACAAAATTTTAAATTAAAAAAGAAAGAATTTAGAGTAATTGGTTTAAATTTAAAAAAAATAAATTTAAATTACAGTCCGACTGAGTTTATGAATATAATTAAAGATAGTATTGCCCAAAGAGAATACTGTAAGTTTGTTTTTACAAAGTCTGTTAGTGATATTTTAGAGGTAATCGCATTAAAAGCTAAAAGTTTTGGAATATCTAGAGAAAATATTTCTTTTATAAGACTCAATGAATTAAAACTTTTAGATCATAAAAAAAACAAACGTAAGATTATCAAAATAATAAAAGAAAGAAAAAAAATGTATAATTATAATAAACTTATTAAATTACCTTATTTAATTACTGATAAAAAAGATTTTTCAATTGTACCACTTTTGAAAGGTGTTCCTAACTATATTACATCGAAAAAAATCACTGCTAAATGTTTATTAGTGAGGAGCAAACAATCCATGAAAATGGAAAATTTAAAAGGAAAAATAATTTTGGTAGAAAGTGCTGATCCTGGATATGATTGGTTGTTTTTGTATGGGATAGCTGGTTTGATTACTAAATATGGCGGATCTAATTCACATATGTCAATTAGATGCTCTGAAATGAATATTCCAGCAGTTATAGGATGCGGAGAACAACTTTTTAGAAAATTGAAAAATTCTAATTTAATTGAAGTAGACTGCAATTTAAGTCAAATTAAGGTATTAAATTAAAATGATAGTTTGGATTATTGGATTATCAGGTAGTGGCAAAACTACCGTAGGGAAAATAATTTATAATAAACTGAAGTATAAAAACAAAAATACAATCTTTCTTGACGGGGATGAATTAAGAAAAATCTGGGGCAGTGATCTTGGCCACGATATTAACGATAGAAAAGAAAACGCCAAGAGAATCCTAAAATTGTGTGAGTTTCTTGATAGGCAAAAAATAAATGTAATTTGTTCAATTCTATCCATTTTCCCTTACATTCAAAAACAAGCAAGGTCAAAATTTAAAAGATATTTACAAGTTCAGTTAGATGCACCTATTAAAGTTCTTGCTTTGAGAGATAAAAACAAAGTTTATAAAAAATATTTCAATAAAACTATAAAAAATGTTGTTGGTTTAGATATTAAATTTCCTAAACCGTATAAATCAGATTTGATATTAAAATCTTATGGAAAAAATACTCCTTTAATTTTAGCAAACAAAATTATTAAAAAGATTAAATTAAAATGAGTTTAATAATAATATTATTCATTGCTTTTTTTCTTTTTGAAATCTTTCTAATTTTTTACTTAAAAAAATTACGATTTATTTTTCAATGGTTAATTATAAAAGAAATCGATTTAAGTTTTAAATTTAGCAAAGAAAAAATTGAAAAATTTAAAAAAAATTCTTTTGAACCAAACTTAGGTTGGGAAACAAGGCCTAATATTATCAAAACCGATTACGTAAAAAGTTTTGGAGAAAAATCGAGTAAAAAATTCAAAAAAGTGAAATATAGCCATAATAAAAGGGGTGCAAGATTAAATCCATATTATGAAAACTATAAAGAAAAGATAATAAGTTTCGGAGACTCTTTTGTTTACAATAGACATGTTAATGATGGTGAAACTTGGCAACACTATCTTTCAAAGTTAACTAAATCAAACGTCTCAAATTTTGGAGTAGGCAACTTCGGTCTAGACCAAAGTATTTTAAGAATGAAAAAAATTATTAAAAATGAAAAAGATAAAATTATAATAATGGGTTTTGTACCCGAAACAATAGTGAGAATACACAGTGTATGGCGACATTTTTATGAATACGGTAATATTTTTGCATTTAAGCCAAGATATAAATTAAAAAATAATCGATTAAAAATAGTTCATAACCCTATTAAAAATTTTTCTAATATTAAAAAAATCTATAAAAAAATAGATTATTTGAAACAAGAAGATCACTGGTACAGAAAAAAATTTAAATCTGATTTAATACAATTTCCTTATATTTTATCTATTTTTAAAAATTTTCCTAGAAATATTTTAATTATATTTTATTTGAGTTTATATAAAATATTTTCATCAGTTTTTTTTTATAATAAAGCTTGGGAAATTACCTTAAAAAATAATTTTAATTATGTAATTGAAAGTTATAAAGACAAGAGTATGGTTGATTTATTAGCACAGGAAATAAAGTTTTTTTCAAAAAAAGTTTTAGAAAATAATTGTAAACCTTTGGTAATAATTTTCCCCTATTTAAATGATATGAGATATATAATAAATACTGATAAAGTATTTTATAAAAATTTACTTAAAGAAATTTCAAGATTTACCGATTATATTGATTTATCTGAGGAAATGAGAAATAAAAAAAATATGAGCAAACTATTTGTTAATTCATTTTATGGCGGTCATCTATCAAAAAAAGGAAATAAAATGACCGCTAACATAATTCACTCTTTTTTAAAAAAAAACCCAGAATTATTTAATTAAGATGAAATATGTTCTAGTAAGTCAATCTTTCAGTTTTATTAAAAAAAGAAATGAGATAAGAGATTTTATAGATATAAGATTAGTCTCTTTTCTTAAAAAGTGTAATTTAAATATTATTTTAATACCCAATAATTATGAAAACTTAAAAAATCTTTTAAAGATAAAAAAAATAAAAGGGATAATACTTTCTGGTGGAAATGATATTTTTTATAATTTGAAAGAAATTAAAAAAGATTTTAACATTAAAAATCTTTCCAAAAATAGAAATTCCATTGAAAAAAAATTAGTATCATTTGCTACGAAAAAAAAACTTCCAGTTATTGGAATTTGCAGAGGCTTTCAATATCTAAATGTAATAGGTGGAGGTAAAATAACTAGAATAAAAGATCATGTCGCTATTAGACATAAAATTAAAATCCAGAAGAGTAATAAATATTCTTCCTTAAAAAAATTAATTGCAAAAAATGTCAATTCTTTTCATAATTTCGGGATTAAAGATAATGAACTTTCAAAAAAATTTGATATTTTAGCCTTTTCCAAAAACTTAGTCGAAGCAGCAATTAATCAAAAAGAATCTCAGTTAGGAATAATGTGGCATCCTGAAAGAGAAAAAAAGTTTAACAATAAAGATATTTTATTATTTAAAAAATTTTTACGTGCATAATTTAATTCTTTTAAGCGCCGGATCAGGGAAAAGGTTAAGACCTTTTACAGTATCAAAGCCCAAGTGTTTTATTAAAATAAATAAAACAACTCTTATTGAAAATTTATTAAAGATTATAAAAAAAACAAGGATCTCTAAAATTACACTAGTTTATGGTAAAAATTATTTTCCATATCAAAAGCTTAATGTTTCATTAATCAAAAACCAAAAATATAAAACTACTAACATGCTTTACTCACTCTTTTGCGCTTTGAAGGAAATAAAGAATAACACCATAATTTCTTATACTGATATTAATTTTTCTCAACAGATAGTAAATAAACTTTTAAATGAAAATGATTATATTTCTGTAGCAGTAGATAAAAACTGGAAAGATTATTGGAGGAAAAGATCTCTAAACTATTCTAGCGATATTGAAACGCTTAAGATAAATAAAAAAGGTTTCATAGAAAATATAGGCCAAAAAGTGTTTGATGAGAAAAAAGATGTTCAAGGACAATATATTGGTTTAATAAAATTCCCTAAAAAACTAATCAAAAATGTTAAAGAAGAATTAATAAAAGCATCTCATAATGGAAAAGTTAATAACATTAAATTTGAAAAAGCATATATGACTGATTTTTTGAATTATCTTATCGCTAAAGGCTTTAATTTAAAGCCGATATTTGTAGATCATGAGTGGATTGAGATCGATACTGTGAGAGATTATAAGTCAATGAATACATTAAAAAGATTAAAAAAATTGGAAGAATACAAATTATGATTTGGGGTAAAAAAAAAATTCTACTGAAAAACCCTATTTTAATTGATGGTATCTCAAGATCAGGAAAATCAGTTTTGTCGAAAATTTTACCCTCCTTTAACAATTCAGAACATCTTAAAGTTTTTACCTATTTTGAACATATTATGCCTGCATTATATTTCAAAGAAATAAAACTTGATTATATTGATGCTCAATTAATCATCTCCCTTAATGAGTTAGCATATAATACATTTATAGGGCGCGACGTTAATTTTAGAGCATCAGATTATACTACAGTAGTTTCTAAAAATTTAAAAAAAAAATATCTTTCAAGGTTAAAATCTAAAGAAGGAGATCATATTATTAAAAAATTAACAAACACAAAAAACTTTTTCCCATTTATGGCGCATGAAATTATGCCAAATTTAAATTACCTCAATAAATTTAGTATGAAGTTTAAGATTATTGAGTTTTATCGAAACCCGATAGATAATATCTACTCGTGGATTAAAAAAGATGTTTATAAAAATTTTATAAATAACCCCAGATCCTTTACATTAGTAACCAGAGATAAAAAAACAAATAAAAATATCCCTTGGTTTTGTGGAGAGAATGCAAATTATTGGCTCAAGCTTAACAAATTTGAAAAAAGTGTTTTTGCTGTATGCAAACTTCTTGAGATGTCAATTAAAAATCAAAGGAAGAATAAAAAAACAAAAATTTTGACACTATCCTTTGAAGATTTTTATAAAAACCCCTTTTTAAATGTGAAAAAGGTATCAAAATTTGTAAATGGTAGAGAAACGAAACTTACAAAGATTGAAATTAAAAAAGCTAATTGCCCTAGAAATGAAAATATCGATCTAAGAAAAAAAAAAGAAATGTTTATCAAGAATAATATTTCTAAAAATCTTTTTTTAAGAATGAAAAATTTAGAAAATAGCTACAAAAAAAATGTATTTGGGTTTAAATGATGAAATATTGCAAAAATTGTTTAATTCCTAACACTCGTCCAGACCAAATATTTAATGAAGAGGGAGTTTGTAATGCTTGTGTTAGTTTTAAAATAAATAAAAATATTAATTGGGCAGAGCGGTTAAAAAAACTTGACGAAATCATATCAGAGGCTAAAAGCAGATCAACCTCTTGGGACTGTGTAATACCTTCAAGTGGGGGAAAAGATAGTACTTATCAAGCTTTATGGGCTAGATCTAAAGGTTTAAATCCAGTTTTAGTGACTGCTTCAACTTGTGATTTGTCAGAGGTAGGCAGAAAAAATTTAGATAATCTTAAAAATTTAGGTTTTGATGCAGTTGAAATATCAAATAGTTCAAAAACTAGAGCAAAATTAAATAAGCTATCTTTAGAACTGATAGGGGATATATCATGGCCTGAACATGTTTCAATTTTTACAACTCCAATTAAATTTGCATTAAAATATAAAATTCCTCTAATTTTATACGGAGAAAATCCCCAAATTGAATATGGAGGCCCAGATAAATCTTTAAGCAATTATAATCTTGATAGGAAGTGGATGGAGGAATTTGGAGGATTAATAGGTTTAAGGGTAAGTGATTTGATTGATATTTATAAATTTAAAAAAACTGACTTGAATATTTACACCTATCCTGAACAAAATGAATTAAACCATTTCAAAATAAAAAGCATTTTTTTAGGGTTTTTTGAATTGTGGGATTCTTTAAGGAATTATGATTTAGCAAAAAAAAATGGTTTTTCTGAATTTGACAAAAATGTTGAAGGGTGTTTTTTTAACTTTGAGAAAATTGATAATTATCAGCATGGCATTCATGACTATTTTAAGTATCTAAAATTTGGATTTGGAAGAGCTACAGATCAATTAAGCTATTTGATTAGACGGGGAAAGATTAAAAGAGATGACGCAATATTAAAGGTTCAAGAATTAGAAGGCATTTATCCTAGATCATATATGAAGAAAAGCCTCAAAGAAATTTTAGGTAAAATAAACATGTCTCTAGAAGAATTTGATATTATCTGTGATAAATTTACGAATAAAAATATCTTCAAATGCGATCAAAGCGGTAAACTTATTAAAGATAAAAAAGGAAATCTAATAAAGAAATTTTTACCAAATTAAAATAATATGGTAGCTGACGTGGATATAATAAATTATGGAATGGGTAACCTTAGATCTGTTGAGAATGCAGTATTAAAATTAAACTTTAAACCTAAGATAGTATTAAGACCAGATGAGCTAGAGGATTCAAAAAAGATTATTTTACCTGGTGTAGGTTCTTTTAAAACTGCTATGAAATTACTTGATGAAGGGGGTTGGGTAAGTGCTATAAAAAAGCAAGTATTAGATCACAAGAAACCAATTTTTGGTATTTGCTTAGGTATGCAGTTACTAGGAACTGATAGCGAGGAACACGGATACTCCACAGGTTTAAATTTAATACCAGGAAAAATTAAAAACTTAAAAAATTTAGGATGTAAAAATAATCTACCACAGATAGGTTGGAATTCTGTTAATATTTCAAAAAATCATGAATACTTAAAAGATGTACCGAACTTTAATGTTTTTTATTTTGTAAACAGTTTTGTATTTGAATTATCAGATACTAGCAATTTAATTGGTTCAACAAACTATGGGATAGATTTCTGTAGTATCGTAGCTAATAAAAATATTTTTGGGACGCAATTTCATCCAGAAAAAAGTTCTAAAATTGGGCTTAAAATTTTAGAAAATTTTCTCAATGCTTAAAAAAAGACTAATAACTACAATGCTTTGGAACGGGAGCACTCTCGTAAAAGGGAATAAATTTATAAATTCTAGGCGAGCGGGATCTCCAATTACAACAATTAAAATTTATAATTCGAGAGATGTTGATGAAATTTTATTTTTAGATATTGTAAAATCAATTTCCGGAGAAAAATTTGATTATAATTTTATTAGACAACTAACCGATGAATGTTTTGTTCCAATAACTATAGGCGGAGGTATTAAAAAAGTTTATGAAATAACTGATTTATTATTTGCAGGTGCTGACAAAATTGCAATAAATTCTGAAGCTTATAATAACTTGAGTCTAGTAAACGAGTCGGCGAAAAAATTTGGCTCTCAAACTATTGTATTGGGGATAGATTATAAAAGACATGATAAAAAAAATATTTGCTACAGTCACTCTGGTACTAAAAATGAGAAAATTGATCCATTAAGTTGGGAAAAAAAATGCATAGATAATGGAGCAGGCGAGATAATATTAACCTCAATTGATCATGATGGTCTTATGCAAGGGTATGATTTGGATTTTTTAAATAAATTTACCAATGAAGTAAAAGTACCGGTTATTGTTTCAGGAGGTGCTGGTAATTACAACCATTTTCTGAATGCCTTTGAGAACGGTGCATCTGCAGTAGCTGCAGCCAGCATTTATCATTTCACGGAAAAAACACCCAATGAGGCAAAAAGATTCTTATTAAAAAATAATATATCTGTTCGAGAAAATTTCAATTAACTCTTTTAAAAATTTGCTTAACTTTGTTAGAAAAGTCATTCTTACTTATAAATTCAAAATTATAATCTAAAAAACTTTTATCTACTTTATTTACATTAATTTTTTTTTTAATATTTTCAAAATCCTTTATAATATTTTTTTTTCCAAATAAACACTCAAAATAAATTTTATTTTTTTTATATTTAACTTTTCTAAAATAAAAAAATTTTTTTTTATTAGAATTTATTATTTGAATAAAGTCTTTATAACCCAGATAATATAATTTTTTTCCAGTATTTAAATATTTAACTTCATTTTTTCTAACTATTGAAAAGTCGAAAAAACCTGCAGCTGAATTAAAAAAAACTTTCTCAAAAATTTTTTTATTATTTTTTTCGTAAAGTAAACTAATTCCTTTTGAGAAGAAAATACTTTCTGATACATATTTGTTTTCAAATTTTTCTGAAGCAAAACAATTAAATTTTTTGGCAAAAAAATTATTTGAAAAATAATTAAAAAATTTACTTATATCATTTCCATAATACTTTTTTAATTTTGTTTTTTTTAAAAATTTTTTTTCAAAAAACTTAATATAAAAAAATCTCTCGAAGATTGTGCTTCCAAATTCATAGTATCTTTTTATTCCCGTTGATATCAAAAGTATATAAATTACAAAACTAAATTTTAAATCTTTAATGTCGTGAAGATTTTTTTTTAATTGTTTGATACTTT
>MDTA01184088.1_pt1 | contig 10921 bp, 2 predicted proteins | sample 811151 | NCBI WGS metagenome assembly MDTA01 (sample SAMN05326648, study PRJNA326480) | marine metagenome | isolation source: seawater | place: Indian Ocean: South | collected 2010 | reverse complement strand
AATCTAAAGCTAATCGAACATTAACATCAGACTGTAATAATGCTCTTTGAATATCTCTTACTAATTCTTTTATTAATTCAGGAGAAATGTGGTTTGCTCCTGCAATTTTCCTGAGAGTTTCTCTAAGCGCGTCTCCAAGCTTTTCAAGAACCATCAATATTATTGAAAGCTGATAGGATTTAAAACTAATTATTGAGCGATTACTCTTATTTAGGGAAATCTAATGTTAAATTGTGTCTAAATATGTTTGCATTGCATTAGCTTTTTTTGTGTCGATAATAATGATATGTAATGTAGAGGCAGGGTCTAACGGGGACGCACCTCAAGAGGGACAAGATTGGATAATTAATCAAGACACTCATGTATGGGATGAAGAAATCACTGTTAAGAATATTATTGTAAATATAGGTTCAGGTCTTAAACTAGAGAACGTCACCTTAAATTCTTTTGGAAGCATTAAAATTTATTCAGATTCTGAATGGATTAACTCAACAGTATACCACGACAAAGAGAATTTAGATGAAAATATATCTTTGTACAAAGAATTAAGTTTGGTTAACACAGAATTAGTAATGAATGCGACGGGTGAAGCAGGCCAGGGTGACGCAAATGTATTTTATGTTGACAAGAATGCCCTTTTAATCATTAGAGATTTTGATGGTGACAAAGAAACAACTTTTGATCAATCAATTGTGAGAGGTGATAACAGCCATGTTACCAACGAATCTCTGCAGAACAGCTACAGTATAACCATTGGCGGTTGTGTTAGTAGTTCTTGTAGCAATGATGTTGGAAATATAGATAATTCTAATATTCTAATTGAAAATTCTTTTTTTGAAAATATTTATGCTTTAAGAATTTATGGCAATGATACTTATATCAAAAATTCTACATTTAATAATAGTGGGCATATTGTTTCCACGGGGCACAATACGATTTTCACGAACAATACTTTGACAAATAGTTGGAGATATTGGGATTTAGTTATTCTTAATGGTGATAATGCAATAATTGCTGATAATCAAATGTTAAACGGTTATGCTGGATTGGGAATTATTAATTCAGATAACAGCATAATCAAGAATAACTCCTGTGAAAGTTATTTTGGCTATTGTCTGCGCCTCGATAATAGCAATAATAGTATTGTGTCTAATAATTACTTTGCGAACAAAACAAACTATGCCTCAGTAATAATTGATGAGGCAAACAATAATACACTTACTCATAACATTTTTTACAACACAAGTGCTAACGATGACACAATAAGAATTAATGGGAATTATAACACATTATCTTTTAATTATTTCGAAAAATGTAGTTATTCAGGCTATTGGTATAGTGTCTGCATAGAAATATGTCCTTATTGTTTTGGCAGTACAGAACTTGTTGTTATGAATAATATAACAAATAACACTTTTGTAAATTCGACAGCTGCAGCACTTTTACTTTCTAATGTAGAGCACAGTTTAATCAAAAATAATCACGTAATTGGCCCTCAAGAAGCGAGACCACACCTTGCTGGTTTTGTTCCAATGAGATATCCCCAAACTTACGACGGTAATTACACCAAGGCCCCATCTAACAATACAATTGAAAACAATGTTATAGAAAATGTTTCAATAGGTATTAGTTTTGATTACTTCGGAGCTGCATTTGGGCCAGCAGGGTTCGGAAACATTGTTAGAAACAATGTAATTAATAATGTAGACATAGGCATTCAGGTCTGGGCCATGTATGAGAACATGACAATACAAAATAATACAATTAATGCAACAGATTATGGTTCTTATTTTTTTGATAGCTCCGGTAGAACTGGCATTTATCTCAAAGCTAGTTCAACAACTCCTAACTTAGTCAATTTTACATTGAGCAGTAATATAATACATTCAGAAATTGGTGTAGGATTGATTGCAGATTTTACTGATGGTCTGCGAGCATTTGATAACGATATAACTACAGTCTCTGGTTCTGATGGTTTCGGGAACGGGATAATGTGCCGGAATTCAATAAATGCTATTTTTAATAATAACACAGTGACTGCAAACCTTTCCAAAGACTCTGCAGCTGCAGGAATGTACGTTTACTCTGGTTTAGACATTATAATTACCAATAATAGCATAAAAGCTCCAATAGGTATCGAAATCACGGCCTATGGTTCTTCAAGTGAGTATATAGAAATAAATTCTAATTATGTTGAAACAATTAATTACGGAATTATTAGTAATAGAAGCTTTACATCATTAACAGAAAATGTAATTCAGGGTACTTGTGCCCACTCGTCATGTTCCGTAGTTAATTTTAATGAAGTTAGCCGATATGGGTTATTTTCTCAGGAAAGTACATTAAAAATTCAAGACAATGAAATGTCTAACTTTTACGAATTCTTTGCATCGTATCTTTCTGATTTTAATTTGACTAATAATAAGTTTAACTTTGGTCATGTTTCAATTAAGGCTAACAACAGCGCAGGCTCAATTTACCTTAATAATTTTACTAATTCATCAACGATGTTTTTATTGTTTAAATCTGAATTAGATATAGTAGATAATAATTTAACTTTTTTTGAAACAGGAATCCATTCTTTTAACTCAAGCGTTGATCTAGGAGGTAATGTTTTTGTTAATGGAGACTTGTGTGCAGAGTTTATTGACTCCGACTATTCAGAGTTTGATAATCTTTTTGAGTGCAGAAACAATAATATTCGTGTTAGTTACACTATTTCGGTAAGGATTGCTAATGAAAAAGATGAAGGTTCTTATAACCATCCTTTCAAGATTTATAACTCGCAAGGAAACCTTGTGATTGATGACAATACTCAACTTAGTGGGGATGCAGGCTACTACGTATTGGAGGTATATAGGCTGACGTCGGAAGACGTTGAAATAGGAAACAATCCTTTTTCACTACATTACACAAACAATGAAGTTTCTGTAGTTTATCATCGGAATATAAACTATAATCAGACTATTCTTGGTATTATTGATACGACACCCCCAAGTTCTTCTCTTACAGGTGAGGGGCCAATTGTAAATAAAAATGCTATAGTTTTGAACGTAATTATAGATGATAATGATGATTTTAAGGAATATTTCTTAGATTATTTGGTTAATGATAAATTCTCCGAGTGGGAAGTATACGGAACTTTTACTAATACGAATATTACATTTATAGGCGATGAAGGAAAAGAATATAGGTTTAGAGCTAGAGCTGTAGATATATTTGGGAATAGCGAGCAAAAGGATGACTATGAACACCAAGTAAAGGTAGATACTACGGCATTAAAAACAAGTATATTAGAATTTGAAGACGATTATTATTTTGTCGGTAATCCTAATGTTGTAATATCATGGGGTACTGATGCGGAAGATGTTAGCCATACTAAATTAGATATTTACTATACAAATTTTACTACCCCGTATCTTAACCCTAATTCTGTTACCTGGGCTTTAATAGATTCATTTTTGTTTGTTGATTTAGAAGAATTTTCGTATGACTTATCAAGCAAAGGTCATTATGCATTTCTTATTCAGTCAACCGATTTTGCAGGTAACAATGAATCAAAAGAAGGCTTCGATTTAATTTTTAATTATAATTCAAAGGCTGATACCATTTCATTCGATGAAGTGCCAGATAGGTGGGGTAGTGATTCTCTAAATATAGACTATGAAACAAATAATTTGAACATGGATTATGAGATATATGTTGCAATAGAAAACATATATGCTGAAAATCCTAACTTTGTTTGGTATCTTTATCCTTACGATGAAAATGTAATGACATTAAATATGCAAGGGCTTCAGGACAGTACTAGATATTATCTATACGCTCAAAGTACAGATTTGGCAGGTAACGTGGAAGACCCGTTGGAAACCACTGAATATTTTAGTTCAAATGGGCAATATGATCAAGCTTTTGAATTGAAGTATTTACCAATAATAGCTAATGATTACGACCTTATTATAACTATAGATAATGATCTTGATGGGGTATATGAAAAGGAGCTTATTAGAGGGTCTAATAGTGGAAAACTGTTAGTAGACGAGTACTATTTAGATATTGCAAATAAGACCATAATGTTTGGAGGTACATCAAACGGTGGCTTTGTACCAACTGAAGATATAAATGACATTAAAAACATAAAAGTCGAGTATTCCGGCGTCCATCTTATATTTGAGATTTATACAGAGAATCCAGCTAAAGCCAATAGCTTAACTATAACGCACAACAATGTAACAGAATTAATCTTAACTTATAACATACCTATTGATGCAGATACGTGTAAAGTTCAAATGACTACAGATGTTACTAATTGGTATAATCAAGAGATAATAAGTCCATGTAAATCCGGATTTTATGAATATTATCATAAAAATCCTGACTTAGAAAAACAATACTTTTACAGAATACAAATAGAAGATGAATTCGGTCATGAAAGTTATTCAGATAATCGTACTGTTAACATGGATGACGTTATCAAGCTTTACAGTTCCTCAGGTACAAATAGTAATAATCAGTTTGGTATGCGAGAAATATTGCCTGCTGCAATCGGAATTAGCCTTATTTTCCTTCTATTTGGTGGTGTGTTACTTTACCGCTCCAAGAATGAAGAATTAGATGAAAACGTATCAGTTATAGAGTCTAAGCCAGTTGCTCAATACAAAGTTGAAGAATTGTATCTCATCTATAAGGATGGGCGTCTTCTCAAAAATGTCAGTGCAGTTGAGGTCAGAACCGATACAGACATAATGAGTGGAATGTTAACAGCAATTAACGATTTCGTACAAGACTCATTTAATACAGAAGGGGATTTAGGGTCAATAGACTATGGGAATAACAAGATTATACTGCAAAGAGGAAATCACTCATATCTTGCAGCAGTAATATACGGGGAAATTGATAATAAGTTTAAAGGAAAATTAATCAATGCTGTAAGAACTGTAGAAACCATTAACTCTTCGATTTCTAATTGGGATGGTGACAGTGAAAGCATCAAGCAAGCTGAGTTATATCTGAACCCTATTATTGAAGAAACAATTTCAGCTACCAGGGAGATGGTGGATAATTATTTCACGGAAAAAGAAATAATAGTTACTAGTTCTTATGAGAAGATAGGTAATATGGCGGAAATAAATGTAAATATTAGTAATTATTCTTCTTCTTCAATTAAAAGTTGTAAAATAATACCCGAGTTTAATAGCAATGTTCTATCATTAATAGGTATCGATCCAGATATTTCTTATTCATTTGCGGATAATTCCTTTTCTGTAGGCGAAGTTTCTTCTTACAATGAAATCCAATTTAAATTAAAAATGCAGATAAAGACAGCGGGGCAGACTATTGTAGAAATTAAAATGAATTACGAACAAAAAGGTAGAGAAGGTTCGACAGTATCTAAAGTTGAGCTACTCTAAAATATAAGTTAGACGCTGTTTTCCAGCTCCTTTATTATCTTTTTTGACGAATTTCACTTTGCCTATTTCACTCAAACTTTTTACATGCGTTCCGGCGCAAGGACAAACATCTATGTCACCAATTGTAATGACACGCAATTTGGTAACACTTTTTGGTAACATTTTCCATAGACCACTGGACATACTAGACCTAATGTCCGAATTATTTTCAAGGTTAGATCTTAGTTCTTCAGAAATAGTAATTTCTAAATCTTCAGATATATAATCATTTACTTTTGATTCTATTTCATTTATCTTTGCTTGATCTAATTTCAAAGGTTTAAAGTCAATTCGAGATTTATCTTCTCCTATCTGGTTACCAACAGTATCTGACCTGTGTAGTTCATTAACTACAGCAGACACTAGATGTTGAGAAGTATGCATTTTCATATGGGAATATCTACGGTTCCAATCTAGTATGCCTGTAACTTTAGTTCCAATATCAGGAAGCTCTCCTTCAATCATATGTCTTATACGATTTTTTTTCTTAACATCTAGAACATTGACACCACCTCCATCCCATTCCAAAGACCCTGTGTCTGAAGGCTGTCCTCCACCCATAGGGTAAAATGCCGTTCTATTAAGTTCTATTATATTTGGAAAAGTAGCCTTCACATCAGCTTCAAAACTTTTCGTATATGTCCCCTCATGTGAAGCCATGTGGTATTGTTCAGTCATTTTAATGCACTAGTGAAACTATATTAAAGTACTAGCTTCTAATGACAACACATGGTTAGAGAGCGAATACTAACTTTAGCAGTTGCATTTTTATTACTAAGCAGTATGGCCACAGTATTTGGAGAAACTTCCACAGAATATTATAAGGACGGGGATGGCAGTTCTGAACAGACTATTTCTTTAGATGGAGAAAATATAGACAGCTCGGTCTCTGTAAAGTTCCCTGCTACAGAAGTTATTGATGCTAAGATTGGACTCAAAGGTGTATCAAATGATGATGGAGACTATCCTGAGGGAATTTCGGTTGAAGTAAAAAATTATGAGTGGAAATATGAGGGTAGTGGTTATGGCGCCTTAGGCTATCAAAATAAATTTGGAACAAACTCAATCAGTGCATCAGCTAAATTTGCAGAGTCTGGTGAGGAAGAAGTCATGATTCGTCTTCCCACAAATTCAACTGTTGAACAAGCTAGCGTAATGATTTCTGGATTACCTTATGGCTCTGGAGATCTTGACGAATACTACAAGGCTTCAGTAGATACAAACGGTGGTTCGATGTCTTCAGCAGGTTCAATATCTATGGTTGGAGATAGCTATTACGTTGTTTGGGAAGACAATGGAGATTTAACTGAATACGACACAACTATTGATTCAATAAAATTTAGAGCTTATGTAGATGGAAGTTGGTCTGACATAGTTCTTATGGATTCGAATTTTGGAAATACAGACATTATACTAAGCGAACCTTTAGTGGAAGCAAATGAAGATTTTGTAGTCGTCACCTGGAACAAAAACACTTATCCTGGCGATGAGGAAATAATGGCCAGCTACAGCAATGACGAGGGCGAGTCCTGGTCTAGTCCTGAATCTATAGAACCTGCTTATGACCATTATTTAATTTATGATTACGATGGTGTTGTAAGTGATGATGGTACTGTCCATATTGTGTGGTCTTCACTTAAAGAAGGTGGCGATGAATACCATATTTATTACCAAAAATCAGATGACTCAGGGCAGTCTTGGGATGACGAAATATTAATCTCAGATTCCGATAGCTCTAGTAGTATAGGTGCAAAAATTGCAGCTAGTGGAAATAATGTGCACATTACTTGGGAGCAATATTACAGCTCGCAGTCATATTATGCAACAGAATATGCACGCTCAACAAATGGCGGGGATAGCTTTGCATCTCCAGGCACTATAAGCTCTTCAGGCAATACAGTGTCTGAAACAACAATTTCTGCGCAGGGTTCTAATGTAGTTATAGGATGGTTAGAAGATTCAGACGGTGGTGATACGCTTAAGTCCAAGAGCTCATCTAACTCAGGTTCCACATTTGGAACTGAAACTATTGTAGCTAGTGCTGACGGTGGCTCCTATGTATTTTTGAATTCAGATAATGACGGTAGTTCAAACTTTTATTTTACTTGGCTTGAAATACCTATATCAGGGGAAAGGGAAATCTTTTCCGTCAGGAGCGCTAATTCGGGAAGTACTTGGAACAGCCCTGTCAATGTGGATGGAATTGATAATGGAGATGAGAACCAATTTAGAGCAAGTAGCGTGGTTAAGGCAAATTCTGATCGAGTCTTCATCTTGTGGTCCGAAGAGAATAGCGATTCTGGAGCTTCATCGGATTTAGACATAGTATATTCTACAAGTACTAATGATGGAACTTCTTGGTCTGATTTTGATGATATTTCTGAATATTATTATGAATCTGACTCTGGAGCGCCAGCTCTAGCATTTGCTTCTGAGTACTTGTATTTGGTTTACATTGATAACGGCGATTATGATCAAAACAGTGATTCAAATGGATGTGATCAAAGTGACAGAGACGGAGATATTTTCTTTACCAGATCAAGTGATTCAGGAGAGAATTGGGAAGAATTAATGGTCTTATCCAATATTGATGATGATTATACGACGGATTTAGAGGCCACATTGCAAACTGCTCAGCACCGAACAGACATAACTGCCAACGGAAATGACGTTCATGTAGTTTGGAATGATTATGATAGTTGGGATGGTATAGGGTATATTTATGTCACATCATCATCCAATAATGGCAATGATTGGAGTGCACCCGAAGCAGTTTTCACAGATGCAGGTGGACCAACATACGGTGTTACAGTTGATTCTGAAGGCGATAATGTTGTAATTGCATGGAATACTAATTCTGGAGATATTTACTCAGTTTACTCAACAAACGGGGGAAATTCATGGAGTGAAGCCGTTTTAGTTGATGATGGAAATAATTTGTATTATATGCCTGAAATATTGTATAACGAAGGAAAATTCCACCTAGTTTGGAGCGACAATACTTATTTGGAATCGGTCTATTACACATCCAGTACCACAGGAGCTAGTTGGTCCGACTCTGTTTTTATTAATCCTGAAGATGCGTATTCCTATTCTTACAGTCCAGTAATATCTGCAGATGGTTCCAAATTGTTTGTCGCTTGGGTAGATAATGGAGACTATGACGGTGATTCTTCTAGTGACTATGACATAGTTTGGTCAGTTTCTAATGATAATGGTGACACTTGGGAGGATATTGAAATTGTGATAGATACAGATACTAGTTCAACGCTCTTACTTCCTAGCTTAACTAGTGGGTCTGGTTTTACCTACGTAACTTATCAGTATTACACAGGAGGATCTTATGATTATTATTTTGCCTTTAGTCAAGACGGTGGAGGTTCTTGGTCAGAGAGTTTTGAAATTACAAATTATGATGACTCTGAATTGTCTGCAAAGTACCACAAGATGGATATTTTAGTAGGAGATAAAACATATTTTGCCTTTCCTGAGGAGACTGACATTACTGGAAGTGACAGGACAGATACAAATATTTTTGTAAGAAGCACACTAAGTGATGATTATCCTCAGGATCCTTATATCGAGATAACTGGAAACAATAACTGGGAATGGATTGGTGAACTGAACGGAGACAATTCTCCCCAAGAATGGAGTGATACCTTGGATTCTCCAGGCGCTTCAAAATCTTTTAAAGAAGCCTTAAACGAAGCATTACAGGCCGCCATAGATAATGGTGAAACTGTTATAGACGAGTATGGTGTAGAAATGACTGAAATAGTAATGACTGTTGGCAGTTCATCAAAGGGAACCGTAGGATTTACTGAATTGAATATTGATTATGACGCTACAGTCTATATCCAAACGGAAGGGTTGATTTCCGCGTTAAATAGAGTTATTGACGGTGCGGATCAAAATGAGGCTGAAGCAATTCTCAAAATCGAATCTGAAACTCCGGGAAAATTAAAATTAACTGATTTATTGGTAACAACAACGGATGCAGATCTTTCTTTGTCAGATTTAAGCTTCTCCGGGGATTTTACAGAAGGAGGTGATGTAATTATTTCCGCAATAATTGAAAACGATGGAGAAGGTGATGCTGAAGTAACCGTTGAGTTCCGTAATGGCAATGACCTTATTGCGACCTCAAACGTAGAGGGAGTTACTGGTGGCACTAGCAAATCAGTTACAACTACTTGGAAAGATGTTCCCGAAGGAACACATTCTATAACTGTTGAAATTGTTGATTCACTGCCTAACGACAGTAGCCAAGGTTCAGAGGATTCTTTAACACAGTCTTTGACAATCGAAGGAGCTTCTCCTGAAATAACATATAATCTAGATTTTAGTGACTTATTAGTAGAGGGTATTGACAATACTTGGACTTTAGAAATTACTAATGAAGGAGAAAAATATGGAGAAATATCTACAACATTATATTGGGATGAAAATGATGAAGACAACATAATAGAAACTATTCCTCAAACCAAAATAGATATTGATGAGACAAAAATGTTCCAAGGAGATATTTTACCTACTTCTCAAGTTGAAAAATTATTTATTCTTGTCGAAGATTCAAGTGAAGGGATATTGTATGACGACGAAATAGACATCGAAATTAAAAAGCTACCAAATTTGGAAATAACAAAAATTGAATGGGAAGATGAAGGTGGTAATATTGTTAATTCATTTAGCGACGGTTCCGTAGCAAATGCCAAAATTTATGTAATGAATAAAGGATCTTTTGACGTAAATGCTAATTTAGAAATCAGTGTTACAAAATCGGGTAAAGATCTTCAACAGAATTTTGGAGGTATTCTAGACAATTATGGTTCCGTATCATTTCCTGGAAATCAAGAAACTATTGTTACATTTAATGGAAAATATCCTTCAGTGTCCTTCTTGTCGGGTGGTAAGGCCGATTTCACAGGCTTTTGGAGTGTTGAATTAAGCATCAAGAATATAGTGGCTGTTAATCCTGATGAAGAATTTTGGGATTCAGAAACTCTTGTCTTTTCGGATTCTAAAAACCGTGTAGAAATTTCAACACCTCCTAGTTTGGGGATTGTAAGTTTCAGTTCTACTTCTATGGATGCTAATCAAGGAGATATACTAACCTTGACAGTAGTTGTTTCAAATGAGGGTGGAGCGTCTGCTTCAGGTAATATCAATTTATTAGAGCTTGGAGTTTTGAAATCTGTAAATAATTTTACAGTTGATGGATTTGGAACTCAGCAAATACAAATCAGCCATACTCTACCTGCTGAATATGACGGAGAAATCAGACTCAAGGCAGTAATTGACAGGAGCAGTGTTATACCTACTGTAGGTCAACAAGATGTACTAACTGATGATAGTTCAAGCATACTTATCAATGTTAAAGGAACTCTCAAGGAAAGTAGCTCATCTAGTGGAGAAAGTTCTGGTGATACTGGAAATACTTTGGTGATAGCCGGGGCAGGAGGATTAGTTTT
>MDTA01119630.1_pt1 | contig 10923 bp, 9 predicted proteins | sample 811151 | NCBI WGS metagenome assembly MDTA01 (sample SAMN05326648, study PRJNA326480) | marine metagenome | isolation source: seawater | place: Indian Ocean: South | collected 2010 | reverse complement strand
TCACGCCGCGCCTGGCGTTGACGACGGCGGAGTACCTCGCCTACGAGAAGGACCTCCACGTGCTGACGATCCTCACGGACATGTCGTCGTACGCGGACGCGCTCCGCGAGGTCTCGGCCGCGCGCGAGGAGGTGCCCGGCCGCCGCGGCTACCCCGGCTACATGTACACGGACCTGTCGACCATCTACGAGCGCGCGGGGCGCGTCGACGGCCGCAACGGCTCCATCACGCAGCTCCCGATCCTCACGATGCCGAACGACGACATCACGCACCCCATCCCCGACCTCACGGGCTACATCACCGAGGGCCAGATCTACCTGGACCGCCAGATGCACAACAAGGAGATCTTCCCGCCCATCAACGTGCTCCCGTCGCTGAGCCGCCTCATGAAGAGCGCCATCGGCGAGGGCATGACGCGCGACGACCACGGCGCGGTGTCGAACCAGCTCTACGCGTCCTACGCCATGGGCCGCGACGTGTTGGCCATGAAGGCCGTCGTCGGCGAGGAGGCGCTGAGCCTCGACGACCACCTCTACCTCGCGTTCCTCGACCGCTTCGAGGGCAAGTTCGTCGCGCAGGGGCCCTACCAGAACCGCACGATCTTCGAGTCGTTGGACCTCGCCTGGTCCCTGCTGCGCGCCTTCCCCAAGGAGCTCCTCAAGAAGATCCCCAAGAAGACGCTCGCGGAGCACTACGCGCGCAAGGCCGCGACGCAGCCGCCGAAGGGCGCCGAGGAGAAGAAGGACTAGCCGCCCGGAAACCGAACCACGCCCCACGCCCCCCCGACGCCGCGGCCGGTGGCGCGCCGCGCGTCCGTTTAGAACTCACGTCGATCTCGCCTTGGCTGGGCCTAGAGGCTGGGCCGCGCGTCGGGCTCGTCGAGAAGTGTCGAGAAGTTCGTCGAGCTTTCATTGGCGGAATTGCCACAAGGGAGGTGCTCCACTCCGCGCGCGCTGCCGGGCCGGGTCGACGGGTTCGTGGCCATCGATGGGGCTCCGCAGCGCGGCGCTGGTCGCCGCGCTGCCCTGGGCCGCGGCGGCGTCCTACGAGACCAAGTGGTACACCCAGTCCCTCACCCACGCCAAGGGCGACGACCGCACGTACCAGCAGCGCTACCTCGTCAACGACACCTTCTGGGGCAAGGGCTCGGCGCCCCTCTGGCGCGACGACGACAGCTGCCCGGGTCCCGTCCTTTTTTACTCGGGCAACGAGGGCCCCGTCGACGGGTTCTGGCCGGCGAACGGCTTCATGACCGACTACCTGGCGCCCAAGTGGGGCGCGTACGTGCTCATGGCCGAGGCGCGCTACTACGGCGCCTCGCTCCCGTTCGGCAACGCGTCCTGGACGCCGGAGAACGTGCAGTACCTCTCGACGGAGCTTATTTTAGCGGACTACGCCCAGCTCTTGACGGCGCTCAAAACCACATTACAAGGCTGTCCCGTCGTCAGCTTCGGCGGGTCCTACGGCGGCACCTTGACGACCTTCTTCCGCCTGACGTACCCGGACGTCGTCGTCGGCGGCCTCGCGGCGTCGGCGCCGATCGGCTACTACGATCCGGCGCGCTGGAAGGACCACGGCGTCGACGCCTACACCTTCAGCGACATCATCGCGCGCGACTACGACGACGCGGCGCCGGGCTGCCTGGACGCCATCGCGGCGACGACGGACGCGTTGAACGCCGCGTCGCCGGAGGCGCTCGTCGACCTTTTTCATCTTTGCGACGCGACGGCGCTGGGCCCGACGCGCGCGGCGCTCTGGCAGTACGCGCTCGAGTCGCTGCCGCAGCTCGACTACCCGCACGCCGTCGGGTCCATCCCGGCCTGGCCCGTGAACCACACGTGCCATCTGCTGGCCCGCGCGTCGACGGACGCGGCGCGGCTACGCGTCGCGGCCGAGGTCCAGGCCATGGTCCTGGGCACGGGCGGCGAAACGTGCTTCCCCGCGCTCGTCGAGGGCCCCGGCGGCGTGCCCGGCGACGGGCCGGGCCCGGACTCGTGGGGCTACCAGTCGTGCACGGAGAACTTGCACGAATTTTCCTCGAAATCCAAGGTGCGCGACTACACCTTCGACTTCGAGGCGCAGGCGTCGCTCTGCGGGTCCCTGTTCGACGACACGACGCCCGACCCTCATCGGCTCACGGCGCTCTACGGCGGCTACGAGATCCCGGCCAAGGTCACGAACGTCATTTTTTCCAACGGGCTGCTCGACCCCTGGCACGGCGGCGGGTTCTACCCCTCGGACAATGCGGACGCATCGAACGTCTTTTGCGTCATGCCCAAGGGCGCGCACCACGGCGACCTGCGAAAGCCCGAGGCCGACGACCCGGCCGACATCACAGCGTGCCGCGCGCTCGAGGAGGCGACGATCGGCGGCTGGCTCGCGGCGGCCGTCGCAGGATCGGCCTAAGCTTTAGTTTTCGGCCAGGGGGTGCGCGGGGGCGCTCAGGGCGACAGCGCCATGCCCTCGTCGGCCTCGTACTCGCTCTCGTCGGAGTCGTCCTCGTCGTCGCTCCGCCGCGGCGTCCACTCCGACGCGCGCGACTCGGCGCTCAGGCGGCCCTCGGCGTAGCTCGTCACGTAGCGCGGCGGCGCGGGCGTCGTCTCGTCGGCCGGCGCCCGGAGGATCTTGATCGACGTCCGCGGGTGCTCGGCCGCGGCGTCGATGGCCGCCTGCTGCCGGTGAAACATGCCGAAGGACTCGCGGCACAGCTTGCCGTCGTCCACGGGCGACGCCGCGACGGACGAGGCCGCGTCCCCGCCCTCCTCTTTGTCGTCCTCGCCGTCGTCGTCGTCGTCGTCGTCGTCGTCGTCGTCGCCGAGCGACGCGCCCGAGTCGCGCGCCGACGGCGTCCAGCGCGACGCCGGCGCCTTGGGCTCGCGCAGCGCCGTGCCCGGCGTCAGCGGTGGATCCTCGTAGCGCACGGGGTGCTTCCGCAGGTACGTGCCGGGGGACACGAGCTTGGCGCCGCCGAAGGACGCCGCGCCGAAGGCGTTCGCGAGGCTGTCGACGTTCTCCTTGTCCGTCGCGCGCTCGACGACGCCCTCCGAGAAGCGCAAGCCCTTCTTCTGCTGCTTCTTCTCCTCCGGGCGCGGCGAGATGTCCATGGCGGCGGCGCGGCGGCGTCAACGACGTTGGTGAGTGATGGTGATGGTCGAGAACGCAACGTGCCGGACGCCTCCGTACCTCGCCGATTACGTCCGGACCGCGGCCACCAGCCCCCAGGTGCCGCCGACGGTCCCCACGAAGAGGAGCCCCGCGCAGAGCAGGTCGTCCTTCTTGTGGCGGTCCTCGCGCCGCTTGAGCTTGAGGAAGAACGCCGCGGGGAGCACGAAGCCGATGGCCGCGAAGGACACGGCCCCCGTGAGCGCGACCATGCGGCGCATGTCCGGCACGGCGCGCGCGAGGCCCGACACGAGCGCCACGAGGAGCACGCGCGTCAGCGGCCAGCACTTGCGGGGCACGAGGGGCGCCAGGGTCGCCTCCGCGATCTCGTGCACGGGCTGCATCTGGAGCACGAACGAGAACGCGAGAACGACGGCGAGCGCGTCCTGGGCCGACGCCCGCAGCCCGTTTTCTGGTAATGAATACAAAATGACCTCCTGGACCTGGTAGCCCCAGGACGCGATGGAACAGGCCGCGACGGCGACGTAGACCGCGAACGTCGCGACGTACGTCCGCGTCAGCACCTTCGAGAACGCCTTCCGCGCGTCCGCGGCCGCCGCGCCGCCGACGCCCGGCGGCACCATGGCGTCGTGGATGGAGATGGCCGTGCCGATGCCCTCGAAGCAATAGAGCGCCGGGCCGAAGAACGCGCCGAGCCCCGCGGGCCGCGCGAAGAGGAGCGCGAAGCGGCCCAGACCGCCGTCGTCGTCGTCGTCCGCGGCCGTCGAGTAGAAGAAGACGAGGCCCAAGACATAGGCATACACGACCAACGCCGCCGCCGAGAACCAGGCGATGGACCGGAAGGACCGCAGCAGGCTCAGGAGCGCGAGGCACGACGTCGCGGCGACGAACGCCGGCGCGGCCCCCAGGCCCCAGGCCTCGAGCGTCGCCACCACGTAATCGCAGTAGCTCGCCGAGACGCCGACCTGGGCCGCGCCCAGGAGCAGGAGCGTCGCCATCTTCCCGCGGCGGCCGAACGCGCCGAAGCTCACGAACTCCCACGTGCTCTCGCGCTCCGCCAGCAGCTTGCCGCCGTCGTCGCGGCGCCGGCCCGCGCCATTTCCCACGAGCTTGTCCAGCTCCGGGTCGCCGAGCTCCCGCAGGCCGTAGGCGCAGCGCGTCACGAGGGCGATGCCCGCCATCGTCAGCCAGGCGAGGCCGAAGAGCCCGACGACCGACGCGACCAGGCCGAACTGGGCGCAGGCCCAGGGCAGCGTCAGCACGCCCGACCCGATCATCGTCTTCAGCATGTTCGCCAACGCGAGGCGCTCGCTGAGGCCCGGCGCCTCCATCGTTGCAGGCGATGCTACGCGGGCTGCCTCATTGCATCACGCGCCGCGAGAAAGACACGGTGATGCTTACCTCAATGCGGCGGAGCTGAAGGCTCGCTGAAGCATCTCCACAGGCAAAGCGCGGGTGCATCGAGAGGCGTGGAATCCCGATGGCGTCGCAGGCCCTCGCCGCCTGCGCGCCGCCGGCGGCCTGCAGCATCTACGACGCCGACGCCGCGAGCGCCTGCGTCATGTGGAGCCCGTCGGCCGGCGCGGCGTCCTACGCCGTCGAGATGCGCGCCGCGGGCGACGAGGCCTGGACGACGCTGTCGACGACGCTCAAGGCCTGCAAGTGCCGCAAGAAGGGCCTCGACGCCTCGCGGGCCTACGAGTTCCGCGTCGCGGCCGTCGACGCGGCGGGCGCCGTCGGCGAGTTCTCCGGCATCGCCAAGGTCGCGAGCCGCGCGGACGTGGCGCAGCAGCCCGCGCCCGTCGTGAGCGCCGTCGACGGCGAGTCCGTGACCGTGCGGTGGAGCGGCGGCGAGGGCCCCTACGCGCTGCAGTTCGCCGCCGAGGAGGACCTGCGCGCGGACGCGACGACGCCCTGGCGGCTCGCGGCCGCGTCCGTCAACGGCACGGTCGCCAAGAAGAAGAACCTGGACGGCGGCAAGCGCTACGCGTTCCGCGTCAAGCCCGCGGACGCGGCGGGCTACGAGTGGTCGCGCGCGTCGGAGACGGCGCTGATTCCGCGCGCGGCGCCCTTCATGGCGCGCTGTTTCGGGACGGACCTGATCAACAAGAGCGGCGCGAAGAAGACGACGGGCCCGTCGCTCGCGGGCAAGATCGTCGCCGTCTACGCGTCGGCGAACTGGTGACCCCCGTGCCGCAACTTCTCGCCGAACTTGGTGCGCGACTACAACGTGCTCAAGGCGGCGGGGAGGCCCTTCGAGGTCGTCTGGCTGTCCTGCGAGCGGGACCCGGAGGCCTTCTCGAGCACCTTCGCCCAGTTCCCGTTCCTCGCCGTGCCCTTCGACAACGACGAGCGCGAGCAGGCCCTGGGCAACTTCAAGGTCTCGGGCATCCCGCGACTGGTGATCCTCGGGCCCGACGGCCGCGAGCTCGTCAACAACGCCGTCGGCATGAGCCTGTCCATCGCGACGGTCGACGGCTGGATGCGCCAGGCCAAGGGACACAAGTAGGCGCCGCCGCCCCCGCGCCGGACCCGCGCCATGACCCCGCGCGCCGCGTTTACCCAACGCGGCGCGCGGGCGACACTCGCGCGTCCGGCCGGACGACGGACCTAATTTTACCACGCCGTACCGCGTGCGCCCGTCCACTGGTTGCCCTCGTCCTCGGACCACTCGGTATCCAGACCGAGGGACTTGAGGCGCTTCTCCTGGTAGTACTCCTTGCCCGCGAGCATGCTGAGGTCCGCGGCGACCCAGTTGAGCGTCGCGTCGAGCGCGTCGAGCTCCGTCCGCCGGAGCGCCTCGAAGCGCGCGTCGCCGGCCGCGGGCCCCGCGTCGAGGAGCGTCCGCTGGAGCGCGTCCGCCTCGGCCCGGACGGCCTCGAGCGCGGCCCGCTCGTTGTCCGGCGAGATGGGCGCCGCGAGGAAGTCCCAGAGCTCGTTGGCGAAGATGGGCTCGAGGAGGAACGCGTCGCCGCCGGCGAGCGCCGACAACCGGAGGAACCGGAGCACCTCCAAATCGGGCTCGCCGCCGACGCAGCACTCGAAGAAGCCGCTCTCGGCGTCGTCGCCGTCGATGGCGCCGTTGTCGTAGAGCACGGTCAGCTTGTCGTCGACGAAGCGGTCCTCCGCGTCCAGCTCGAAGCGCAGGTCCGCCGTCGCCGCGAACCGCCGCGCGGCGCCGCGCGCGGGCAGGAAGCCGTAGCGCTCCAGGTACTCGGACGCGGGCAGCGGGCCGTAGGAGCCCACGACCTTGTCGCCGGCCCGGCCGTCGGCCGCGGCCTTGAGCACGACGCTCTTGCCCCGGCCGAACTGCTTCTTCGCGCCGCACGCGGCCATCTCGTCGAAGGGATCGAGCAGGTCGTCGTGGTCCACCAAATCCGCGCCGGGCACGAGGCACAGGCCGTCGTCGCCGACCTCGACGGCCCGCGACACGACCCAGCCCACGGCCACGAGCCAGTCGTCCAGGGACACGTCGGCGTCGCCGAACGCGCCGAAGCCCGCGAGCCACTCGAAGTCGTCCGCCGCGTTCTCCCGGAGCGCCTCGAAGGCCCGGCCGCTGCAGACGGGCAGCTCGCCCGCCTCCAGCAGGGGCAGCGGCAACGTTTTCGGGAAGCTATCGACCCAGGCGCCGTCCGCGGCCGTCAGCGCGCCCAGCGCGAGCAGCGACGCGTCTCCGCACCACGGCTCGAAGGGCTCCTCGGCCGCGGCCTCGGCCGCCGCGAGGCCCGGCGACGCGAGCACGCTCTCGGCGCTGATGCATTTCTCGAAGGGCACCTCGAGGAGCACGTCGCCGGCGCGCACGCCCTTCTCCAGGACCAGGCAAAGCTCGCCGTCGCCGACCTCGTCGACGCGCACCTTGTCGAAGCTCGTCGCGATGGAGCCGAGGTAGGCCTGCAGCGGCGCCGCCGGTCGCAAGGCCTGTGTTGCGCGCGCGCAGAGGAGGAGCAGCGCGAGCGCACGGCGCGGTCGCCGTCGTCGATCGTGGCCAGGACACATCATTGCCATTGCGGATCGGCCAAGCCCGCAAAGTTGCATCGATGATGAAGTCGACCTTGCCGTCGAGGCGCTCGGCGTCGGCGCAGCTAGCGCTGTGCTCGAGCCTCCCCGTCTGACCCGTAGATGCGGCGCGGCGACAAGGTTGCCGCGCCGAACATACGGCAAGATCCCGACCCAGACGACCCCGCGGCGCGCCTCGTCGCGGCCGCCCCCGAGTCCCCGCGGCGCGAGGATTTTTAGAAGCACACAACATGATTATTACAGTACGAGCGGCGACGCCGAGATGCCGGCCTAGTAGTCCGAGTCCGAGTCCGAGAACGACGTGCCCCAGCGGTGTGCGTCGGACGCGTTGAAGAGGACGTGCCGCGCCGAGCCGTGGAAGGAGCGGCGCCGCTCGTCCCTCGGCGTCGGCGTCGGCGAGCTCGACGCGCTGTGCGACGGCGAGTGGAGGCTCGACATCTTGTCCATCATACTTTGCATCATCGCCTCGCGGGCAGCCTCCGCCACGAGCTTTTCGTGGTTCTGTTCGATGAAGAGGGTGCGCGCCGTCTTCTGCTGCTGCGTCGAGCGGAGCATGGCGTTGCGGCGGGGCATGGTGTTGGAAGACATGATGATGGTCGAAGTTGTGATGTTGTGTTTGGTTTGCTTTGGTTTTGAGACATGCTCTCTCGCAGCTCCAGTGGTGGCACAGGAAAGCTGGGAATTGGGCTGCGCTAAAGTTGAGGACGTTTGATGTTCAATCACTTCAGCATCCCACGCCGCGCCGCGCCGCGCCGTCACGACCAGATGCCGATGGGCTGCCGGTCGCCGCGGTCGCCGCGTCGCCGGTGGCCGCCGCAGCGCATCGGTCGACCGCGCGCGCGGCCGCGCAACGACGACAGAAGCGACGAGTTCCTCCAGCAGTCCTACGCCAGCGAATTCTACGACGTGCCCGCCTCCGCGGCGACCGCCGCGCCGCCGATGGACGCGACGAGCGCCATCGAGATGAGGTGGGAGAACATGATGCTCAAGGTGCTGCTCACGGCCACGCGCGCGGGGGACGCCCCGCGGACCGAGCCCGCCTTCGAGGCCGCGCCGGGCCGCCTCCTCGAGGACCGCGTCTACCGCCGGCCGTGCGGGCGGCTCGTCTACCACCTCGGCCGCTTCCGCCGCGTGGAGGACGTCCCGAAGTATTAAGAGCCGCAGGTCTTGCCGTCCACGCAGCAGCCGAGGACGACGTCGACGTAGGCCGAGGACGCGTTCGATAAGCCGGGGTTGTCCCAGAGGTGGTTGCCGTAGAACTCGGCGCCCTCCGTGCACGACGCCTCCTTGAACCAGCGCACGTCGTCCTGTAAAAACGCCTTGCCCGCGTAGTAGACGCCCGTCGTCGACACGACGAAGCCGAAGGCGACGTTCAGGAACGCCCAGGCGAGGGACGCGGCGGTCGCCTCGTCCCAGAAGATCTTCGTGTGGAGCACGTAGGGCATCCAGTACGTGAGCGCCGCGAGGCCGAGCGCGCCCGCGATGTTCGTCATCGACCCCAGGCCCGCGCCGATGAGCGCGGACGCGATCAAGTACATGGCGCCGACGTAGGACGCGCGGAAGACGGCGCGGACGAGCACCGGCGGCGCGGCGGCGACGCGCCTCCGGAAGGCCGACGCGCCGGAGTCCGCCACCTTCTCCCGCCGCGAGTTCGTCCAGACGTCCGTCGGCAGCACGTCGAGTTCGACCTCCAGGTTGAGGAAGAGCACGACCTGGCCGACGACGACGAGCGGGAACGTCGTGAACAGCGTGAACCAGAGGTAGACCTTCACCGCGACGCCGTCCCTTAAATTCTCCAGCGGGTTCGCCGCCGCCGCGTTCCCAAAGGCCCAGAAGCCGAGCGCCGCCGTGCCGAAGTAAAAGGGGATCACGAAGAGGTACATGTAGTTGAAGGCCTCGTGGAAGCGCTCCGGCTCGCGCATCTCGCGGATCTGCTCCGGGAAGACGCCGTGCCCCCCGAACGTGAACGCCATGTTCGACAGCGCGGCCAAAGCCGAGCCCGTCGTGACCTTGTCGTAGCAGGGCAGCTCCGGCGCCGCGTCGTAGGCCCCGTAGGTGCCGATCTGCGCGAAGAAGATCAACAGGCCCAGCACCTGCGCGCCGACGACGGCGAACGAGAGCGGCGCGGCCTCCTTGAACGACGGCACCATGACGCAGGGCAGGAGCATGAGCGTCGTCACGAGCATCCAGCCCTGCGTGCAGAGCGCGTCCTGGAGCGGCGTGCCCCGCAGCGTCTGCTGGTACGTCGCGCCCGAGTAGGCGATCTGGACGACGCCCGTCAGAAAGTAGCCGAGCCACTGCGCGGCCACGACCGTCCGCCGGCCGGCGAGCCCGAAGGCCGCCTCGCCCATCTCCGGGTAGGAGTTGGCGTGCTTGCGCACGCAGATCGTGCCGATGAGGCGCCCGGAGAAGTACGTGGACACCGTGCTCGCGGCCAGCGCGCCGAGGCCCTTGGCCCAGCCCATCTGCCCGACGGCGTAGGGCAGCTGCTGCGCGCCGAACATGACCGCGAGGCCGTTGACCACCGTCGTCCAGACGCTCGCGCGCCGGAGCACGGACACGTCGTCGGACGCCTCGACGTCGTCGCCGTTGAGCGCCGCGTAGTCGCCGTCGCCGCTCTTGCGGGCGATGGCCGCGTCGACGCTCTCGCGCGCCGAGCCCTCGCTGAGCCGCGACGCGCAGGACGCGAGGTGGGACATGGGCTATGCTGTGCGCGCTGCCGGAGTCGCGGAGCGCTCGCGGTGGCCTTCGAACACGCCCAATGGGCAGCCCTGAGAGCGACGGCAATGTCAAGGCATCGAGGTTCATCTTCGACATTGTGAAGCAAGCTCTTGGAGGTATGGCGCGCGCGGTGAGCGTGCCAAGCTCGCACTAGGACAGCCAGACCACTTGCACATGGCCGCAGTGGTCGAGCGCGACGACGATGCCAGCGACGCCAGCGCTGCGCCGCAGCGGCGCGCGCCCTGGGCGCCGTCGCCGGCGACGGACCCGCGCAACGCGACGATCTCGGCGCGCGCGCTCGTCAAGGCGCGGGGCACCGTCGAGGACCTCTGCCGCTCCTACTTCCCCATCATCGGTCTGCCCGTGGACGACATCCTCTGCTTCGCGGACAGCGTTTATTTCGTCGCCGCGTCGCTCTACGAGATCGACGAGCTGAACGAGGCTGGACAAATGGATCTCGCCGCGGCGCCGCGCGCCGCCCTCGAGCAGTTCCTAGAGGGTCGCGGCCTGCTGTCGCCGCGCGTGCGGCGATCGCTGGCGCGCGGCGACGAGTACTGGCGCCTCGAGCGCGAGCTCGTCGCCGCGTGGCGCGAGCCTCCGGGCGACGACACCTACGAGAATAGCCTGCTCTCCGCCGCAATTCGCGCGTCGTCCTTGAAGAGCTTCGACTACGAAGTTCTGACGCTCATCGTACTCCATCTCACGAACAAGCCATGCGACGACGCGCTTCTGGACTTTCTGAACTACTGCTTCCAGCTCGTCGAGATCGAGGACGACCTCAAGGATTACGCGGGCGACTGCGCGAAGAACTCCTTCAACTTGTACCGGGCCTTCGTCCGAAGATGGGGCCCGGACGCGCCGATCAAAATCAAAACCGAGGTTATCTGGTACGTCGAGCATGATTACCTCGAAAAGCGCGACGAGGCGTCGCTTTCCGAGGAGACGCTCCGCTTCCATCTCGCACGGAACGAGCAGCAAGGCGGCGCGGGCACCGCGATGGCTCCAGAATCAGGTGCGTGGAACATCCCGCCGCCGCTCGCGCCACTCCGACGACAAGAGAAT
>MDTA01208501.1_pt1 | contig 10924 bp, 11 predicted proteins | sample 811151 | NCBI WGS metagenome assembly MDTA01 (sample SAMN05326648, study PRJNA326480) | marine metagenome | isolation source: seawater | place: Indian Ocean: South | collected 2010 | reverse complement strand
TGGATATGGAAGTCTGATGGAGAAAGTAATTTTACAATTGAAGAATCAGATGATTTAGATTTATTAGAATCTAATAGAGGAACAAAGATTGATTTAATATTATCAAAAGAAGGAAAAGATTACCTGGATAAGATAAAGATTGAAGATATTATTCGTCGTTATTCAGACCATATTAGTATTCCAATTTTTGTGACTGATGGGACAGAAAAAAAAGATGAATCTTCTGAACCTGTTAATTCTGCATCTGCAATTTGGACTCGACCTAAAAATAAAATTACTAAAGAGCAGTACAAAGAGTTTTATAACCATGTTGGACAGATGTTTGATGACCCGTGGATGACATCTCATTATAAGGCTGAGGGAAAAATTGAGTACACAGTTTTAAATTTTATTCCTTCAACTAAACCGTTTGATCTCTATGACCCTGCAAGAGAAAATAGACTTAAATTGTATGTAAAAAAGGTTTTTATTACTGACAATTGTCCTGAACTTATTCCTCCATATTTGAGATTTTTAAGAGGAATTATCGATTCAGAAGACTTGCCGTTAAATATCAGCAGAGAGATGCTTCAAAATAATCCTGTAGTTACAAAAATAAGAAATGCTCTTGTTAAAAGGACAATTTCAGACTTAAAAAAGAAGCTGTTAGCAGATAGAAAATCTTTTGAAGAATTTTGGAATAATTTTGGTCCAGTTTTAAAAGAAGGTATTTATGAAGACTTTGAGAGAAAAGATTCTCTTTTAGAAATAGCCTTATTTAAAAACTTAAACTCCGACAAGCTTATTTCTCTTGATGAATACATTGATGCAATGCCTAAAAAACAAAAAAGTATTTACTTCATTACTGGTGATAGCTATCAAAATATTGTTAACAGTCCAATTATTGAAGGCTATAAATCTAGAAATATTGATGTTTTAATTTTAGATGACCCTGTAGATAGTTTTTGGACCTCAGCAACCCCAAATTATAAAGAAAAAGACTTTAAATCGGTTACTCGAGGAGTAGACGATCTTTCAAATATAGATGGTAAGAAGAAAGATGAAAAAGAGAATAAAGAAGATAAGTCTGCAGATCCTTTGATTAATTTGCTCAAAGAAAAGTTAAAAGATAAAGTTAAAGATGTAAGAACTTCATCTAGACTTACTGATAGTCCAGCATGCCTAGTTTCTGATGAAAGTGCTATGGATCCTCAGCTAGAAAAAATACTTCAGCAGCATAATCAATTGCAACAAGGTGTATCTCTTAAGATCATGGAAATTAATCCAAATCATAAGTTAATTAAAGCTCTAACAAAAATGTCAAAAAATAAAGATTCAATTAATAAAGTTGAAGATGCGGCATTTTTACTCTACGAGCAGTCAAGAATTGTTGAAGGTGATAAGCCTTCAGATCCAATAGCATTTTCTAAAAAGCTGATCGAAACAATAAGTGCTTCTATTAATTCCTGATAATTTTTGATTGTTTTTTTTAAAAATTAATAGACTATAACTACTGCAAACGAGGTACATTTATGATTAAAACAATTCTATTTTCTGTATATTTTTTTATTTCTTCAATTATTTTTGTGTCAGCTCAACAGCTGAATTATGATGAAACCTATGACACTGAAATTAAGGATGCTTACGGTCTTCTTGATGTCCCTCTCCCTCCTGGAGAATGGAAATTATTTGATCTCGAAGAAGTTGGTAGTGTAAGTTCAGGAGACTTTTTTGTTTATGCATCTCTAATGCCAGCAAACATAAGTGATCAAGAAAGAAGATATAACGATACTTTAGCAGTAAATTTATTTGGATCATCTTCTGAAGAAACAGACTATAGAAAATCATATTTTATTTGCCAGCAAGATTGGATGGCTGGAGCTGATATTATTAAAATTGAAAAAAATCCTGACGGTACCTTTATGGAAAAATGTGGAGTTAATTTTGCCGATCCAACTGTAAACGTCGGTCAAGTATTTGGCGGACAAGGTATGAGTTATCATTATACCTCATGTGCTGATTCTTGCATTGAACTATGGTACAACTTAGATTCAGCTAACTATAAGCACGATAAAGATAATTTTATAGAACTTGGAAACAAGATTTTTGCAAGTGTTGAGAGCGCAATAGCTGGAGACCCAAGTTCTCTCTTATTCACTTCAGATTATAAAAACTAATTATTTTTTAAGAATTAACTAAGTTTTTCATAACGTATTGGAGTATTCCTCCATTTTCGAGATAGGTAATCTCGGTCGATGTATTTACTAAAAGTTTTATTTTAGTACTGACATTCTTACCGTTTGAGTACTGAATTTTTAAATCCAATTTTTTACCTGGAGAAATATCTTTTTCTAAACCAAGAATAGATATTTTTTCAGAACCTGAAAGTTTGAGACTTTGTCTATTTTCATTATCTATAAACTGACAAGGTAAAACTCCCATTCCAATTAAGTTAGACCTATGGATGCGCTCAAAACTCTCAGCTATTACAGCCTTAACACCTAATAAACTTGTTCCTTTAGCTGCCCAGTCTCTAGAAGATCCCATTCCATAATCTTTTCCTGCAAAAATTACAAGAGGTGTCCCTGATTTTTGATAATCTATTGAAGCATCATAAATAGATTTTTGTTTTTTAGAGGGATAAGAAATTGTGTACCCACCTTCAATTCCTTTTACCATTTCATTCTTAATTCTAATATTAGAAAATGTGCCTCTCATCATAACTTCATGATTACCCCTGCGTGAACCAAAGGAATTAAAGTCAGATACTTTTACATTATTTTTATTTAAATAATTTCCTGCAGGACCATCAATTTTAATGGACCCTGCAGGACTAATATGATCGGTGGTAACTGAGTCCCCAAATATCCCCAATATATTGGCAATCTTAATATTTTTAATGTTACTCGAATTAGGTTTAAGATTTTGAAAGAAAGGAGGATGTTGAACATAAGTGGATTTTTTATTCCATTGATATGTAAGTCCTTTCAGAGATTTTACAGCTTTCCATTTCCCATCTCCTTTAAAAACATTTTTATACCTAGCTCTGTAAAGTTTAGAATTGATTGTTGAGTCAATTACTTTTTTAATTTCATTTGAACTTGGCCATATATCTTTTAAATAAATATTCTTTCCTTTTTTGTTTTTTCCTATTGGTTCTTTTGTTAGATTTATTTTCGTTGTTCCAGCTATTGCGTAAGCAACAACAAGAGGTGGAGAAGCTAAGTAATTAGCTTTAACATGAGGATTAATTCTGCCCTCAAAATTTCTATTTCCTGATAATACACCACTTAAAATTAAATTATTTTTCTCAACAGCATTAGCTATCTTACTATCAAGAGGACCAGAATTCCCAATACAAGTAGTACATCCAAATCCAACAAGCTGGAATCCAAGTTTATCCAAATAAGTTTGTAATCCTGCTTTTGATAAATAATCAGTTACCACCTTTGATCCAGGGGCAAGAGATGACTTAACCCAAGGCTTTGTTTGTAATCCTAACCGAATCGCTTTCTTTGCCAAAATTCCCGCCCCAACCATTACAGATGGATTAGACGTATTAGTGCAGCTTGTAATTGCAGCTATTGCTACGTGTCCATGGTTCAAAGAAAAACTGTCTAATTTTACTTTATTGTCTATCTTGTCTTGATTAAAATCTAACTTGAGGCTTTTTTCAAAAGAAGATGATACTTTTGAAAGATGAATTTTATCTTGAGGTCTTTTTGGGCCAGCCAAACTAGGTACAATTGATGATAAATTTAATTTAATTTTTGTGGTAAAAACTCTTTTATTTTTTTTATAATCCTCCCAAATTCCTTGCTCTTTTGAATATTTTTTTACAAGGTCAATATTACTTTTTGTCCTACCACTAACTTTTAAAAATCTGAGTGTTTCATTATCAATAGGAAAAAAACCACAAGTAGCACCATACTCCGGAGCCATATTTGCAATGGTTGCTCTATCTGGAATGGAAAGTTCTTTTAAACCATTTCCAAAAAATTCAACGAATTTTCCAACAACCCCTTTTTTTCTAAGTATTTCTGTTATTGTAAGAACTAGATCAGTTGCAGTTGTTCCTTCTTTTAAACTTCCACTAATTTCAAAACCAACCACCTCAGGAACTACCATTGATATTGGCTGACCTAACATTGCGGCTTCTGCTTCAATACCTCCAACCCCCCAACCAAGAACTGAGAGTCCATTAATCATCGTTGTATGGCTATCAGTGCCTACAACTGTATCAGGATAAGCTAAGTTTATTTTTTTTCCGTCATCACTCTTTCTTTCTGACCAGATTGATTGTGCTAAATATTCTAGATTTACTTGGTGACATATCCCTGTTCCTGGAGGAACAACTCTAAAATTATTAAATGATTTTTGACCCCATTTTAAAAACTCATATCTTTCTATATTTCTTTCATATTCGAGATCAACATTTTTTTGGTATGCTGACTTATTCCCAAATTTATCGACCATTACCGAATGATCAATTACTAGATCAACAGGAGTAAGTGGATTAATCTTATTTGGGTTACCGTTGAGTTTATGGATAGCAGATCTCATTGATGCAAGGTCTACTACAGCAGGAACACCTGTGAAATCTTGCATCAAAACTCGTGCAGGGCTGAAATTTATTTCTCTTGAAATTTTTTTCTTTGCTTTCCATTTTGAAAAAGACTCAATATCACCTTTTGTTACAGTTTTTCCATCCTCATTGCGGAGTAGATTTTCAAGCAGGATTTTGATTGAAAATGGAAGACTTGAAATATTCTTGACCCCATTTTTTTCCGCAGCCCTTAGACTAAAAAAAGTATAGGTTTTTTTGGCGATTTTGAATGTTTTTTTGCTTTTATAGGTATTATGCATAGAGGGTTTACTCGTTGTATTAATAAGACTAATTTGATTAGCAATCAATGATAAATTAATTAATTGTATTTGTTTTTTATTCAAATAATAACTTTGATTATGGAAAAATTATCTATCAAAAATTTAGCTTGTAAACGAGGGTCTAGGATCATTTTTGACAACATATCATTTGAAGTAAAGTCAGGTCAGACTTTTCTAATTAAAGGCAGCAATGGATCAGGAAAGACAAGTTTGATGAGGACATTGGCTGGCTATATTGAACCTCATGAAGGCGAAATATTTATAGATGGCAAAAACATTGATACAAGTGATAATTCATATTTTCAATTTATTGGTGAAAAAAATGCTCTTAAAAATAATCTTTCAGTAAAAAAAAATATCATTTTATGGTCTTTACTGTTTAATGCTTCAATTGATATAGATGATTTACTTAAAAAGTTTGATCTTACTAATTGTATCAATCAAGATGTAGAAACGTTAAGTGACGGACAGAAAAAAAGATTATCTCTATCTAAACTTTTTTTACATCAAAAACCTATATGGCTACTTGATGAACCATACGTGTTTCTTGATGAGCAAAATACAATTGATTTAAATAAAAAGATATCAAGATTTAATTTAGAAGGTGGCTTAGTGATTATCACATCTAATATAGATATTGATTTCCCTTTTAGTGAAAGAGTAATTTTATAATGTTTCTAAATTTAATTATGAGAGATATAAAACTTGCTTTCTTTACAAGCACTAGCTTTTTGATTACTGCATCATTCTTTTTACTAATTCTTATTTTAATACCATTTATTTTTGGTTCTGAGATAGGCTTACTAAAAGTTATGTTTCAAGGATTAATATGGATAGCTTTGGTTTTATCTATTTTATTAACACTTACTAGGATTTTTAATTCTGATTATGATGATGGTAATTTAGATATAATATTCAGATCTGGAGCTTCACTAGAATTAATTATTTGCGCTAAGTATATTGCGTATTGGATTACAATTTGTATGCCTCTAATTGTTTTAGTGCCTTTTGTAGCCCAAGCATTTAATTATAGTTTTGTTCAGGCTTTTCCTATCGTATTAAATCTTTTAATTGGCTCATTTGGGATGGTATTTATTGCGACTTGTGTTAGTGCCTTAACTTTAGGAGCTAAGAGAACCACTTTTTTAAAAGGTATTATTATTATACCTCTTTATGTTCCATTTATCATTTTTGGCGTTGATGCTAGCTCTTGGCCAATTTTAATAGGCCTTTCATTGATAGCTTTTGTTGTTTCAATTTATGCGACTATTTATAGTCTGCGTCTTTATGGGGAATAGACACTCAAAATCAAGAATATATATATTACGTAATGAATTTAAAGATTTCAAATAACCAGATTACATATATTAGAAAAGCAAATTTATATTTAATAAGTTTAACGCTTTTAACTTTTATTATTGGCTTATATTTTTCGCTTTTAGTGTCACCACCTGATTATATTCAAGGTGATTCAATGCGAATTATGTATATCCATGTTCCATCTGCTTGGCTGTCACTATTTTCTTATACTATTTTAGCTGCTTCGTGTGTTGCATGGTTTGTTTATAGAAATCCCATATTTAATTTGATTGCTAAATCTATTGCTCCTATAGGAGCAGCATTGACACTAATCGCTCTGGTAACTGGTAGCATTTGGGGCAAGCCGACATGGGGTGTTTGGTGGGTGTGGGATGCAAGACTTACATCTATGTTAATACTTTTTTTTCTCTACTTAGCTTACATACTGCTTTGGCAATCGATTTCAAATCAAGAAACAGCTTCTAAAATCTCTGCAGCATTAGGCATCATTGGTTTCATAAATATTCCAATTATAAAATTCTCTGTAGATTGGTGGAATACTTTGCACCAACCGGCATCTATTTCAAAATTATCTTCACCAAGTATAGATATTAACATGTTAATTCCTCTTTTAATAATGACACTTGGATATATGTTATTTTTAATTACTTTGTTTCTAATTAAATTAAGAACAGAAATTATTGATCAAAAAATATTAAGGTTAAGTATCAAATAAATGAATGAATTTTTCTCAATGAGCGGATACGGACCTTATATATGGTCTGCTTATTTGTTTGCATTTATCATCTTAAGTTATTTGTTTTTCTCAAGTACTCTTAATTTGAATAAAAAACAAAAACAACTAGATAAATTGTTAGAAGATAGTGACTAAAAAAGTTAAAAATAGATTAATAAAAATATTACTCAGCTTACTAATACTGATAATAGCAGTTCTCATCATTACTCTGAACCTAAGAGATAATATTGTTTATTTTTATTCACCAACTGAATTATTAAAAATGCAAACTAATGAAACAAAAATAATGAGAGTTGGCGGGTTAGTTAAAAAAAATTCTATTAATAATGATGGTTCAAAAAAATTCACTTTTATAATCACTGATGAAATTAGTGAAATTAATGTTGTTTTCCAAGGTATTTTACCCAATCTATTTGCTGAGGAAAAAGGTGCAGTTGTTGAAGGCTCTTACGTAAATAACTCGTTATTTAGAGCTGATAAGGTTCTTGCAAAGCATGATGAAAATTATATGCCACCGGAAGTCATTAATGCTTTAAAAGACAATGGTAAATGGCAGGGACAATGAGTGAAATATTAAGTTTTGTAGCTACTTTTTCTCTTATCATCTGTTTAATTATATCTCTTTACCAAATGAGATTGTTTTTCATTAAATATGATACAACAAAAAATAATCATTTATTGTTTTCATCAGTTCAACTGAGCTCATGTTTTTTTTCTTTTGCAATACTTATTTATATTTTTTTAACTTCTAACTTTGATTTTCAAATAGTTCATTCTAATTCCCATAGCGATAAGCCTTTCATCTATAAATTTTCAGGAGCATGGGGTAATCATGAAGGAAGTTTGTTAATGTGGATATTGATTTTAACAATATTTAATTTTCTTTTTGTAATTTATGATTCCTCAAATTTTAAATTAAGAAATAAGATTATCGCTAATCAAAGTTTTTTAATATTAGGGTTTCTTGCATTTTGTTTGTTTATGTCGAGTCCTTTTACTTTAATGGAAGAAAGTTTTTCACAAGGGTTAGGACTTAATCCTATTTTACAAGACCCTCTTTTAGCTATCCACCCTCCTGTATTGTATTTGGGCTACGTAGGATTCTCTTTAGTTTTTAGTTTTGCTATTGCAGGAATGCTTCAAGATAAAGTTGATCAGGAATGGGCTATAGCTTTGAAACCTTGGATTTTAGTTGCTTGGATATTTTTAACGCTAGGAATAGCTCTCGGATCTTTTTGGGCATACTACGAATTAGGATGGGGAGGATATTGGTTTTGGGATCCAGTAGAGAATGCATCTTTAATGCCATGGCTTTCTGCTACAGCCTTATTGCATTGCATTATCGTACTTGAAAAAAGAAATACCCTTCAGTCTTGGACTATTTTACTTTCAATTTTGACTTTTTCTCTAAGCTTAATTGGGACATTTTTAGTTAGGTCAGGTGTTTTAAACTCTGTTCATACGTTTGCATCCGATCCAGGCAGAGGTTTATTTATTCTTTTATTTCTTGCCTTAGTTCTATTTTTTTCATTTAGTTTATTTGCTACAAAGGGTTCACTGTTAGAAAAAAAGAGTTCATTTGGAGCTATCAGCAGAGAGTCCGGAATATTAGTAAATAATTGGTTGCTATTAACAATTTTATTTATTGTTTTTCTTGGAACAATATACCCACTTTTTATTGATTTAGTTTTGGAAAAGAGTTTAACAGTTGGACCACAGTTTTATGTAGTCACTATTACTCCAATCCTTATTCTCCTACTCATGTTTATGACAATTACTCCACTAGTAGGCTGGACGAAAGGCTCATTCAGCCAGGCTTTTATTAAGATCAAATACTCACTAATATTTAGCTTAACCTTGGCCTTTGCAATAAGTTTATATTTTAGTTTATTTCCTGTTACTCAAATAATTATTTTATTCTTAAGTTTTTCATTAATTGCAACAAGTTTATTTTTAGGTGTTAATCTTTATAAAAAAAATATTTTTGTTAAGTCTATTTTAGGTCGAACTTTATCCCACGCTGGATTTGGTCTGTTTATTGTATCAGTAATAGCAAATGCAACTTATTCAGAGGAAAAAATTTATGATGCTAAGGTTAAAGATATACTTGAACTAAATGAACATCAGTTTGTGTTTGAAAAGGTAAATCGTGTTGAAGGGGAAAACTATAGTTCAATTCAGGCAGTATTCAATTTATTAAGAGATGATAAGCCCATAAATCGGTTCACGCCTGAAATCAGGTTTTATAACGACCCACCCACTGCAACTTCAGAAACAAGCATAGTACAAGGCGTTTTTAAAGATATATATATTGTAATGAATGTACCTCAATACCAAGATTCAATAAGTGTTAGAATTCATATAAAACCTTTTATGAACTTTATTTGGCTCGGAGTATTAATGATTATTATTGGAGGTATATTTTCTATCTTTCAAAGGGTTAAAAGTGCATAAAGTGAAAAATAAAATAATCTATTACTTACCCATATTAATTACATTTATTGTTTGTATCTTCTTCTTTTTTTCATTAAGCAACGATACTTCAAAATTATCTTCACCTATAATTGGCAAGGAAGTCCCTGAATTTTCTTTAAAAAGTCTTTTTAAAAATAAAAAAAATTTTTCTAGCTCTGATTTATACTCTGAAGATCCTAAAATTGTTAATGTTTTTGCTTCTTGGTGTGTGCCATGTAGGGCTGAGCACGATATTTTAATGCTATTATCAAAACTTGAAGGAGTCCAAATATATGGATTAAATTATAAAGATAATCCAATTGAAGCAAAAAATTTTATTGAAGAATTAGGTAATCCTTACATAAATGTGGGCATTGATGAGAAGGGAAGAACAGGTATTGATTGGGGTGTATATGGCATCCCCGAGTCATTTATTATTCATAATGGGCGGGTAGTTTACAAACATATTGGTCCAATTCATATTTCGGAACTAGAAGAGACAATCCTACCTATTCTTAAGGATTTAAAATGAGCAAGCTTATTTTTATATTAGCTTTCCTAACCTTTACATTGATTAATCTTGGAAACTTGTTTGCCAAAACTGAGACAAGTCGAGAGTATAATTTATTTAAAGAAATTCGTTGCTTAGTTTGTCAAGGTCAGACGATTCATGAATCTAATTCAGAATTAGCTGAGGACATTAAATTATTAATTAGAGAGAAAATAGTAGAAGGAGAATCGGATGATGAAATTAAGCAATTTTTAGTTGAGAAATATGGGGAGTGGGTCTTAATGACCCCTCGATTTAATCAGTATACATATCTTTTATGGGGCACTCCTTTAATTATATTCATTTTAGGGTTCTGGCTTATTTCAAAAAAAGTTAAAAAATTTAGAGAAGATTAAGAATAATAATCATAAAAAATCACTTATCAGACAAAATTTGAACACTTTCAAAGTATTTATTGATATAATAACTAAATTAAAGAGGACATAAAATGTTAAAAATTTTTGCGGGAACGGTTATAGCTAATTTTCTTATAATAATTTTTTTAGTAACAGCAGTTGCTGGAGGATTTGAAGAAGATCCAGGACCAGAGGAATTGCCAGTTGAGCAATCTGAATCTGTAATTGATGAACCCGAAGTAGAATCAGAGCCAGTTGTAGAATCAGAGCCCGCTCTAGAGCCAGAAGTTACTGCAGATGTAGGAATTATGGACACATCAGGAAATATAGTTATTTGGTCTAAAGGAAATGTTACTTATGCTGGTGATACTGGCAATATTTATGTAAGATATGGTTCTTAAATACTAATTTTTTCTTATGATAAGATTTTTTTTAATACTTTTATTTTCTCTCACATTTATGTCTGCAGCCTCTGCAGAAACACGAAATAGTTGGTCTTTTTCAATAGGCCAGTTTGATGTTAATGATAGCAATGATTCTTCGGAGATAAGACTTGAGCGTCTTTCAGGAAAAAATTGGTTTGGTGATATGGAATTAAAACCATTTGTAGGTTTCATGATGAATGGAGATGATGGCAAATAT
>MDTA01142242.1_pt1 | contig 10925 bp, 9 predicted proteins | sample 811151 | NCBI WGS metagenome assembly MDTA01 (sample SAMN05326648, study PRJNA326480) | marine metagenome | isolation source: seawater | place: Indian Ocean: South | collected 2010 | reverse complement strand
TTCCTGGTGTATGTTTTTTTGATATATCAACAAACTCATCCCATGCTTTGTGATATTGAAATACACAACTTTGAGTAATAAATTGATTTTTTTTAAGCATTAATGATTTTAGGGAGTTAAGTTCTGCTGAAGACAGTACGGCCGGCTTGTCAACTATCACACTTTTATTTAGCAGGATCGACTCTTTACAGTATTTGTAATGTTGACTGTTTGGAAGTGAAATATAGATCAAATCAGCACTCGTTTCTTTTAAAGCAGTATCGTAATCAAAATAAGTTTTTTTTACCTTATTGTTCTTTGAAATAATTTTTGACTTTGAAGCAATTTCAATTTCTTCAACATAATTCAAATTTTGCAATATAGGGATAATCTTCCTTTGAGATAAATCAGAGAAGCCCAGAATAAGTATTTTTCTCATTTTAAATTGAGTTTCCTTTAGACATGAAAAATATGCTTCTACCTTCCATACTCATTAAAGATTTCATGATTAGTTTATAAGAACTAATTTCATCCAAAACTATATATGGAAATTGGGTCTTTGGGATTTCATCAGACTCTAAAGTAATTATTAAGTTGGATACAACAGTTTGCCAAAACCTTCCACCTTCTTCGGACATATTTATTATTTGAGAATTACATACTTGACCATATTTGCTGTATTCATTAATTTTGATATTTAAAATATCCTTAATTTCTAATTCATTATTTTTTATTATTTCTGTTGGTCCAAAAGCGTAACCAAAACTATATCCGGGCTCGTTATAAATTTTCCAGACATGGTAAAAATTATTTTCCACTTTTATTCTCACCAAAACATAAAACAACTTTCCTTTTTCAACAATAATTGGCTGATTCCAGCTAGATACTTCTCTATCTTCTAATCTAACCTCGACGCCTTTAATGGAAAAACTGTCAAGTGGTGTTTCAAATAATAAAGCGTCTTTATCTGTAGAATAAAAACTTTGTATATCGTTTTCCAAAATACCGAAATTTTTATATTGCTCTGTATGTAGATTCTCAACTCCTTCATATAATTTATTAGGCTTATTTTCATTAATATCTTCGTAAAACATCAAAGATAAAACACTTCTTAAACAAGAATTTATAGAATTGTCTATCTCTATAAAAGAGAAAATTTGACCAAGTGTCATCCATTTAAATCCTTTCTGTTCTTCAAAGTAATCAGTAAGTAGAATCATATTTTGATTAAATTTTCTCCAATATCTATAACCTTGTTCTGGCTGTTTCAAATTAATTAAAGTACTAGCTTCTCTTATTTGTAGAAATTCGTTCCAATACGAAGGAGCCTTTCCTCCATGTACTTTTGAATAATTACTTTTTGTTGCTTGTATTGTTGGCGAAAGTTGAGATTTATTTATATTTCCAGGCTCTTCTTTAAACTGAATTAAAAAATGAGGAATAGTATCTATTAATGTCACAAAAACAGCGAGAATTCCTTCTCCTTCTTGATGCAAAATTCCACTTTCATATGAATCGTACTGTATTTTTTTTATCGTAAAAAATTTATTTGTTTCGTGTGCAAAATTCTTTTCTTTGTTGAAATGCCAGTTTTTAAGTTCACTAAGCCCAATAATCTGACTAGAAAAATTTTTATTCTTCTGGATGATATTAAAGTATTCTTTTAATTCATTTAGTTCATGTAGTGGTCCATCTAAAGTCTCTAAAGATAAAGAGAAGTTTAATTTATTAAGCTTCATGTATAATTATTGTATCCTAGTTTTATGATAATAAATCTATTAATATTCAACTACATTAAATGTAAAGCACGAGATAAGGTTTAAATTACTCATGAGTTACGCACCAGTAATAGTCTTCACTTATAAAAGACCAGAACACCTTCAAAACCTACTCTCATCATTAGAGCAAAATATTGAATCAAAATTTACAGATTTGTTCATATATATAGACAAAGCTGATAATCCACAAGATAAATCTTATAACGATGAAGTAATAAACACAGCCAACAAAGAATGGAATTTTAAATCAATGAAAATAGTTGTCAGAGAAAAAAATTTTGGATTGAAGAATAATATAATTAGTGGAATCGATGAGATACTTTCGAAATACGAAAAAGCCATTGTTCTCGAAGAAGATTTAGAGGTCAGCACTTCATTTTTAAATTATATGAACACGTCATTAAGTACATATAAATCAAACAAAAAAGTATGGCACATTAGTGGTTACTCTCAGAGCACGATATACGAAAATTCAACAAGTTCATATTTTGGACAAGAGATGAATTGCTGGGGATGGGGTACATGGCACGATAGATGGGAAAATATACATAAAAATTTTAAAAACAACCTAAAAAATTTAGATTCTAGGGAAATTGAAAAGTTTAACTTTTATGGACTCAATAAAAATAATTATAATCAAATTTTATTGAATGAAAGTAACACAATCAGCACTTGGGCAATATTTTGGTACCAGACTATATTTTTGAACGGAGGACTATGTTTAAATCCTTCTAGGTCGCTTGTAAAAAATAAAGGATTTGATGGTAGCGGTGAGCATAAGTCAACAAGTAATTTTTATGAAATAAATAAAGTAAATGATAATTACAATATAAAATTCCCAAAAAATGTGAAAAAAAGTAAATTATATGAAAATTTACTTAAATTTGAATACCTTCAATACAATATTAAAAACTATTTTCTCTACCACTTAAAAAAATTTTCAAAAAAAAAGGTTTAATTTATGATTTCTATAATCATGTCTGTTTATAACAATGAAGACTCACTAGAAAAAGCAATTGAAAGCATATTAAATCAAACATATAAAGACATAGAGTTTCTTATAATTGATGACAAATCCTCAGATTCCTCTTTAGAAATTCTTAATAAATTTAAAAAAATAGATTCAAGGATAAAAATATATTCGAACAGCACAAACATTGGTCTTACAAAATCACTTAATAAACTAATTAAATTAACAAAAGGCAAGCTTATTGCTAGACAAGATGCTGATGATTTTAGTTCAATCGAAAGACTTGATGAACAAATTAAATTCATGAACAAATATAATTTAGATGCATGTACTACTAGAGCAAGGATAATTGGATCAGATAAACTAAGGCCAAGGTTTACGATTTATTTTCCTAATAAACTCATTATCAAATTTAAAAATCCATTTATTCATGGGACATTATTAATAAAAAAAGAAATCATTAATTCAGTTGGAAACTATGATGAAAATTTTTATTACTCTCAAGATTACAAACTTTTCTTTGATTTATTATCAAAAGGTTACAAAATTAAAACTATGAAAACTTCTCATTATTTTTTAAACATTAAAAATAATATTTCAACAAATTTTAGAGCAGAGCAAGCTTTTTTTGCTAATAAAATTAAAAATTTATGATTTTTTAATGCATCTATTGATCAACTCTTCAAAACTAAGAGTTTGATTCGAGTTGATTTTTTGTTTTAATTTTGAGGGATTTGAAATTAATGATATAGGGTCTCCTTTTCTAAGTAAGCTTGAGTCTATTTGTACAAATTCTTCCCAGTCTAAATTTTTAGAATCAAAGATTAAATTTAAAATATAAGATATTTTATGCCCTTTTCCAGAACCTATTACAAAATCTTCCTTAAAACCAGCTTCATTTAATTTGTAAACACAGTCAACTATATCCCCCGCAAAACTCCAATCTCTTTCATAATCTATACTTCCCAAAACCAATTTTTTATTTTTGTATGCGCCACTTTTAACATAATTAATAATCTTCATAATCAAGAAGTTTTTGCTTCTAAATTCAGATTCATGATTGAACATTATCCCTGAAATTATTTTCCAATCGTATATTTGCCTGAGTTTAGTAACCTCATTATGCAAATCTAACTTAGTATTTGCATATGGAGAATTTGGACTAAATTTACTTTTTTCGTCTTGAATCTTATTACCATTGTTTCCAAACATTTCAGAGCTTGAAGCTTGAAAAAAGTTAGGAAACGTTTTTTTTGAAGAAAAGTAGTTTATTAAATTATTAAAAATCGAACTAATTTCTGATTGAGTTTCGGAAGGTTTTTTTAAAGATTCGTATACTGAACTTGGTCCTGAAAGATTATAAACCTGACTTACATCAATCGAGTCTAGATAATCTAAAACATGGTTTTTATTAGTTAAATCAACCTGCTGCACTTTTACGTCTAATAAGTTATTGTTACCTAAAGAATTAAGCTTATTAAAGAAAAAATTTAAACTATTTTTGTTTCGAGTTGTTCCATATATTGTGTAGTTTTCTTTTTTGTTTAGCAATAAATTGGTTAAGAACACTCCATCTTGACCGGTAATGCCAGTTATTAAAACACTTTTTTTAGGCATGAAGTTCCTTAATATTTTAATTTATAAAAATAATATAAGAATTATAGTTATCTATGAACACTCTTTTTTTATTATGAAAATATTTTTGAACAAATTAAGTGAATCTTGGATTGTAGACCGACTTTCGGAAGAGTGGAAAGTTAATAATCAAAATACAACAACAAACTACATATCAAAGGCTGATCTAGTGTGGATTATCTCACCATGGACATGGAAAAAGATTTCAAAAAATCAACTTAAGAAGAAAAAAGTTGTGTGCTCTATTTATCATATTGATGAAGAAAAGTTTAGCAGTGAAGACTTGGAAGAATTTAGAGCAAGAGATGAATTTGTTGATGAGTATCATATTATTTCTCCCAAAGTTACTCCACAACTAACTAATTTAACTAATAAAAAAATCACTCTAATTCCATTCTGGATTAATCAAAACAATTGGTTTGAGATTGCTACTAAAGATTTATTGAAAAAAAATTACAACATTAGTAAAAACGATTTCTTAGTTGGAAGTTTTCAAAGAGATTCAGAAGGTTCAAACCCAAAGATGCCAAAATTGATAAAAGGTCCCGATCAATTTTTGGAGATTGTTAAATATATAAATTCAACAAAACCAAATTTAAACGTTATCTTAACTGGAAAGAGACGAGATTATTTAATGAATGAATTATCAAAAGCAAATATCAAATTTACATATTTTGAGATGTTGACTGTTGATCAAATAAATGAACTTTATAACATACTCGACCTCTATATTGTTGCTTCTAGGGTTGAGGGAGGACCTCAGGCGATTTTGGAATGCGGAATTACTAAAACCCCTATCATCTCAACAGACGTAGGTATTGCAAGCGAAATTCTTGCAGAAGATTCCATATTTAATATGCAAAATTATAAAAAAGCAAAACCCCGTGTTAACCATGCTTACCAAAACGCATTGAAATATACAATCCCAGAAGGTTTTGAGAAGTTTAATAACCTATTTAGTTCTGTTTTGAAATCATGAAAATCAGTATTGGATCGCGCATTGTAAAAGGACCCTGGGGTGGTGGAAATTTATTTATTATTAACTTATCTAATTATTTAACTTCTCAAGGGCATGAAGTATATTTTGATTTGTCTCAAAAAGATATTGATTTAATACTCTTGACAGATCCAAGAATTAATGAATCACCCTCCTCTTCATTTGATCATATAGATATAGAGTTTTATTTAAATTATGTAAATCCTAATTCAGTAGTAGTCCAGAGAATAAACGAATGTGATGAAAGAAAGAATACAACAGGCTTAAATAACTTTTATATTGAAGCAAGCAATGTTGCAGACAATATTGTTTTTGTAAGCAATTGGTTAAAAAACCTATATGTGGAACAAGGAATAAATGAAGCTAAATCAGGTGTAATATTATCAGGTTCAGATAAATCAATATTTAATTCTGCATTTAACTCAAAGTGGAATAAAAAAGAAAAATTAAGATTAATAACACATCACTGGAGTGCAAATACAAACAAAGGATATGAAACATACAAAAAAATTGACAATATGCTTGATAATCCAAAATGGAAAAATCTTATAGAATTTATATATGTAGGAAATGTTTCTGATGAGTTTCAATTTAAAAATACTAAAGTTATTAAACCAAAATCTGGAAAAGAGCTGTCGATTATTCTGCAAAAAAGCCACGTATATGTAACTGGGTCAATAAATGAACCCTCTGGTAATCATCATATAGAAGCAGCACAATGCGGTTTACCAATTCTTTTTTTGAAGAGTGGTGGGCTAGTTGAGTATTGCGAAGGCTTTGGAGTTGCCTTTGATAATGAGAACTTTGAAATTAAACTTGAAGAAATGATTGAAGACTATGATAATTTATACAATAAAATGGCAGAATATGAACTTGATTCGGATAAGATGTCCCAAGAATATTTAGACCTATTTCAACACTTAATATCTGTTAAAATTGACTCATCAAAAAAATTCAAAAGAAATTTCAAAGGTTACTTATTTAATATAATTCAGAAATTTAAAACTCTTAAATATACCGTCAAAGTAAATTTAAAAATTATTATTAAAAGTCTATATGTTTCTAAATAAATGTTTTATAAATTAATAAAAATAAAAACTTTACAGCAATTTTCACTTACACTTATTTTCTTTTTCTTTATGTTTTCCAGATCATTTATGGGCATATATATTTTTGGATTCAGAATTGGTGAATATGTGATCCTGTCCGGCTTACTTTTATCTTTTTTTTATTTATATAAAAATTTTAAAAATGATATCTTAGATAAAAAAATTCAGATTAACTATGTTTTTATTATTTTAAGTTTTTTATTGAGTTTGTTAATTTCAGATTCAAGTTTTAGTGACACTTATACATATAAATCTAGTTCATATATCTGGGTTCTATCTTTTATTTTTTTAGGCTATCAGTTATCAGATAATAATTTTGATAAAAAAATATTAAAAGCATTTACCCCCTTGCCATTTGTAGTTTATTTTATACAGGTTTTACTTCCCAAAAATATTCAAAATATTATCGAAGATTTTTTTTATACTTATTCTGATAAACTTGAGTTTCATAAAGGGTCAGACCTTGCATTAATTTATGTAGTTATAATTTCAATTAATAATAAATATTTAACAAAAGAAAATTATAAGTTTCATTATTTCTTAACTGTTTCTTCACTATTTTTACCTTTGCTTTTATTTAAAAGTAGATCAGCATTTTTTGCTGCAACTTTATTTTTTCTCTTTGAGATTTTTAAAAATAGAAGATTTTACATTAAAGACTTAAAGACAATGACTATATCAATATTAATTTTGAGCTCTGTATTTACTCTTTCTGTCTTTTTTATTTTAAACAGCAGTAGTTTAGAAAAAGATGACTCTATTGTAGATCTCCAATCTATTATTGAATTTAGATATCAAGGCTACGATCAATACAATGAAGACCTTCCACTGTTATTTATTAAAGAAAAACGCATTTATTCTGTTGATGGAAACTTGAATTGGAGACTTCAAATCTGGCAAGATGTTGTAAAAGATTTAAATACTAGTCCATTATTGAAGTATTTTGGATATGGTTATAAAAATATAATTCCAGCCATGGATATTGAATCACGTCAAGGCAATGGAATCATTAAAAATGAAAATGTACACAATAATTTTATAAATATTTACGCAAGAGGAGGAATGCTACAGTTAATATTATTTATTTCCCTCTATTTATTTATCATCAAAATTTATAAAACTAAATTCAAAAATTTAAATATTTTATATTTTTTACTCCCTTTACTTTTTTGTTCTTTTTTTGATGCTTCTATGGAAAATTCACATTATCCAGTAATTTTTTATTTTTTTCTTGGAAGATTATTAAAAGTAGAATATTGAATTCATAAATTGTTAAAGTATATATGAACAAAGAAATATAACATGAAAGCTTTAATTACAGGAATAACAGGACAAGATGGATATTACTTATCTGAACTCCTTATCACTAAAGGGTATGAAGTTCATGGGTTGATAAGGAGATCTTCTTCTTTTAATACCAGCCGGATTGAGCCATTAATGTCTAAGTACGAAAAGGAGGGAAAGTTAAATTTATATTATTCTGATTTACTAGATTCATCATCGTTATCTTCTTTGATAAATTTAATTAATCCTGATGAGGTATATAATCTCGCAGCTCAATCACATGTTGCAGTCTCTTTTAAAAATCCTCTTTATACTACTCAAGTGGGGGCAGTTGGTGTAGTTTCTCTTCTTGAGGCAATAAAAAATTCAAAAAAAGAAATTAAATTTTACCAAGCTTCTTCTTCTGAAATGTTTGGAGGTATAGACAATAATCTACTCTCTGAGGAATCTCAATTTTTTCCTAAGAGTCCCTATGCAGTTTCCAAGGTATTTGCTCATGATATGACAAGAGTATACAGAGAGTCTTATGGTTTATTTGCTGTTAATGGAATACTTTTTAACCATGAATCTCCACACAGAGGAGAAACTTTTGTAACTAGAAAAATTTCTAAAGCAGTTGGAAGAATAAGTGAAAACATTCAATCAAAGCTTACATTAGGAAACCTGGATGCATACAGAGACTGGGGTTTTGCCGGGGACTATGTTGAGGGCATGTGGTTAATGATGCAACATTCAGAGCCTAGCGACTGGGTTCTTGCCACTGGTGAATCTCATTCTGTTAAAGATTTTACAAGAGCTGCTTTTGATTTCGTTGGATTAAATTGGAAAGATTATGTAGAAACAAGTCAAAAATATGAAAGACCAAATGAAGTTAAACATCTACTGGGAGACGCTTCAAAAGCAAAAAAAATATTGAAATGGTCTCCTAAAACCTCGTTTAGCGATCTTGTCAAAATGATGGTAGAAAATGATATTCAGGAAGCTAAGCAAGAAAAATTATTAATTGAAAAAGGGCTGTTACACCCTACATGGGAAAATCATAAAACTTAGTTTATATATTTTTTAAATACCAATTATATGTTTTGGAAAGTCCTTCGTCAATATTGACAGTTGGCTTCCAGCCCATGTTAAATAATCTTGAAGAATCGAGTAATTTTCTAGGGTTACCATCAGGCATAGAATTATCAAAAATTAGATCACCTTCGTAACCAATTGTTTTTTTGATTTTTTGTGCCAAGCTGTTAATTGATATTTCGTGATTACTACCTACATTTAATAATGCTTCTTTAAATTCTTGCTTTTTAATTAAAAAAGCAATAGCTGATGATAAATCATCAACATACAAAAATTCTCTTAGTGGTTTTCCTGTTCCCCAAATACTAAACTCATTTTCTTTATTTAATTTTGCTATATGCATCCTTGAAATTAGTCCTGGAATAACATGACTATCTAATTCTGAAAAGTTATCACCTGGCCCATATAGATTTGTAGGCATCAGGTTTAATATTTTGTGACCAAATTGAGAGCTTATGGAGTCCGCCATTTCTATTGCAGTAAGCTTTGCCATGGCATAGGGAGAATTTGTTGGCTCTAATGACCCAGTCATGATGGATTCTTCTTTAATTGGATTTTTTGCGTTTAAGGGATAAATGCAACTACTTCCTAAATTAATTATGAACAGATTTGGAAAGTCTATACACGCTTCAAGTACGTTTATGTTGATTTTTAAATTTTCCAGTATAAATTCTGTTCGGAATGAATTATTAGCATGGATCCCGCCAACTTTAGCTGCCGCATTTATTAGAACATCAGGTTTATACTTTTCAATTAATTTTGCTGTTTCTTCTAATGAAAATAAATTTGCTTCATTTCTGTTGGAAGCATGAACATTATAAAAACTATTCTTAGAAAGTATTCGATTAAGAGAGCTTCCAACTAAGCCATTTCCTCCAAGGATTAATATTTTCATATAATCATTTAGTTTATAGATTTAAATAAATAAATTATCAAAAAATATTTTTTAATAATCAAATAAGTGAAATTTCTTTAGTATATAACTGTGTGTGGTTATATAGGACAAATCTCATTCAAAGAAATAAATACAGAAAAAATTTCTAATGCAAACAATTTATTGATTTGCAGGGGGCCAGACAAAAAAGATTTTTTGTATTGCAATTCCAAAAAAAATTTTAATTCAAATTTAGACTTTAATGTTGCTGCGATTTTTAACAGATTATCCATAATTGATTTATCTGATGACGCAATGCAGCCCATGTATTCTGAATCATTTAATACAATGATTTTATTTAACGGTGAAATTTACAACTATCCTGAACTAAGGAGAGAATTAGAAGGAAAAGGATCAATATTTAATACAAACAATTCGGATACCGAAGTTCTGTTAATTGGAATTTCAAATTATGGATTAAGTTTTTTGCAAAAGGTAATCGGACAATTTGCTATTACGTTTATTAATTTTAATAGCGGAAAAGTTTATTTAATAAGAGATAGACTAGGTCAGAAGCCCTTATTCTACTCTCAAACAAAATATGATTTAGAGTTTTCTTCCAACCTTAAGGCAATTGTTTCCGTCAAAGGGCAATACGAAGTTGATAATGATTCATTACTAGAATATTTAGACATTGGTGTTGTAACATCACCAAATACTATATTTAAAAATATATTTAAATTAAAACCTGGTGAAATTATTGAATTTAGCTTACAAAATGAAAAAATTGAAAAGTCAAGTAAAGTATTTTGGAATATAGAAGATTACGTATCTGAGGAACAATTTAACAAAAATAAATTTTTTAATCTTTTTAACAACTCTGTTGAATCAAGGCTAGTTTCTGATGTACCAGTTGCTAATTTTTTATCTGGTGGAATAGATTCTACTTCAATAATCAAATCAATTATCAAAAGCAATAATGAAATCAATACATTTTCTGTATCATATGGTGACAAAAGGTATGACGAAAACTATTGGTTCAACCAAGTAGCATCAAAATATAATACAAATCATGTAACAAAATATGTAAATAAGCAAGATATTGATTCGTACATTAAGGAATCAGTAGAGATTTTTGATGAGCCCTATAGTGATCCATCTACCTTGCCTTCGTATTTATTAAGTAAATTAATTTCAGGTAGTTATAAAGTTGCAATATCAGGCG
>MDTA01033271.1_pt1 | contig 10925 bp, 15 predicted proteins | sample 811151 | NCBI WGS metagenome assembly MDTA01 (sample SAMN05326648, study PRJNA326480) | marine metagenome | isolation source: seawater | place: Indian Ocean: South | collected 2010 | reverse complement strand
TAGTTATGCCGAATTGATATCTGCGTTTATGCAAATTATTATGACGCTTGCAACATATCAAAAAGTCTTTAATTTCACGCATAACGATCTTCATACGAATAATGTTATGTTTGTAGAAACCGACAAACAAAACATATTTTATCATTTCGAAGGCGTTTATTACAAAGTTCCAACATATGGTAAATTATTTAAGATTATTGATTTTGGTCGTGCCATCTATAAATATAATGGAAATTTACATTGCAGTGACAGTTTTTCGTTAAGCGGTGACGCAGCCACACAATACAATTTCGAACCATATTTTAATGACAAAAAACCTAGATTAGAACCTAATTACAGTTTTGATTTATGCAGATTAGCTTGCTCTTTATACGATAACTTAATTGACGAGGACGAAGATGATAAAAATAGCGAGGTATATAATCCTATTAAAATCCTAATGGAAAAATGGTGTAAAGATGACAAGGGGCGAAATATCTTATATAAAAAAAATGGTGAAGAAAGATATCCCGAATTCAAATTATATAAAATGATCGCAAGAAGCGTGCATAACATAACCCCAAAAGCACAATTAGAAGATACTATATTCAGCAAGTATTCCGTATCTAAGAAAAGCATTAAAAAGAATACTAAAGTAGTGGATATTGATGCTATACCATGTATGGTTTAATCATAGGTCAAGTAAATTACCAACAGGTACGTACGTAGGTTTTTGTAATTTGTTAATATCTTTATTAAGATTAATTATTATTCTATCTTTTTCCTGTAATTCAAGTTTTAATTCTCTTATCATTTGTTGTTGTTGTTGTAATACCTCTTGAGTTTTAATTAAATCATTGTAATGATTAATTTTTTCATGATTTAAATTTTTTAACCACGTTTTATGCTTTTCACAATCGAAATGTTTAGTTAAACTAGCAGTAGTTTTATAAACTTGGTTTTTTCTACTACCGCATGGACACCTGATTCCATTTTTAATATTATTTAATGACGGCATTGCATTAATATATGTTCCATTTTCATCTACAGCTACTTGATATAAGTCTGGTTCAACCGATAGAGACATTATGATATAATTTATTATTAGTTATTTAATTAATATCAATTTATTTTATTTTTATTTTATCATCAACCGAAAAGTATGTGTGAACTACTGCAACCCCAAAGCTGACTAATATTGTTCTTAATGAATTAAAAGCCTCTATAGACGTATTATGCAACCAAATTAATGTCTTGCAGTGTGGGGCTTGCGTCATTATGGGGGTAAATATGTATCCAGAAAATGTTGATGGAATACAGAATTTATGGTACAGTTGTACTGAAACCCAGTGAATAGCAGTCCAAAAAATATTTAATTTTATACCCGTGTATAGTGTAGTTTTAAGTCCTTCACTTGTAATTATCATTTTAATTAATAATGTTAAACAATATTTAATATTATTAAATAATTAATTATTTCTAAAATTCAGGTTTATCTACAAATACTTGGGTTTTCTCGGGTTTAGCCTTTGATTTAAAAAATTTTAATTTATTTACAGCAAATATACCAGCTACACTGCTGACAGTCACTATAACAGTATTTTTAATAACATCTTTTGATAATTCAGTCTTTTTGATATATTTCATATCAATGTAGTTAATGACGAAAAATAAAGCCGTAATAACTGCTGGTGCAACTAACATTACGTCCATTTAATTATATTTAAATTATAATTAACTAATTATAACGCACTCTTACATTAAAACTTCTATATCAGACAACAATGGATTTTCATCTATTTTCATTTTTATCTCATTTATGTCTAAAGGATTTAAATCTATTTTATCATCACTTATAACTAATTTACCTTCGTCTTCTTCCTCTTCCTCTTCCTTACGTTTTTTGTGATTTTCATCACTAATTTTTTCTAAAGTAGCCACGTCCTTAGGTGCAGATATCTTTTCTTCAACCTTATCCACCGATATTGCCTTATCTATTTCTGAAAACGATAACGTAACGTTGTCCGGTTCATTTACAAGAGGTGTTGGCGGTGGAGCTAATGCCTCTTGGACTACTATTGGTGCTTCTTTGATCTCGACAGGGGCGTCTTTGATCTCGACAGGGGCGTCTTTGATCTCGACAGGGGCGTCTTTGACCTCGACAGTAGTGTCTTTGACCTCGACAGTAGTGTCTTTGACCTCGACAGGCTCATTTTTGACTACCGCTTCACTCATAGTTTTTGGCTGTTCTTGTTCCTCAACAATTACATCTTTGTTTACGCTTGCTATCAAATCAGTAGATTCGTCCATATAAGCTTTTAATATCTCTTCTACAGGAATACTTTCTCTAATGGCATTTAATATGGCATTATTAACATGATCCTCAATTTCTTTTCGGTTTTTCTGCATTAATAACGGTTCAATGTCTCTTTCAAATAAATAAGTTACTGTGTATAACTTTCTACCGCAATGAATGTAAACTTTGTGAATAAAATCTTTCAATACCGGAACATTTATGTTTATTTTTTTTTGCGTTTTTGTAACCCTCATAGACGTCAAGATCTTTAAATGTGATATATGAACACAAGAAATTAAGTCTTCTAAATATAAGCACTTGCTTTTATCAACTATACGTTTGGTTTCCTCTTCTATAATAGTATTATTCCATTTGGGAATTCTAGCTAAAAGGTTCTGAAAAGTCATTAAATATTTTTCTTTTTCCCTGTTCTCAATGCATAATTTGTATGATTCATCAAAAATCGAATTAATACCTTCAATAATGTAAGGCGTTAAAGTGTTTAGTATCTGAACGGCCCATTCGTGCTGAGAGTTATTTAATGATGTTATATTATAGTCATCCATTAAATAAAGACAAGATTTTCTAAATGATAATTTGAACGGAAATAAGAAAAATATATAATTATATACATTAATAATTTTTCATTTCTGAATTCTCTTTTGAGTTTTGTAAAATTTAACAGTAGATCGTTTATACTTAAATTAGAATTTTTAATAAGATCTATTATTTCTACAGCAGAATAACCTTTTTCGTACAAATATTCAACGCTTTCACATAAATTTTCTTCAGTAACTTTTTTCAAATATTTTTTAAGCCATATTTCTCGATCTTTTTTATAATTATATTTTTTACTTATTAAATATTTATGTAAATTAACCATTTTTTTGTTTATAACGGGATACGGTATATTAATCTCGCAAAATCTTGAAAGTATAGGTTTTAAGATTTTATCTTTATTATTTGTAACTATAAGAAATCTAGTATTGAAATTAAAAATTTCAATACATCGTCGAAGAGCCGATTGTGCATCGATAGTTAATTCATCTGCGTTATATAAAATCACCGTTTTGAATTTGTTTTTAATATTCGTTTTGCAAAAATACTTTATGTCTTCTCTTATAAACTTAATACCGCCATCTTTTGCACAATTGACTTTCAATACATAGTTTTGTATACTATCTTTATCATTATCGTAAATATTATTTATAAAATTATTTACTATATATTTTTTTCCACACCCAGAGGGCCCATTAAACAGTATGTTAGGTATGCTATTGGTTTTAATAAAATTATTCAACTTATCGTTGATATTTTCATGGAGATTCATTAGTATAAAACATTAATAAATTTTAAATACTAATTATTAATATTGTACCACGGTAGATAAACTGTGCGTATATGGGTTGGCTTTGAACGCATTTAATAGGTTACCATCCAACTGATTCGATGGTTTATTTTCATATGGCGGTACGTGCATTTTACCATATGTATTTGTCGATGGTATTGAACTATTCATATTACCATTGATATTTGGCGTATAACTCATATTCATAGACGATCTATTTTCATTAACCGCTTGATTAATCGAGTTATTAAACATGTTAGTGTTACCGTGATTCATATTCATAGCATTACATCTATTGGTATTGTGAGACTGATTGTAATTAGCTTCATAACTAGGTAATTGTGTACTGTTATTTGCTGCACCAATATAATTTACATTAGTACTGTCTCTTTGATTACCGGCTACCATATAGTTTGCGTTGCTATATCCTCCAGTTTGGTTACTATCTGAACCAGGCATACTATAACTAAATGGACTATATTGTGTTGTTTCTTTCGTGGTGGTTCTTACCTTGTTATTAGGATCAAACATAGTACCCGATGATACTGTTGTTCCTGGTCCGGCTTGTCCGTTAACTCTAACCGAATTAACTAAATCTTCTTTTCTTGTTGGTCTTAACATATCCATTAAAGGTGCTGCTACACTACTTACTACACCAGTAACTAATCCACTTCTATCATTATTACCCGTAGTACTTCTATTGTTCTCTGGCACTGTCATTGCGTTTTGATCCACTATATATGCACCCGTACCAGAATATTGTGGCATACCCATACCTTCAGAATCTAGCTGTTTAGATGCTTTGTTAGCTAATCTGTAATTAGACTGTGCTTTGCAATTATCTACCGATAAATTAGGAGCACCCGTGTATTCTACGCTGATAGCTCTGTTAACGTCTTTATTGTTATATATAGATCTTACTGTGGGGGCTTTTTGTAATCCTGTGGTGGTTAGATATCTATTTGGGTAATTTTCATAAAACTTCTCAGGTAAGTGTCTTTCTAGTTTTCCATGTAATCCTCTCTCCTGAACCTTACTGTGTGCTGGACCCTGTCTACCGCCTAAATCATATGTTAATTTTGGATTTGATGCTATTCTTAAATCATCTACCGACTTGGGCTGCCATAAATTTCTTGATCCTACACCAGCATTATAACCTAGATTACTTGATTCCATATTCTCTTTAAACGGATTCACATTATTGGCTATATTACTAATATTTTGCCTAGATCTAATAAATTCCGTTTCATTTGGAGCACCCCACGCCCACTGAACGTTTTCTTCTGGTTTAAATAATGGCGCCAATTCTTCCTTGTCTCTGGAAAATGAATTACTACCTTGCTTGCCATCCAAAATAGTATCGGTAGGTGCATTATCCATATAACTATTTCCATTTAATTTTGATTTACCAAAATACGGCACCATATTATTGTGTTTGAACTCTTGTGAATCCACCTTTTCTCCATTTAAACTCTTAAATCTAAAATTGGTTCCTTCATTAACATTCTTCTTATCTTTAGAATAATACTTATCTGTAAATGACGTATTAGGATCTTTGTATTCGTTTATATTATTGACCGCCAAGTCATCCACCACCGATGTGCTTTGATTAAGTAAATTATGTTTATTTATAAAACCATCACATTGGCTTCTGTTGAGTACATGTTTGTTGTTTCTATTTTTATTTATAAAAAATAGCCCTCCTATTGCAAATGGTATAGCCAATACTTCCATATATATATAATTATTATTATATATTTTCTAAATGTTAACTTGTAAAATAATCTTTTTCCAATAATGTTGTGTTCAAGTTATTATGAAAGGACAAACAAAGATTTTCTTGTGGATTTAAAAATAGGATATCATACCGCATTTGTTGCTTATCTCTAAATGTCCATGCTGGATGTGTAGCTCTTGATTGATCCGTTTGTGTGTTGTTTCTAGGATATTTCACCGTCTCGTTAACAACTTTGTTATTTTCATAAGAATTTTTAATAATATGGTCTCTTGTTAAGGTTCTTGTTAAACCTCGTAAATCACTCTCTATGGTTACTGGATTGTTTGAAAGATTACCTCCCCATTTTTGTAATCGCACAAAATTGTTATCTAAATAATGCGGTCTGACTCCGTTACCTGGAACGTTTAAATAGTATAAACCCGGGTCTGTTGATTCTTGAACCTGTTTAAGTCTTCTACACGTATCATCATGAAACCTTGTAAATGACATTTATATATATTAATATTAATATTAATTTAATATTAAAATATATTAATTTGTTTTCTGAAACTTCTGGATACATTCCCAGATCTTAGCACTTTCTTGAATGTTAAATATGCCTCTCTGTTGTCCAAGATTGCAAAATCCTACCAAAACATTTAACGCTACATTTTCATTCTCTATAACCACATCTACTAATTTAGTGCGATCAGCTTCTGTCGTTTGCTGAGTTTCGGTCTTAGGGGGTTGGGCCTCCATTTTAATAAAATAAAATACTATACTTTTAAATCAAAATACCTATAATTATTTTATTTAAATTGAGGTCTCTCACTATCTAAAACAGGGAAATCAGCTACTATTGGTTTTAATCTATCTACAAACTTAACTTTAGATATAGTATTGATTTCTTTAACCACCGGTTGTTTAGGTTTTACTAAATTAGTAGATCCTATACCAAATAACTCCGACTCTAAATCTGTACTATTACTAGATAACTGGACTACCGGTGCTGATTGATAATTAACCCCAAACTCCGGATACTTAACCTTAATAATCGTATCATTATCCGGATTTATTGTATAATCTCTTAATCTATCAAATTGATACTGCTGTAATTTGTAATCTGACATAGTATTATTGTTTCTTGTTGACGCCATATATTAATAAATAATATTATTATTTATATATGTTTATTAATAGACAAAATTATACTAATCATGAATGTTTCGGTTCATTGGCCGCTATATTAGGAATAGTCGCCTCCTTTCCTCAAATATATAAAACATTCAAAACCAGAGACGCAAAATCTTTCTCCTTAGTCGCTTTAATAATAGCATCCATAAGATCAGTATTGTGGATGTTGCATGGCTACTATATGGGTTCTGTATCCGGAGCTGCATCGGCCGCCTATGGCTTCATATACGGTTTCTTTTTATTATATGCAAAATTATTCTTCAAATCCCGCTAAGTTTATCCAATAACTCATCTTTAAGCTCTCGATCAACTTTCTTTTCTTTTTTGTATGAAATTAATATTTTATGCATAACATCTAACGTATCATATCCAAACAAAAATATAAAACATATATCATCATTACAGTCTTGCAAATATATGATGTTTTCTTTACAATATTTATATATTTCTGCCATATCTTTATCATCCATTTCAGTGTAAATTTTCGATATTTTTTCTACAATTGCTTCGGTGTCGACAGTTCGACTGTCGGGTGCCTTCGTATAGTTGTTTCTCATATCAACAACATTCAATAAATCTTTTTGATATTCTTCCGTAGATTCGCTTAACCTATACGTGCACTCATATTTATCGTTGTAAAATTCCATTTAATATTATTGTAAATTAGTTTTAATATTAAAATTAAATCTAATTTACAGTTTTTCTTGTCAGATCTCTTGACGCTAAACCTCCTCTTATCCAATTTCTGTCTACCGATTCTTCTGTAGGATTATGCGTTCTTGGTGGTTTAACATCATAAGATGAATTGGCATTACTTAAACAGCTAATATTCCTTGTGGGATCTTCCGCTCCATTTTCTATTGAATTAACCAGAGGGTAATTTTTCAATCCCATATATGATTCTTCCGATGTACCTAATACACTCTTTCGGTTAGTCATTGTTGTTCCTTGTCTTAATTGCGACTCTAACATACTGTTGCTAGGACCTCTTCCTAAATAGGGAACAGTTTTATACGGTCTTTCTATTAACGAAATTCTGCATTTAGGGTTAGTTTGTTCCTTTCCTATCAGTAATTTTGAGCTTTCGTCTACGTTGCATCCACCTAATCCTAAACCATTGCTACCACTGTAAAATACACTTGGTTGACGTGTAGCTATGTCTATGGGTTTTTGCATACCACAATCTTGTAAATAAAAGTTTTTAAGCATATAACTATTTAGATCCGAATTTTGCATGTTTGTTTGACTTAATCCAAATTTATCTTCGCCTATGCGGCTTTGGTTATTTAAGAAATTTACTTCTGTTGAATCGTTCAAATACATATATATATTTAAAATATATTTTATTTATATTTATATTTAATTTTGTTCTAAACTTGTTCCATCCTTTCTCGACGGCATATCACCATAACACCATTCCGCAAATTTCGTTTGAGCGTTAGGTATTTCCGTATTTGGTGTAGTATAAAAATTCCTCATAGAATAATCAAATTGCATTTCATCGTCGGTACTCTTGAATAATCTTTCGTCTTGTACGTTTGCTATAGCACCCGACTTTACCGATTCGTTTATCTTATCATGACCGGCTTTTGTATAGCTTGGTTCTGCAGAGCAACGAGTAGGATTATCGGTTATATCAGTTAATAAAACATTCATCATAGGGTTCTCCGTTGTAGGAGAAACAGGTTTACAGTTCTCTGATACATTGTTTTCATAAATAGATTCTCCTAGAATCTCATCAGTATCATTGTTCTCAAATCCTTCCCTGTTTTTATGATATGCTACTATCAAAATCAAGGCTATTACGCCAGAAATAATTGTGTAATTTGATTTGGTTATAATGTAATTCAATATTGATAACATTATTATCAACCTAGATAATGCATTTAATTTTTGATTTTCCGTCATTTCATTTAAAGGAAAAATCTCTTTGGCATAATTTTTATCAATCAATATCAAAGGATTATATATCCAAAATGTCTGTTTCATTATATATACATTAATTTATTATTTTTTACCTCCTCCCTTTTTATTTTTTTTCTTTTTTTTCTTAATAGATTTTTCTACATTCTCCCCGGTACTAAAAACTAGGTTTTCCATTTCACTTGGTTGCTTTTCCGTTTCCTTTTCTGGGGGCGTCGTTGCCTTTTGCTCATTTTTCTCATCCAACTTCTTCCTCATACGTTCCTTCATTTTTGCAGTTTTTAAATTGCTATTTAATTTATTTTGCATGGCATTTTTATCCATTTTAGCACCACTCATGCCCGGCATATTTTTAAATAACGAGTCCATTTTATCCATACCCGGCATGTTTTTCATCTTCTCCATTAATTCTGTAGCTTCTTCTAATAACTCGCTTTCCTTAAGTGTTCCAGATTTTATCTTTGAATCTAGTTTTTTACTAATACTCGTCGCCATATTCATCAGTTTATTTGGGTTCTTAAAAAGTTTATTAAAAACTTCTTCGGGATCGGCGTCATCATCTACTTTTAAATTCATATCGCTTACCGTCTCTTCGGCTATCTCTTTCGCTAATCCACCGATCTTTCCACCTAACAGAGAATTTAAATGATTGTGTATGTCTTCCGGTTTAGGTAACGAATTTTCACCAGTAGCACCGCTAATGTCTACATCGCTAATATCCAACATGTCCTGAATATTTGTCATTGTTTCAAATAACTTGTTTTTTAATTCACTCTCGTCTATTTCATCAAACATCTTCTGCGATTCACCAAATAAATCCTTCTCACTAATATCGCCTATGGTTATAAATAATATTACTTGTAAATGCTTCCAAATTCTGTCTCGTGTATTATCGCTAATATTGTTGTCATTCCATAAAATAGTAAAGTCTATTCCTGGAAGAAACTTCGTGTCAATTGTATAATCTTTAAATATATCAGTATTCTTATACAAAATGTCAAAGAATCTCCCAGGATAAAAATTATCTATGTAATTTCTAACATTGGTTAATGCTTCCTCACATTCATCCTTTTCATATATGGTTTTTAAATTATTATCAAACATATCATACAATTCTGGAAATGTTCCCAGTAAATCTGTAATAAACTCTTTGAATATCTTCTTAAACTCTGCCTTTTTCTCCATATCACGTTTAGGATCCTCTTCATCATCCTCCTCTTCATCATCCTCCTCATCATCATCTTCCTCCTCTTCATCATTGTCGACTTCTTCCTCATCCTCCTCTTCATTGCCCTCCGCTTCATCATCATTGTCGACTTCTTCCTCATCATTCACCGGATCCTCATTCACCGGGTCCTCATTCACTACTACATTTATTTCATCTAACATTATAATTAAATTTAGATGAAATACTTTTAAATAATAGTTTTAATTATATAATTTCGATAACCGAGTTAGATTAACTATATATTTCATTGTAATTTTCTTATTAGCTTCGTTTTGATTTCTAACTCTATCCCTTATAATACATATTTTCTCATTTATATATGAGTAATCTCCCTCCCAACTCCGTTTAGTGGCGATATCTTCTATATCATTTTCGTAATCTTTTTCAATAAAAAAATCTATGTTGTTTCCCTCCACTGCGTCATTGTACTTCTCGGCTATTAAATACTTCCAATAATTTATTATTAATCGTGGATTTATTTTTCTTATTCCGTCAAAATAAACCTTTGCTGTTATCAAATCCTTGTCGTCTGGAAATATTCTTAATATATCTTCCAGAAACTCATTAAACTGTAACAAAAAGGTTTTCATAACTTGCAAATTACTTGTAGTCATTATTATTATATTCAATATTTATTTAATATATTTAATATAATTTAAATTTTTCTTATAGGCTTAGGAATATCCTTATCGCGCTGTTCCTGTATTTGTTCTAAACTTATCTGCCCAACCTTATCAGGCTCATACGTGTCTGGCGGCGTTGCTATAGCCGCATTCTCATCTATTTTAACATAATTATGCATTTGTCTTAATCCACCCCCACCTTTCGCCGATAAATCATCCGATGATTGATCCCAAAAACTATAACTGTCCGATATACTATTCATCTGATTAATACCATACGCCATAGGCTCTTCGTTACCATATGTAGCTTCTGTATTAAGTTCTTGCTGTTTTGGCTGTAAATGATTGTATATTTGTTCTCCAAATAACACATGATGGCTGTGGTTGAGTAAAAGTAATGCTGGTACTTTTGTAACTGTTGGCGGTAATATAACTCTTTGATTATTCTCAAGAATTATATATGTTGCTCCATCGCTCTCTTTAACCCGCTTATCTACACATATAAAATGTATGTCGTCCTTAATCTTTTTCAATGACGAAATAGTTTTGATTAGTTTCTTGGAAGGTTCGCAATGATTACTGTAATATAATATACTACTCATTATATTACTACATTC
>MDTA01170742.1_pt1 | contig 10926 bp, 10 predicted proteins | sample 811151 | NCBI WGS metagenome assembly MDTA01 (sample SAMN05326648, study PRJNA326480) | marine metagenome | isolation source: seawater | place: Indian Ocean: South | collected 2010 | reverse complement strand
GGCCTTGGGCCGTCATTGAACACATGACCCTGGTGACCGCCGCAGCGGCTGCAGTGGTATTCCGTGCGCGGAATAATCAGTTTGAAATCTACTTTCGTAGCAATCGCCCCGGGCAACGACTCAAAGAAGCTGGGCCAACCGGTGCCACTGTCGAATTTCGCCTTGGATGAAAACAAGGGCTGATCACAACCGGCACAGTGATAAGTGCCATTGCGCTTCTCGTTGTTGAGGGGGCTCGTGAAAGGTGGCTCTGTGCCTTCCCGGCGAAGCACGGAATACGACTCCGGAGACAGACGTTGTTTCCATTGCGCATCCGAGAGATCCCAGGCTGAATCGGAGGCCTTCGACGCTGCCAGCACCTGCTCGGGTGCGCGGAACACTCCAAACACCCCTGCCGCTGATGCCATCAACAGCGATCGTCTGCTCAGCAGCCAGTGATCAAAGGTGGGTGTCATGAGCTGAAGCATTTCGTTCGTGGAACCGTTCTAAACAAATCAGGTCCAAGGGCCAGGCAGCATGGAGGGATGGATCCCCTCACCAGAGTTAATCGGGAACCTCCCTGGCGTTTCAGCATCGCGCCGATGCTGGATTGCACAGACCGCCATTTCCGCCAGATCATGCGGCAAATCAGCCGCAGAGCCTTGCTTTACAGCGAGATGGTGGTGGCCCAGGCCCTGCATCACAGCAACCGCCGCGAGCGACTGCTGGGTTTCGATGCGGAGGAACACCCGATCGCACTGCAAGTCGGCGGTGACGATCCGGCCCTGCTGGCAGAAGCCACCCGCATGGCTGCGGACTGGGGCTACGACGAAATCAACCTCAATGTGGGTTGCCCGAGCCCGCGGGTGCAGGCCGGCAACTTCGGCGCTTGCCTAATGGCCGAACCGGATCGCGTGGCCCGCTGCGTGGAAGCGATGGTGAGCGCCAGCAACCTTCCGGTCACGGTGAAACATCGGGTGGGGATCGATGATCTCGACAGCGACAGCCTGTTAACCGCCTTTGTGGATCAAGTGGCAGCAGCTGGAGCAACACGGTTCAGTGTGCACGCCAGAAAAGCCTGGCTGGAAGGACTGGATCCCAAACAGAACCGCACCATCCCTCCGCTTCAGCACGATCGGGTCATCGCGCTCAAACAACGCCGACCCCAGCTGTTGATCGAACTGAATGGCGGTCTCGACACCCCCGAAGAGTGTCTGAACGCTCTTGACCACTGTGATGGCGCGATGGTGGGCCGGGCGGCCTATGCCCATCCCCTGCGTTGGGCGAGCATGGATGCCCTGATTTTCGGCGATGCGCCCCGACCCATGAAGGCGTCGCAGGTGCTGATGGGGCTGATGCCCCACGCCGAACGTCACCTGGAACGCGGCGGTCGTCTCTGGGACCTCTGCCGCCATCTGGTGCAACTGGTCGAAGGGGTACCGGGTGCGCGTTACTGGCGCAGGGACCTGGGCCAGAAAGCTCAGCGCCCGGGTGCCAATCTCTATGTGCTGGAGCAAGCCACCCAGCAGCTGATCGATGCCGGGCTCTAAAGCTGAGCTCTGGCGAACTCAGCCTTCAGCGCCGCCGTAACCGCCGTAGTCACCGCCGCTGTAAGAGGAACCACCGCTATCAGGCTGGGAGGCACCACCACGACGACGACGGCTGCGGCCATCATCTGCAGCGCTGTAACCCTCGCCGCCGCCATAGGGGGAGCTGGACTGATCTCCGCCACCGCCGTAGCCACCACCGCTGGAACCGCCGCCGTAGCTGCGGTCCTCCCAACCACGGGCTCCTGAGCGACGGTCACCACCGCCGCCTCCATAGCCACCGCCACCGCCGTAGCCGCCGCCACCGCCGCCGCCGCCGCGATAACCACCACCACCGCCACCTCGACGCGGTGCGCTGCCACGCGGCTCAGCCTTGTTGATGCGCAAGGGTCGGCCCATCAGCTCAACCCCTTGAAGGGCGTCGATTGCCGCGGCCTCCGCCGCTTCATCGACCATTTCCACAAAAGCGAAGCCGCGCTTACGGCCGGTGTCGCGCTCCAAAGGAAGGGCACAGTTTGTGACCTCTCCGTGAGCGGCGAACAGTTCGATGACGTCCTCCTGCTCAGCGCGGAAGGGCAGATTGCCGACAAAAATGCTCACTTGACTGCTGGACCTGACGAGAAAGGGACCCAAGGGATCAGACAAGCCATTGGTTCAAGGTCCGGTGAGGGAGCATTGGTCCTCTGGCAGTTTCAGCGTAGTCCCGTTATCACAAAATGATCACTGCGCGGTAAAGCCGAGACGTTCGCTCCACAGAGCCAATTGTTCCTCCACCCGCTTGAAGCCTGTTCCGCCTTCACTGGTGCGTGCAGCCACCACCTGACGTGGGGCAAGCGCCTCATAGAGATCGACCTCGATCGCAGGGTGGAACTGCTGCCATCGCTCAAGGCTCAAGTCACGCAGGAGCAAGCCTTCACTCAAACACTGCTTCACCACAGCACCGACGATCTGATAGGCCTCCCGGAACGGCACCTGACGCGCGACCAGGTAGTCGGCCACATCCGTGGCATTGGAGAAATCAGAGCCCACCGCAGCCTCAAGCCGATCCGGACGAAAGCTCAAACCTTCCTCAATGAGGATCGTCATCGCCTCCAAACACTGCTTGGTCGTGGAGACCACATCAAACAGGGCTTCCTTGTCTTCCTGAAAATCCTTGTTGTAGGCCAGAGGCAGACCCTTGATCATCGTGAGCAACCCCTGCAGATGCCCGAACACGCGGCCGCATTTGCCTCGCACCAGCTCAGGCACATCCGGATTTTTCTTCTGAGGCATCAAGCTGCTGCCCGTGGCACACCGGTCCGTCAACCGCACAAACCCGCACTCCTCTGAAGCCCAGAAGATCACCTCTTCGGCCAGACGACTGAGATGCACCATCAGCAGTGATGCAGCTGCAGAAAACTCAACCGTGAAGTCGCGATCACTCACCGCATCGAGACTGTTGGCGTAAATCCCATCAAATCCAAGTGCCTCAGCGGTGCTTCGCCGATCGATTGGCACCGGCGTTCCGGCCAAAGCCGCCGCTCCAAGGGGAGACCAATTCACGCGTTTGCGGACGTCCTGAAGCCGCTGGCGATCACGCTCGAGCATCTCCACATAGGCAAGGAGGTGATGCGCCAGACAGACCGGCTGAGCCCGTTGCAAATGGGTATAACCAGGAATCAAAGTGGAGCGGTGGTCGCTGGCCTGCTTCAGCAAGGCGGTCTGAAAGCCTTGAATCTGCGGATCCAGTTCATCAAGCCGACGGCGCAGCCACAGGCGCAGATCGGTGCCGACCTGATCGTTGCGGCTGCGACCCGTGTGCAATTTCTTGCCCACTGGACCCAGTAGAGCGATCAGCTTGCGCTCCACTGCAAAGTGAACGTCTTCGTCTTCAAGCCCTGGCTGGAAACGTCCGGCTTCTGCCTCAGCACGGATCTGCTCCAGACCAGTGCAAAGCAGCTCTGCCTCATCAGAGGCAATCACACCGCAATTGGCCAGCATGCGGGCATGGGCGATCGATCCGTCGAGGTCCTCTTGAAGCAGGGTGATATCGAAACCGATCGAAGCATTGAATCGCTCGATCGCCGGATGCAGACCTTGTTCGAAACGATCACTCCAGGTGGCGGAGCCTCCGCCCGTCACTCCACCCGCCATCTCCGGTCCTCATCACAGATCTACTCAGCTTGTCAGGCCGAAGTCCTAGGAACAGACGGCAGCATCACCTCCTCACGCACCTTGAGAACAACCATCGAAGCGTCATCTTCTAACTGACGATCTGGGCCAACAAAACGGTCCAAGCGACTAAACAACTGATCAAGAATGCCCTGCGACCCCGTTCCAGAGCGGCAGGCCGACTCCAAGCAGCGGATCAGACGGTCCTCATCGAAACGATCTCCAGTGATGCCGGGAGCCTCAGTGACCCCATCGGTGTAATAAAGCAGGACATCGCCGGGTTCCAGCACCGTGGAACCAACGCCATATTCCGCATCCGGCTGAAGACCAATCAGCAGACCCGGTGCATCGAGTCGGCTTACGGAGCGTTGTTGAGACCTCCAAATCAGGGGTGGGTTGTGGGCAGCATTAGCAAAACGCAGTCGACGCGAGCGCGGATCGAAATCTGAATAAAACAGCGTCACGAAACGGTGGGACTGAGACAGATCCTCGAGGGCCAGCTGATTGAGGTCATGCAAAATCCGATCCGGTGGCAAGCCACTGAGCACCTCAGCGCGCAACATTCCGCGCAGCATGGTCATTAACAGACCAGCGGGGACTCCTTTCCCCATCACATCGCCCATCACCAAAGCCCAACGACCGCGCTCTCGCCGGCGACCGATCAACTCTGGCCGTGTGGGAATGAAGTCGTAGTAGTCACCACCCACCTGAAAAGCAGGTCGGCAGCGGGCCGCCAATTCCACGCCCTCGATCACCGGACAGTGATCCGGCAGCAGCTGAGCCTGGATTTCTGCACCAATGCTTAGCTGCCGATCGACACGCTCATGCAGGCGTGCTTCCTGAAGCATCAGGTCGTTCTCAATCGCCACACCGGCGAGATCCGCCACGAGCTGCACATGGCGACGATGCACATCCGTCCAGATCAGTGATCCGGAGGGATTGAACACATAAAGACGTCCGCGCTGACGACCGCGGGCCACCAGTGACGTGGCAAACACACCGGCCGATCCGAGCTGACGCTGCACCAGGCGATCCATGCCCAGCACCAGGGCATCATCAGAACCAAAGCCAGATGATCGTCCGGGTTCGTGCTTGTTCAGAGCCTGAAGCACGGGTTCCGAACGAGCGGTCGTCAGAATCTGCAGTTGTTCGTTCCACAGGCGTCCATCGGCATGAAAAGGCACGAGCAATGCCCCCTCCACACCCACCAGACGGGCTGCCACCACTGGAACGAGCTCCAGAAAGCGGTTGAGGTTGGTGAAACTGCGCAGAGCGAAACCCAGCGACACAAGCAGTTCCTGATTGGAACGTTGCTCTTTCGAGAGGCTGTCGAGCAACTGACGCAACGAAGCGGTTGCCGAGGTGGACGGCAAAAACTGCCGGATCGGGGAAGCTGGATGGCGCCTTGATGGATTGCTGCTCACGGCAACCCCGGGCAGAACCCGCAAGGTAGCAAGTCTGCGCTGAGAAAACCGAAGTGCTCAGCGGCCGGCTAACAGCGCTTCGACAAACTCAAAGCTGTTGAAAGGACGCAAGTCGCGGATGCCCTCACCGGCTCCGATGAAACGAATTGGCAGCCCAGCCTCCGAAGCCACCGCCAGCGCAACACCACCTCGGGCCGTTCCGTCCAGTTTCGTGATCACCACGCCAGTCAGTCCCGCCGCCTTGGCAAATGCCATCGCCTGTTTAAGTCCGTTCTGACCCTGGCTCGCATCCAGCACCAGCAAGGACTCCACACGGGCATCGGGAGCCAAACGGTCGACCACACGTCGAATCTTCTCGAGCTCCTCCATGAGGTTGTGCTTGGTCTGCAAGCGACCGGCGGTGTCAACAAGCACCAAATCCGTTCCCTTGGAACGGGCCGCACCGATCGCATCGAACACCACAGCCGCAGGATCAGCATTGGAGGAGGGATTCGCCACCACGGGCACCTCGCTGCGATCACCCCAGACCTGAACCTGCTGAACCGCTGCAGCACGGAACGTGTCAGCCGCCGCAATCATGGCGGAGTAACCACTGCGGACCGCAAGATTGGCGAGCTTGCCGAGTGTGGTGGTCTTGCCAACACCATTCACACCAACCATCAGCCAGACGTTCAGTTGCTCCCGTCGCGGAGCTAGCAGTTCAACACCGCTGTCTTTGATGGGCTTTTCGAGCAGATCGCGTAACTGCTCCTTCAGAAAACGAATGCCCTCGGTGGGATCGACCACCTGTTCATTCATACGGCGGCGCAGGGCTTCCAACACCTGATCCGTGGCCTTCACACCAGCGTCAGCTCGCAGAAGCAGCGACTCCAGGTCATCAAGCACCTCAGGAGTGAGTGGATCATCCCCAAGATTTTCGAGAAGACCGGTGACAAAGCCCTGGCGGGTTTTTTCCAGCCCCTGGCGCAGACGACCGAGCCAGTCGATCTCCTCAAGAGTGATCTGATCCGCAGACCGTCCCTGAGCGGCCAAAACTTCAGCCGACCAGGTGAAGGTGTCATCGAATTCCCCCAGGCTGGGTTCATCGGACGGATCTGCAGCAGGGGGCTCAGCATCTTCCGTTGCAGAAGCTTGCTCCAACTGCTGCTGACGTTCCTGACGTTGGGCCGCGGCCTGCTCGAGCAGAGACAGTCCCGTCGAAGGTTGTTCCACTGCAAGCGGTTCAACAACAGGGGATTCGCGTGCAACGGCGTCATCGCTGGGCTGTTGAGCAGAAGCCTGTTCGGCTGAAGGTGGTTGTGGCGGTAATGACGACTGAGGTTCCGCAACATCAGCCGGAGCCGGTGAGGGTGCCGCCGGAGCCGAGCCATCTTGTTGGGCCTTTTCTTGCTCCTTCTGCGCTTTCAGTCGCGCATAGGCCTGGCGGGCCCACTCCAGGGGGTCATCGTCAGGGTTGGCTTGCTCCGTTGATGGCTGAACAGAAGGCTGAGGCAGCTCCGAATCTGAAACAGGCCCAGATACAACAGGTTCAGAAAGCGGCGCCAGCGATTCGGTTGGAGGGCCTTCTTCTGATCGACTCGGCGCGGACTCGACCGACGGTTCGACCGACTCAGCATCTGGAGCCGGGCTAACCGTGTCCTCAGGGCTGGGGGTCGGCTGAGCGGACTGTGCCGGCTCGGCGCGTCGGTTGAACCAGTCGTAAACCATGCGAAATCAGGGGAACGCCTAGACAGTGGCGTTCTGCAGCCGACGCAGAACTCCATTGATCATGCGACGACCTTGCTCATCGCTGTAGCGGTTGGCCAATTCCACGGCCTCGCTGCAAGCCACAGATGCCGGCGTCTTCATGGCACCGAGATCGACAACTGCGAGACGAAGAATGTCGCGATCGATGCGCGGCAATCGGCTCAGACGCCAGCCTTCCATCACACCATCCAACTGCTGATCAATGGTGTCCCGAGAGTCAAGCACCAAATGAATGCGGCGCATGGCTTCCTCGCGCACCCGATCCTGATCGGCCAGTGCCAGCAGACGCGGAAGCTCAAGGCTGGCGGAAAGACCATTCAGAACTTGCTCCGCACTGGTGAGTGAGTCGCGCAGGTGCGCGCGCACAGGTGCGGCATCACCGGCATCCGGAGAGTCCTGAAGTTCGCTGTCAAGCAAAGACTGTTGAGCTTTCTCCAGGTCCCCAGCACAGTGATCAAGCACCTCTCGCCAATGCTGCATCAGGCTGTCGAGGGCCTTTTGCAACAGCACGTCCAAGGTGTGGTTGGCAGCAGCGGAGTGATCGCGCTCAGCGCATTGGCCTAGCACCAGCAAGGCGAGCTCACGGGAGAGAGTGCGGGTCTGCATGGGTTAAGGCGTATCGGACGAACGACTCAGGACGATGAGGGTGCCACAGAGGCGCGCAGCTGGGCGATCAGGCTGGAAAAACTGCGGTTCACTGGTGCCTCGCGTTCATCGGGATTGACGATGCCCGCCGAAATGATCGTTCTGAAGGCATCCTCTACAGAGATATCGAGCTCCCGAACCGAACCCTCAGGAACAAGGGTGTACCAGCCTGTGGTCGGATTGGGTGCCGTGGGGATGAACACACTTAACAGGGTGTCGCCCAGATCAGAGCGCAACGAAGGACCCGCTTCACCCGTAACGAAACCGACGCTGTAAAGGCCCTCTCTTGGATATTCGACCAGGACCACCCTGCGGAAGCGGCGCGAATTGTCGCGCAGAAAGGTTTCCAGCAGCTGTTTGAGGGTCTTGTAAACAGAACCGGCAAGAGGAATGCGCTGGAGTGTTCCCTCACCGAATTCCAGCAACCAGCGGCCCACGATGTTGCGGGCCATGAGACCGATGAGAAGAATTCCCATCAATGGGACCGTCAGTCCGAGCGCCAAATTGATCAGATCCTGAAGCCAGGGGTTCAGGTTGATGAACGGATTGAACTGCTTGGGAATCGAAGTGAGAAACGCCAGCACGAACTTGCTGACGATCGTGGCGAGCCAGATCGTGGTAGCCAGCGGGATCACCACCAGGAGACCCGCAATCAGATCATTCTTGAGATCCTGCTGAAGCCTGGCGCTGAGCGGCAGGTCAGGTCTCGGATTGGACTGAACCAAGGAACGCCTGGGGCCGGAAGCCAACGTGTTCCACCAACCTAACGAGCGGTCAGAGAACCGCGACCAACGCCAGCAACACCAGAGCCACCGCCAACACCACGGCGCTGATGGTTCCACCAAACAAGCGCTGATTCACGGCCAGATTGCGCTGGCGCTCCGCCTGCTTGATCTGGTCACTCATTTGAGAGAGCTGCTTGTCGATGAACTCCTGCGCAGCCTCGGTTTTTTCTTCTTCAGTGGCATCAGCAGGGAGCTGACCGGCCTGCGCGAGTTGCTCACCCAACACCTTCACATTGTCGGGATTAGCGGACTGCTGCCGGGCCATTTCCAGCTGACCGCGGCGTTGGTCAAGGGTCTGGTCCGCTTCACGCACCAATTCCTGGTTGCCACCGAGGCCCAAAAGGATCACGGAGATCATCACCAGGGCCAAGACCGCCGACACCACGCAGACCACCCAACGAATCGGCGTTCGAGCGGTTCGGGGGTGGTCGAGCCGTGAGCTGATCAGCATGAGTAACAGTCCGACAAACCCCATCGGCGTTTGACTGACCAAGCGCTCAATCAGCAGCTGCTGATAGATGCTGTCGCTCCAATCCGCAGCACTGAGCACCACGCCGATCTGCAAGACCAGCAAAATCACCAACGAGATTCCCAACCAGCGCATCAGAGGTGACAGACGCAGCGAGGAATCTGTTGGGGAAGCGGACACGGCACGATGCCTGAAGACGCTCAACTTTAGGGTCTGAATTTGGATGTTCCATCCGAGCGTGAAGCACTCAGCCGGGCCCTGAAACAACGGGCCCGGGAGGAGGGATTTGACCCGGTCGGCATCGCTCGCCTGCCGGGGAGTGCACGATTGCAGATGCGCACAGAAGCTTTGCAGCGCTGGCTGGACGCCGGTCATCAAGGCGACATGGGATGGATGGCCGCTCCCCGTCGTCGATCAGCCCAGACTTTGCTCAATGGAGCCAACAGCCTTCTGGCCGTCGGGCTGAACTATCACGTGGCCGTCGAACGACGCTCAGATCGCCTGGCGGTGGCCCGCTACGCCTGGGGACGTGATTACCACCGGGTGGTGAACCAACGGCTGCGCCGAGTGGGGCGCTGGTTGCAAACGCAACGTCCGCATTGCCACTGGCGTGTCTGCGTGGATGCTGAACCGCTCCTCGACAAGGCCTGGGCAGAGGAAGCAGGTCTGGGATGGATCGGGAAGCACAGCAACCTGATCCATGCCGAGCGTGGGTCATGGATGGTGATCGGTCATCTGATCACCACAGAACGGCTGGAGGCCGATCAACCTGCGACAGCACGCTGTGGTCGCTGCCGGGCATGCATCGATGCATGCCCAACCGAGGCCATCACCGAACCTTTTGTGGTGGATGCACGGCGCTGCATTGCTTTTCACACCATCGAAAACCGTGAGCCGGAACTGCCCGAAGCCATGGCGACAGCCCTGGGGCCATGGGTGGCCGGGTGCGACATCTGCCAGGACGTCTGCCCGTTTAATCAAACCGGAATCCCCTCCAGCAATGATCCAGATGTGCAACCACGACCCTGGCTGCTGGATCTTCGTGCTGAAGCGATCCAGGCATTGACAGATGAGGATTGGGATGAACGTCTGCGGGGTTCTGCACTGCGTCGCATCAAACCCTGGATGTGGCGACGCAATGCGGCAGCAGCGAAACCAGATACCCCGCCTAGTGTTGGTTGATCTGTGTAACAGCCATGGGAGTTTTGGCTCGTTCGGGGCGGCCTTGGCGTCAAACCCTGGCCATCACGCTGCTGATCGGTTTCATGGGCTCCCTGAGTTCATTCCCTGCCCGGGCCTTGGTCCCCTACGTGTACACACCCAGCTCCGAGGAATTGGAGAATGCAGGCATCGGCATCGGCCGCACCGCAGCTCAGTTGCTGCGTCTCGGTCAACCGCAGGAAGCAGCACGTCTGGCAGCACTGGCCGTTCGGCTCCAGCCCAACGACGAACGGCTTTGGTCCGTTTTGGCGGAAGCGCAACTTCGCAGCGATCAGCTCAAGGCAGCAGCAGCATCGCTGGCTAAGGCCAAGTCGCTGGATCCACAGAACGCAGGACTCTGGTTTGCCGAGGCTTCCCTAGCCTTACGCGATCAACGCCCGGATGATGCCGTGCCGTTGTTGGATCAGGGCTTGCGTCTTGACCCGAAGAATGCAGGCGCCTACTTCGATCTCGGCAACGCCCGAATCATGCAGTCAGAGCTGCGTCAAGCCCTCCGAGCCTTTGAACAAGCCACAACCATCAAACCCAGCTTCTGGGAAGCGCTAAACAATCAAGCGCTGGTGTTGTTCGAGATGGGGAACACAGCGGAAGCGATCCGACGCTGGAGATATGTGCTGGAAATCAAGCGCAATGCCGAGCCGATGCTTGCCCTGGCTGCGGCATTGAACAACCAATCCAGCGGCGATGAGGAATCCATCGACTTGGCCCGCCAAGCGCTGGCCGACGACCCCAATTACGTGCTGCCAGGGCATCAGGAAAACCAGCTCTGGGGTCAAAAACTGCGCCAAGCCACAGGTGTTCTGCTGTCAGAACCCAGGTTGAAAGGAGCCGTTGAACGGGCTGAAGCCAATGCCGATCCCAAATCAGCTGAGTGATTCAGGAAGAAGATCTGTAGGCTGAGCGCCTTCTGCCTTCTTGATTCCGGAGCGGATGGCCGAGGAGCGCGTTCAACCGATCGC